>Ga0123353_10008017_pt1 | contig 14371 bp, 23 predicted proteins | sample TergutLab28metaG_3_FD_92763 | JGI IMG/M metagenome (GOLD analysis project Ga0123353, IMG submission 92763) | Labiotermes labralis P3 segment gut microbial communities from Petit-Saut dam, French Guiana - Lab288 P3 | ecosystem: Host-associated > Arthropoda: Insects > Digestive system > Gut ... | reverse complement strand
CTCCGGTGTCTCCCGTATCCCCCAAAACTTACTAATTGTCCTGCCGGATGGTTGCCTCACGGTCATCCCTTCCGGCTTCTTCCTTACCGTTCGAGCCGGTATATTGAAATACCCCCATACATCCGTCGCCTTAATATACTTGCCGCCGAACTGCCACTGCTCAAACGTGTACTTTGGAACGCCAAGGAATCGACGGAGCAGTCCGCGAGGGTTTTCAAGGGCCCAAAATTTCAGGCGCTTTTTTTCCTGGATCGTCCAGATTATGTCCATGCAATACCGGACGGTTTTCATGCCTTCTTCAAAGTCTCGCTCCCTGTGTTTGCCGTTCTTGGCTACACTAAACTCGGTGCAGGGCGGTGCTGCGAGGATGCCGTAAACATCGGAGTACTTGACCTCTACGTTTTTAGCAAGCATGTTATTACTCCAGAAAATCATGCAGTCATCATAGAACATAATACGCTCGACATCATGGAAGGGGTGTGTAATTACCTGGACGTCAAACCCGTTATCTGCGTAAGGTTTGCTCCACGCCCCAGTACCACCACATAAGTCAAGTATCACTTTCATTGAAATTTCTCCAGCTCCGGCATTTCTACCTGAATTTTTTTAAACTCTTCATGTAATCTGACCACTTCTATCGCATCTTCCTTTGTCAACAGTGGCATTTCAAAAAGGTCACATTTAAGAGCTTCAAGTGTTTCTGTGTCAAGACCACAATCTTCCAGAAGAGCGATATTGTGCGCCCATATCTCTACGACACGCTGTCTCCTGTTTATGGTATCAATAACACTTTTAGCGCCTGGAAAGCTCTCCATTACCTCACCACCATTTATACCTAAAACCTTGAAACCCTCTCACTTCGATTATTTCTGTGTGCCACTCAGGATACTTCATCACCAACGTCTGCTGCCGGAATCCTCGTTTTCTGATAACGGTCATAAAATATTCGACCCTGCCGTTCTTCACGAAATGCACACGCTCTCCGATTTCAATTCGTGGTATCTTCTTAAATACCCACAACAGAACACGGTCATCGTTATCAATTACATCACAAAGGATTTCGTGATGCCGGGCATATTGTTTTTTTGGTATCGTGAGAACGATATCCATTCATTTCCCCTCATGTCCAACTGCGTCCAGCTATTTCGGCTTATATCCAAGCTGCTTAAAACGTGGATCTTCAGAACTCGTTATAACATCCGGTACCATATTTTCCGCACTCACCTGATCAGTAAGCCGCACGTCCTTTAGTTCGCCGCCATGTATCGCTTCATGGAACCGAGCCTTTGCATTTGCCGGCGTGGTATCAATAACGATTGCACACCCATCGACTCCTTTGTACCGAGCTATCCAGGCATATGTTTTTTTCTGGCTTTTAGCCCAGTTCACAAAAGGTGTGTCCGCAGTCATATCTACATCGACATACTCGCGCTCCTTAAGCAAATAGTCTGCCTCTTTTGCATGCTCGTCCGGCACCGGCACTATATGATCAGGAATATCCTCGCCAAATATTTTCGATAAAGCCTCGCCAGCGTACAGCCTGTCATTCCTTATATCCATTTTCCATGTCCTCCAAATCTTTATACTCCTACGACCAGCGGCTCCGCGAAAATGTGCCAAACTAACCCATTTGTCATGACTACAGTTCCAATGAATGTGCCATAATTACCTGTAAGTGCATGAAACCGATTTCCAGTACCAACAATATGTACGCTCATCACGTACTGATTGCCTCCAGTATGTTTGATGTCATCTGTTAAAATAGCCCACATCACCAGTTTTCCTTGTTGCTCTGCTACTGATATAGGATATGCTCGCGATTTGCCTGTGTTGATCATTTGGTTATCGGTGATCTCTAGTTCGTATTTATAAATAATCATATCCCATACCCCTCAGAACGGAAGGTCATCATTACTGATCCAACTTTCAGCTTGTTCCTGCACCCTTTTTAAGCTGTCAATGATAAGTGTGGATGGCATATCTTTAATTGCAACAATAGTGCTGCATAGATTGCGGTGCTCACTCCTAAGATGGTTAAGCTCACGTTCGCACTCCATTACCCGATGCTCTTTGTCTAGCTGATAATCCCTGTAGTTGTCGTACTCCTCGGCGGTCATTTGCACTGTTATATTCATGATCTATCCTCCCATGGTGTTTCTTGTATAGGCTCATCTCCCCACACGCCAGCAATATTTCGCTTCATAAACACTGGAGTTTCTATCCGCCGGCATACAGCAACAATCTCCTCGACCCATTCCCGGCGAGGTGTGACCTTGTCTTTTCTCCTGCCGGTCTCTGCGCCGATTACGACCCATTTCCACCGAGGTTCTTCAGCGCACCCTACCGGGTATCGCATGAGGAAGTTTGTATCCAGCCGTTCCAAGAGTGGTTCTATTGAGATCCAGCTCGCTTCTGAGCTGTATGCATTACAGAATTGTTCATCGTTTGTTACGCTTGCGCCAAAATGAAAGTCAGCACCGTGAGTAGATAAAGGAGAATCTTCACCATTGAGGTATTCGATAACATGAAAATACCTGTGCGGGTTTTTCGTCAGGAATAAATACCGATGCCAATTTGCTCTTGAACAAGCTGTAAGTACATGCTCGATCCACTCATCCGGCACCCAATCGCCGAATAGTTCTCCCATCGATTCGCAGAACACGTTATGTGGAACTCTCAGCCGCGCTGGATCTGCCAGCCGGTAACGGTGAAACGTCGGCTCGAAGCCGAACGGATATATATTGCCCGGTTCTTTCTCGAAAAGTTCATGCAGCTGCGCATCTGATCCCGGATGATCACACTCTCCGCAATACCGTCTCATCGTGTCGATTGCATAACAGTAGGGGCAGCCATGTAGGCAACCGGTGATAGGGTTCCAGGTCATATCAGTCCAATCAATGCCGCTTTTGTTCATCGTTCTACGCGCCTCCCATCTGAGTTATCGCACCAATCTGCAGTACAATCTTCACACTCGATATATCCACGCCGTATCTCAAGGTATACCTGAGGATATCTAGTGCCTACCATCTTTGTGAATCGCAGCCTGAACAACCAGTACAATGCCTTAAGGAAATAATCAGTTTGTCTATCGAATTTGAAGTCACATATACCGCTTCGTGTAAACCATATTCTGTATTTTTTATATCCCATTATTCTGTTTCCTCCTCTCTCATCTTCACCATGCACGGCGCATCATGCGGAAATGTTTCCCAAAGAAAAACGCTCATATCGCTTGTGCATATTTTCATGTGACGGCAAGCATTACACGCACCTGTTATGACCGCCCAATTCACTGCTAATGCTTCTGCCGCTTTTTCCGTTGAATACTGCTTATCAAAAATCGTTACATGCTCGTTCACTCTGTTACCTCCGGCTTCTCGCAGCGTTCGAATGTGTAGACCCACACCCACGGGTTTTTCTCATATGCGTAAGCACCCTCGTCTCGCTTGGCGTTGATGCAGTTCCAATAGTGCGCAAAAGCTTCGTACGCAGTCATTGCCACACTATCCAATCCATAGGCATAGACAAATTTGAAGCCTTCTCGCTCTGCATCTTGTGCTGTTATATCTTGCAACCTCTCCACCCTCACGCCCGTTACTTGCAAGAATATCCGCGCTGCTTCTTTTGACATGTGTATTGCAGGCTTCCATTTACACCAATGATTGTCGACGTAGTATGCATCACAGCTTTCAGGTTCTCCATCCGCTCGATAGCAAATATCTATACCCGGAGCACGACAGGAGTGCTGCCATGTTTCACGCACCCAAAGAATATCTCCGATTTGATAAGGAATCCGCGTAACAGGGTATCCACACTGCTGTCCGAAACTTCCTATCGGAAAAACAATGCCGCCCACAATGTTTGTGCGATTCGTTTCTTCAGGCCAGTCCGGTTGCGGTTTTACGATGCGACGCGTCTGTGTCTTATATCCACCGAGAATAGCTCTTACCATATCGGTGCTAAATATTATCGGTTTCATTCACTACCCTTTCTTTAGTTGAGCGCCAGAATGAGCACGGCTTTTTGCTGTATAAACAGTACATCCAATCAAGCGCGTTACAGTAAATCCAGCCCCTGCCAACAAGGCGAAAATGTGCGCAGTCTATTTCTGCTATCCTTATAACCCTTTCGGGGCTGATTGCGTTGAAACGGGTGGACTCTCGGCGACGTTTCACCTCGTCGGAAAGCCGCCCCCCCTCATAATTCACTTGTCGTGTGGCCTTCTTTGTCGGCACATGTGCTACAAAGGGTAGGCTCTACCCAATAGCACCCGCCGGGGCAGGCGCGCTCCTGTGTGCAGCCACAGACCCGGCATTTTTGCTCTTCTGCCGGGTGTACTATTTCCTCAATCGTTTTCATATATGGCTCGACTCGCACATCTATCTCAGAAGCCTTCACGTCGACTCTGCTGACCCGTGCGGTACCGTCGCCCCTCTTTGTTGGGACAACGATCACGTCGCCCACAGCGAGATCGACCGTGCTGTAGTATGTATATTCTCGCCCTCCGAACCCGGTGGGATCCGCCTTACTTTTAAACTGGACTGCAACGATTTTCTTCTCGTTCATTTTACTGGTAGCTCCTTCCATTCTTTGATTTTGTTTTCATATTCCGCATCCCACGGTAAAACGCCTGATAGATCTATTTCCTCTTCAAACTTTAATCCGATCTGCTCATCTGTCAGATGGTTATAATACTCGCCATTAGTGAGCCTGATGCCCTCGTAAAGCACAGATTGTTCTATATACGCCTGTGCCATTCCTACCTGCCATGACCGCCACCATCCCCGGCTGAGACGCTTTTCCCGGACGATTACCCAGTCGCATTTCGCAAGATGATTCAGGGACGTTATAAGCTCTCCCTTACGGATTTTGTATCGAGGCGGCACTCGTTGTTTTACTGTCATAACTGCTCCTTCAGCGCTTTTAAGTCAACTATCATCTTAGGGTCGCCGATCGTTTCATCAACCGCTTTTGCAAAATCAGCATATTGCCCGCGCTTTACGCCTAGTGTTACAAATAAAGCATGCACTATTGTGGCCACATGAAATCCATCACTGGTATCAGCAGCCCCATGAATCGAAACATTTTTATCTTGCGCTAGGATTGTTAGCTTACTTCGCACTTTCTGCCGCCTCCTTCTCCGGTGCCGGCAGGTTTTGTATCGTTTTTTCGCAAAGAGCCCGCAGCGCTGATGCGAGCTTATCGCGGGTGGCGGGTTCGTCCTTAAGCTTTATCAAACACCCGACCATGCTATTGATACAGCCCTGCGCATTATCGAAATGGGTCTTAAAAACGGTCACGGATTCCGACGATGCCGCTGCGAGTTGCTTTTGAAGCTGCGCTATCTTGGCTTCCTGTTGACGCTTGATGTTCTCGCTCTCCAGATTAAGCCGACCATTCGCCTCGACCGCATCCTTGAGTGCCCTCTCGGCTTTTTCCTTGTCGACGTCTGCCTTTTCGATTTTCGACTTGAGTTTCTTCTCGGCGTCCTTTTTCGCTTCCGCAGCGATTTCCTTGCGCATAGCTTCCATCATTTGCTGGCCTTCTTCATCCGGAAGAGGAGCATCCGACTTTTTAAGACTATCAAGCTCCTCCTCGAGAGCTTTCTTATCAGTCTGGATGCGCTCGACCTCTTCAGCCGCCGTTTCCGCCTGGGATCTAGCGTCGGAGAATTTCAGCTTCAGTGCTTCAAGCTCCTCCTCAGTTTCCCTGGCAATCCGCTCTGCCGCTTCCTTCGCTTTGATGGCGTCAGCGCGCTCCTTAACTGCCTTCTCCAGTTCACGCTTACTCATATCGTTGACAGTTTTCTCCTCGCCATCGACTTCATGAGAGGATTCAATAAACTCCTCCCGGTCAGCCGGAGGTAGTGCAAGGAGAGCCAAAGCCTTCGATGATCCGAGTTCCGTCACCAGTGACGGGTCTGAGTACTCCCGGGCGAGACGCATGAATCGTTGTGCAGTAGCGTCAGAAAAGTCCACCTTTTCTTCAAGCCAGTCAAGCCACTCCCCGTGTTCAAGTTGCTCTTTGGCTTCGTTTAGCCGGTTTCCGATTTCGAGGATAGCCTCCCCTGCTTGGTTTTTATAAAAGCGGATCTCCGCAGTGATGACTTCGATGTTGCGACGTTCCGTTATGACACCGCCTCTGGAGACCGTCGCGGGTTTTGTGTAGTTGTAGTCAGTACTTACTGGCATGTGTATGCTCCTTTCTATATCAGCCTGCTTTAGCAAGCTTTTCAATTATTGCCTTTAAACCCTTCGGGAGTATTGGGTTACCATCCTCGTCACGTTTGCTTCCGGCTTTGATCCATGCAAGCCACGGTCCCAGGAAAGATGCGTACTCATCTCTCGGCTTGAGCGTTTTATTGCCATCGTTCGCATATCCGTGGATCTGGTTCATAGTGTTCCCTGTCATTTCGATTGTCGCCAGCGGTTTATCCGGTTCGGCTGTAGATCGCAGGAAGATGATAGTCAGCACCCCTTTCATGTGGCGGTCGGCATAGCCTCCGACACAGTGCTTGAGTGCTTTACCCTCCGCGATCACCTCCGCTGCGGTCAACGGCACTTTTACAAAGTAACCGTCCAATCTGAACTCGTATTTTGAGCATCGTTTCGCTACGACCGCCGCCAGTCTTTTCGCTTCGCGTCTGTCCTTCTTTTCCTGTTCAGCAGCAAGGATGGCATTTACGGTCTGTGTAACTTCATCATGCTTCCGGACAAGATCTTTCGGCATTCGTACTAATGGGTTTTCGAGGTCATACCCAAGCTTCCGTGCAGCGTCCAGATAATCGAGCCAATACCCCACTATCTGGTGATCACTCATTTTTTTCTTGACGCTCGACTTAATGTAGCTGACCCATCTCGCAGGCTCGATTTTCCATTCCTTCAGCAGCTTCAGTGCCGTTTTTATTTTTGAATGGTGAAACCCGAGAATCGTGTCGAGATCCGCAACCTCGCATTTGATGTTCAGGCGCCGGAATTGTTTATAGCATGCGAGAGAATCAGGGTTTTTATCCGTCTCCAGATAAGACTTCATCTCGTTCCGGTCGAGGTCGAAAGAGGTAAGCGGGTTTTCCTCTTCCCACTTGAATGCCGCAGCGTTCCATCTCCGCCCGTTCACCAAATCCCTCACAACTTCCACCATCCCAGTTTTCATGAGCATTTCTACTTGCCGTGGGAAGATGCAGCACACCGAGAGGAATCTCATTGCAGATCCGTAATCATTGATATACCTTTTGTACTCGCAGTACTTGAAGGGGCTTTTTTCAATTTCTTCTACACCCATCATTGAGTACCATGTGTTCCCCCAGTTCGAGCTTGAAAACGGTTCGCTAATCCTTAACGGCAGTTTTTTTGGTTTCTTTGTTATGCGACTGATGTAATCGAACTCATCGGTGAACCAGTGGTTCCTTTCTGTGCTGATCGCCTCTCCGGGCTTGAATCTATAAACCTTGTGTAGCGACCATCCGGGTTTCGCTGTAAGCGTGTCCGGGTTTCCGTACTTTTTGTTGACGTAGTAAGCCCTGACCCAAAGCGCGCGCCTGTACCACCGAATTATTACCACCAGCCCGTACTCCGCTAGGTTGTCACGTTTGCCGGTACGCCCCAGTTCCTTCACGTAGGCAAGCGTTCCGCAGTACGGACAATGCTCTTGGAATAAATCACCGAGCCTTTTATGACTATGGCTGCCCGGCCCCCATCCTGACGGAACATATTCGTACTCCCTGTGATGATCAGCGGCAAGTATGTTATAAACGCTGTCGCTGTAATCCTCTTCCGGCACGGTTTCATGCCGGCCACAGCAGGTAGTCCAGAGTTCCCGGGTTTTTGACCGCCTGAATATAAACGCTCTGAAATTAGCGTTGATGGCATCCAGTTCATCACTGGTCAACGGTGGCGCCGCTTTGACTAAATTCTCGGCTTTCTGTTTATCGTTCAAGATTTCCACCTCACAGGAAGTCAGCCAGGTCGAGGACAATACTGGATCCGCCCTCGACATTGTCATCATCATTCACCGATGCACAAAGGTCTATCGTCATCGTCATCCGGATATCCGAGCCGGGAAAGTAGTACTGAGCAACCTTCCGGTATGTGTCGATGTCTGAAATGGCGTTACCAACACCGCCCATGACCTCCTTGAGGCAGTCGCCGAGCGTTTTCTCGGATTGCACGATAGCCTGTGCAAACTCCTCATCCTGCTTGCAAAAGCCTATAAGGGTCTCGGTGACCGGCTTCTTGACCACGTTTATTTTCTGGTCGCTGTTCTTAATATCTGCCAGCTCCTTTTCGAGCTTCTGTATTGCTAAATCTGTCATGTGTAAGATCCTCCTCATTTTTTTGTGTCAGGGGCATCCTCTTCGGTTTCGGAAGATAGCCCATGGTTTCTACGAATGTTCTCGGCGCTCGTGCCTTAGTTCCGCTCAAGAGGTTTGTGTACTGCGGATTGTCAATCAACACGTTAGATCGCCTCCTTCAGTAATCCTGGCTGCTGCGATGTTTCTGGCAGCCTTGACCGCAGGTGCGGGTGCTTGTTGATTATTTCTACCTGCCATGGCATGAGCGGAATTCCAAGGTTTTCACTCAGATTTATCCATGATCTGCACTGCCATTCGTCACCAAGACCATACTTTTTGAACCCATACGCATCGTCTATGTCTTTCACGATGTCGATGATTTCTGAGATTTTCGGCGCAAATTTACACTTCTGAATGTGCTGTGCCACAGCTTCGCTGCAATTTTTGTATGTGTAACCTTCAAGCATTTTGTACCATAGCCTGAGCGCGTTCTTGTGTTCGTCATCAACAAGTTCCTTGTTGAACTCCGGGTAAGCCGTTTTTAATACCGCCAGCAGCATTTTTGTTTCTGATATTGTCAATCTTCTACCTCCATGTCGAGATATGGGTTACTCGACCTTTTCTTGTTTGTTTTTTGATTCAAGTACCCCTCAAACTTATTACCGAAAAGCGTCTCCGGGCGTAGAAAATTTTCCCACTCCGTGTTCATCCACTGATCGACCTTTTTATCGATTACGGTCTTGAAATCATCCAGGGTGTATCCTTCGTTAATCCGGGCTTTGATTTTTTGCTGCGTCGCCTTAGTCTTACTTTGGTATCTTGTCCCGGCTTTTTGATTCAAGTACTCGACAATTTCACGCGCGAGTGATGCGATTTCCGCGACACCATTTAATCTATTTTTATTATCATTTTCATTGTCATTGTCAGGTACATATTCATAGTCATAATTTGCTACGTTTTTTGCTTTAGCAAAACCGTTAGCAAAATCACGAGCATTTTTATCGTTTTCTGCTTTGCTCGTTCCTCCCTTACTTCCTGCCTCAGCCCTTGTGTCACTAAGCTTCCCGTCTTTCACCATTCTTTTTTGAGACAACCTTTCACCATTTAATTGGAGAACATCTTCGTTTATAAGTTGGGTCAATCCTCGCTCGATTTCTTCCGCAGAAAATGACAATTGTTGAGCGAATTGTGTGGCGAAGTTTTTAACCTTGCTTGAGTCTTGCTTATACTTTTGCTTTAGCAAAATCACCCCGTATTTTTGAGACTGATGCATGAGCAGCATTACGTTAAAATACACCCCATGACTTTCCGCATTGCACTCCTTCAATTTTTCATCCGACAACCAGTCTTTGGGAAACATTTTTATATAGGGCTGATTTCTCAGGGCCATTAGGGTAACCTCCATGCATTTATTAAAATGGATGCAAGTTCAGTTCTAACCGGAGTCCGCCGACCGCAGCAGTCGTCGGGAGGTTTGTCAGTGCTTTGACCTCTCTGATCATCCGGCGTTCGTCCGAGTTGTCCTCAGACATGTGTAGAAGCACGATATGCCGGGTGACGGTAAGGTCGCTTGCTTCCAGAAAGTCTTTAAGGTGATCCAGCGAAAAGTGGCTAGTCATGAGCCGGTCATACAGCGTCTTTGCGATTTCGCCATTTACATACCGTGTGTGTGCGATACCTCTGCAGTAATTGCATTCGATGAGTATGTAGTGGACGCCTTTGAAAGCGTAGCGTAGATAAAAAGTGTCCGTGGCGTACAGCAGCCGTTCTCCTGTCGGTCGGTAGCTTATAAGGTATCCCACCGGTTCGACCGCATCGTGCTCCGTTTTAAACGGATACACTGTGAAGTTCCCAACATCAAAGGTCTGTGCTGCTTTTACATAGTGGATCCGATGCCCTGACACGCCTTTTGCATTGGCGGTGCCCTCTGTTATATAGCAGTCGATACCTGCTCGGACGATGTCCTTCAACGCTTTCGTGTGGTCGTTATGTTCGTGGGTCACAAGGCAGCACACGACGCTTGTTGTATTAAATCCGAGTGCTGCCTGTATGTCCTTGTACCTGACGCCACAATCGAGCATCAGCTTTTCTTTACCGGCTGTGATGATGTAGCTGTTTCCGGATGACCCGGACGCGACTACGTCCAGAGTCATGACGCCCAGTCCGGTTTCTTGTAGCCTTCCATCGTTTGCTGGCCGTTTGGATCGGCTGGCTGCGGCTGCTCTGGGGTACTTACGCTCGGGTCGCCGATCACTTCCCCGGTACTCTCGTCAACGATTGGACTCGCAGCCGCAGAAACGTTCGGAGTGACCTCGCCGGCGTCGATCATCTCCGAATTGGCGTTCTTGGCTATGGTGGCTTCAGCTTCATCCTGCGCTGATACGAAATACTCGTCATCAGCAAGTTCATAGACCTCTTCCTGGCTGTAGATCCCCATTATCATGTCCGAGCAGTACAGGCGCCCGAAGAATGACGCTGCGCGGTACCTGATCATGACTTCGGGCATGGTTTTCCATTTAGATCCGTTCTTCTGTACCCAGCCTTCGTCTTTTGCCATCTGCATGGAAATGACCGGTCCTTCTATCCGCTCACCGTTCTTGTCAGTGGTCCAGGCATAGCAAGCCATGTTGTCGCCCTTGCCGGTGAGCTCGAACTTCAGCTCATGTTTGTATTTTCTGCTTGCATTGATGACTGCTATGATGTACTGGCTTGACCATGATGGCCGACCATTTATAACGAACAGGTTTTGCATCACCTGCATGGGGCTTGTACCCATCCGTGACGCCATCTCAAGAGCAATGAGCGTGTTGGACGGATTGCCTTGATACTCCTTGGGTATGACCGTTGATGCAGCCAGGGCGTTTGCCATGCGCATAGCTAGGCCGAATGTTTGTGTGTTTGACCAGAGGTCTCCGTTTAGTTGGGCGTTGTCCGGCAGTGCCGGTAAGTTGTCTTTATTGAAAGCCTCAACAGCGGCTGTAGTTTTATCTGACATTTATGAAGTCTCCTTTTCTGAATTTTCTATTTTTATACTAATATCTCCACGCGCGGCTTTCGTGGTAGTGATGCCTGGCATTCCAAGGGTCAAAGCCATTTCGCTGTCTTTTGCAACGACCATGCGGATGACTTGCGACTCAATTGGCGTCAGGCTGTTTATAGATTCGCACCGGTCGACAAAAACCGGGGCGTACACATCGTAGTGCGCACAAAGCGCATCGATGATCTCCATGCCGGCATTGAACTGCCCGGCGGTGTTTGCTTCGCTGAAATGGACTCCGCCGATTACGGCTTCACACGTTGGCCGCAGTCCGCCATTTATCTGCTCTTCGAACAATTTGAAGCTGATGGTTTTGAATTTTGAATTAATGTTGCCTTCAAGCAATCTGGCTTCAGTTCGAACATAGGTATCGAGCATGTAAAGTTGACCGTCGTATTCGGCGATCTGGTCGGATAGCTGTCGCTCACGTGATGTCAGCTCGGCAATTACGGCTTTCGAATGTACCGTGGCATCCCTTTCAGAGAGTCTTTGCATGAGCTCTGCCATTCGGGAGTTAACGGCGCTACGCTGCTGAGAAATGCTTGCAGTTTCATCTGCCGGTGGTGCTTCCAACTCTGCTTGTAGCGCCGCAATTTTGGATACCAGGGCGACGACTTCAGGGTTGGTGGAAAAGTCGATTGTCTCGGATGGTTTTAGATTCTCCTCTGTGATTTTGGTAAGCTCGATGCTGTTCTTTAGCTTTTCACATTCTGCAAGCGCCTCGTCATACGCATAAACTGCGTTGTCGAGCTCTCTCTCCGTTTTGTCGAACACTTCCTTAATAGTGATTCCTTTGCCTTCTATAGCCTTAAGCGTATCTGTTCTCTTCCTGTCGAAACGATCTCTGGCTTCGTTGAGCAACTCTGTCCGCTTTGCTACCGGAAGATCCTGGCCGCAGCTCCGGCATATAAGTTCGTCTGCCGAAGGTTCTGTGTAGGCGGTTTGATACTCCTCTTCATGTTTTACACGGAGTTCCTTCAGTTCTGTGTCGAGATCCAGCTTTTTGATGCGGAGACGCTTGATAGTTTCTCCGTGTGACTCTACGCTCGATTCTGCTGTCTTAAGCCGCCGCTCGTCTCGTTCACGCTTTTCCTTCGTCTCTTCATAACCGGCTCGGGATTCGCGCTCCAGGCGCGACAAAAGGCTGCTACGTTCCTGTTCGAGTCGACCGAGCTCCTTGCCTTTTTCCCTAATCGGTTCAAGCGCTTTACTCGCATCATGCATCCGGGCATCGAGTTCCTTAACTTTATCCTTGCAATCTTCGAGTTCATCTTGTATTGGCGTGTAATCATCGAGCAGTACCGGCAAGGTACGTGTGACGGCTTCAATTTGCGCCGGGATCTTCTCCAGCTCATCGTTTGCGAGTCGGCGCCTATCCATAACTATCTTCCGGACAGTTTCGACCGTGCGGCCGTCCAGCAGCTCGGAAAGCCCCTCGACGTCCTCGCCGGCAGCCGAGATGATAGCTTCTGGAGTTATCTCACCGCAAAGGGCGAGCAGTGTTTTCCGCCGCTCCTCCCAATGCAGCTTTGTGGAAAAGTAAAGAGGGTTGGTGATCAACCGGAATTTCTCATCATCAATGAGGGCAGATACGTAAGCCTGGTACTCTTTTGCTTTGAAAGGTTCCTCGTTGACCCAATAGTCAGTTGTGTGACCGTCGAAAACCTGGTCCGATCTGCCGCGTGTACGTTTCCAGATTTCCTTGTATAATTTCCGGAGCGTCACTTTGCGGCCGTCAACCTCGAGGACGGCTTCTACTTCGTGCTCGAGGTTGTGGATCGGTTTGTTGTTGGCATCGAGCGTCTTGACTTCGAACTGCCCTCGGTTCTCACTGTCCTTATTGAAAAGCAACCATAGGAAGGCGTCGACTATCGTAGTCTTTCCAGCGCCGTTGGATCCGAAGATGGTAGCGTCCCGGCCGTCGAGTGTCAGAGTCATATCGCGGATGCCTTTGAAGTTGTGTAGCGTGATAGTTTTTAATTTGATTACCATTAAATCCTCCTGTCATGCCAGTAAAAACTTATTGACAGCGTTATGCTGAGGTGCTACACTGGCATTGGTAGCAAAATCTGCTTGGAGTCGGATCCGTGGCGACGGGTACGGCTCCTAAAATTTGTCCAAATACACGACCTGCCATTTCTATCACGACTGGATGCCCCGTGAGGTATACCACGCCGATTGTTACGTCGTTGTATAATCGGATCGCGCTTGCTATCAGCGCTGGATCTTCTTGCTTTACTGCGTCTCGCGGGTTAATTGTTTCGTATCTTGATAGTGTACGTTCGTCGACGCCGAGCATTAGTGCGGCGTCATATTTGCGCAAACAGGACATCTTGCGTCCGTTTTTTAGCGCAATCGAGACATCTGGTGTCGTTTTAAACCCCTCCTTTCTGTGTTAAAATTAGAGTCCATCTTTCATCCGAGCCGCCTGTACTCATACTGTGGTGTTGAGCTGAACCCACGGCGGCGCTTCATTGTCTGGTTGACATCACCGTCACCCGGCAATATCAAAGGGCTTCCATCTACTATTTTTTGCTGCGCGAGCCAATAAGCATAATCGCGCATGGGGATGACGATTCTCTTCCCGATCTGTTTATGCCCGATCTTGTGGCGTCCTTCGTTGGCGCGTCTGAAATGCCGGGCAGCGTTCCGCCGACCGATGCCGTTATAATCGGCATACTCGTCCAGCGTCAGTTCGTTCATTCCGGGGAACCGCTCCTGTAGGGTCGTCAGTTCCTCTAGGATCGCGGGGTGGATCGCAGACATTTATGACGCTCCTCTCTGCCGGTACTGCGCATCATAGGTAGCCAGCGAAGCTTCTACGAGCAGAGGATCCTCGGAGCGCATATAGTCCATTACGACTTCCCGGAGCTTATAATGACCACGGTCACTACGGCGAGCCTGCGTGAATGAAGGCACCTTGACTTCATAACCGGTTGCTTTTGTTATCTCTTCACCAAGCTGACGAAAAGACAGTAGGTGCCGGCTAGTAAAATCGGTTGCCACATGGCCAAGCTCAGTTAAGTGGTATTTTGCCATCGCTT
>Ga0123353_10008015_pt1 | contig 14372 bp, 12 predicted proteins | sample TergutLab28metaG_3_FD_92763 | JGI IMG/M metagenome (GOLD analysis project Ga0123353, IMG submission 92763) | Labiotermes labralis P3 segment gut microbial communities from Petit-Saut dam, French Guiana - Lab288 P3 | ecosystem: Host-associated > Arthropoda: Insects > Digestive system > Gut ... | reverse complement strand
CTGGAGGCGGCGTCCGGGACGTGGTGCACGGCGTCGGCGTCGGTGCGGTGCCCGGAGCGGCGGGAGTTCCAGACCCGCACCTCCGCGCCGGGTCCGTCGCCGACGTTCTCCAGCCGGCCCGCGTCGCCGATCACCGTGTAGTTGCGCCAGTAGTCGGGCGTAAAGTGGCACTGCTGGTACGCGGCCAGAACGCCGTTGTCCAGGCGCATGTTGACCAGCGAGACGTCCTCGATGTCGATCACCGGGTTCAGGTCGCGCTGGGTGGCCGGCGGCCAGTGGCCGTCTTTGGTGTACCAGTCGTCGGACTTGGGCTTGCCGGGCGCGCGGCGCGGCAGGTCGCCGTAGACCATGAGGTCGCCCATGGCCTGGACCCGGTCGGTCCAGCCGCCGGCCAGCCAGTGCAGCACGTCGATGTCGTGGGCGGCCTTCTGGAGCAGCAGCCCCGTGGTGTGGTCGCGCTCGGCGTGCCAGTCCTTGAAGTAGAAGTCGCCGCCGTAGCCGACGAAGTGCCGCACCCACACCGTCTTGACCGCGCCGATGTCGCCGCGGGCGATGATGTCGCGCATCAGCCGGATGACGGGCATGTGCCGCATGTTGTGGCCGACGTACAGGCGACTGCCGGTCTCGCGGGCGGTGCGCAGGATCTCGTCGCAGCGCTCGATGGTGACGTCGAGCGGCTTCTCGACGAAGACCGCCTTGCCGGCCTTCAGGGCCGCGCAGGCGAGGTCGGCGTGGGTGTCGTCGGGGGTGAGCACGAACACGGCGTCGACCTCGGGGTCCTCCACCACCTTGCGGTGGTCCGGGGTGGTCGCCGCGCCCGGGAACGCCGCGGCTGCCTGCTTCCGGCTCCCCTTGTCGGGATCGGCGACGGCGGTGACGCGGGCGCCGTCCCCCGGCCGGTGCGCTCTGCGGGCGAGCGGGCCCCGCATGCCGTAGCCGAGGACGCCGAGACGGAGGTCGGTCATGGTGGCTGTTCCTTTGCTGTACGAGGTCGTTGTCCGTGGGTGCCGTACGAAGGTGCTGACGAGGTGCCGGTCGCTGTACGAGGAGCCTAGGCGGCGTCGCCTTCCCGCCGGACGGTGGCTCATTCACCGCGCGGGCGCGGTGGCGGCAAAGGCGGGGCGGGCGGCACCGGAGAGGGCCTAGGGTCGGCGCATGCGCCTGTACCTGTCGTCCTTCCGGCTCGGCGACCGCCCCGAGCGCCTGCTGGAGCTGCTGCCCGGCGGCCGCACGGAGCAGCCGGTCGCGGTGGTCGGCAACGCCCTGGACGCCGAGGGCGGCGAGGCCCGGGCGGCGGGCATGGAGCGCGAGACGGCTGCGCTGCGCGCGCTGGGCCTGGAGCCGGTGGAGGTGGATCTGCGGGAGCACGCCGGCGGCGGCCCGCAGGAGATGTCCGCGGTGCTGGCCGGCTACCCGCTGGTCTGGCTGCGGGGCGGCAACGTCTTCATGCTCCGGCAGGCGATGGCGCACAGCGGCGCGGACACCGCATTCCGCACGCTGCTGGAACGCGACGCCCTGGTCTATGCCGGGTACAGCGCGGGAGCGTGCGTGCTGGCGCCGTCGCTGCGCGGTCTGGAGCACTGCGACGACGCCTCGGCGGTGGCCCGCGTCTACGGCGAGGAGCCCGTGTGGGACGGACTCGGCGTCATCGACCGGGCGTTCGTCCCGCACATCGACTCGCCGGGCCACCCCGAGACGGTGCTGCTGGGCGAGGTCTCGGCCGCCTACCGCGCGGCGGGCACCCCGCACCACCGGATGCGTGACGGCCGGGTCCTGGTCGTCGACGGCCCGCGGCAGCAGCTGATCTGACGCTCCGTCACATCTTGTGCCCACCGCCATGTCCGCGCCGATCCCCGCACTCCTCGGGGAACGGGCCCAAAGGAGCGCGGGGATCGGCGGCGGGTCACGACCGGCGGTGAGGCGTCAGGGGCTCACGCGGTCGGACGGTGAGGGATCCGGAACTCGGCAGCCCCGTGCTCAGCGGTACAGGCGGAGGTCCGCCAGGCTCCACCAGTTCCCGGCCGTGCCGGTCTGGGTGACCCGCAGGTAGCGGGCGCGGGTCGGCGGCAGATCGACGGTGGTCAGCTGGCCGGTGCCGGTGCCGGACGCGGCGGTCCGCCAGTGCGTGCCGTCGTCGCTGACCGACAGCTGCCAACCGCGGGCGTAGTCGCCGAGGTTGTCACCGCTGTCGATGGCCACCTGGCGGAACGAGGTGGCGCGACCCAGGTCCAGCTGGACGTACTGGCCGGGCGTCTGCGCGGCGCCGCTGGTCCACCGGGTGGTGCCGTCGTCGTCGGCCGCCAGCTGCGGGGACCCCTGCCCGGCCGGGGATGCGGTGGCCGTGGCACCGGTCAGCGGGATCTGGTGCGGCGTGCCCGCGAGCGCGCCGGACTTGGGCCAGGTGAAGGTGGCGAGCGCCCCGCCCGGCAGGGTGTACGTGAAGCTCTGCCCGCCGACGGCGACCGCGAAGGACCGCGGGTCGTCGTTCTCGTTGTGGACCACGAGCGCGGTGGAGCCGTCGGGGTTGGTGAAGGCCACGTCGGTGATCTGGCCGTTCCAGCCGGTGGTGCCGTAGTTGGTGCTGGCGATCCGGACGGCGCCGGGCTTCACGAACTTCGACAGGTGCCCGATGGTGTAGTACTCGGCGTTGGTGGTCACGGTGTGGTCGGGCGCGACCGTGAGGAACGCCGAGCAGGTGTCGCAGCCGCCGTTGTGCGGGCCGCCCTGCGGGTCGAGGGCGAGGTTCCAGTCGGCCACGGACTTCGCCCAGTTGCGGGTGGTGCCGACCGTGATGGTGCGGGCGTGCCAGGTCAGGGTGCCGCGGAAGATCTGCGGGGGCGTGTCCGTCGCGCCGTGCGAGCCGGAGCACTCGGTGAACCAGATGCCCTTGTCGGGGTGCGCGTCGTGCAACGCGGTCTGCGCGCTGGGGTCGCCGGAGTAGCAGTGGTACGCGGTGCCCGCGATCCACTGGGCGGCCGGGCCGTCCAGCACCTGGTACGGGTAGTCGGTCTGCGGGTCCTCGCCGAGCTGCTGGGCGGTCTTGATGTCGTCGGGGTGCGTGGTCCAGTTGTGGTCGTAGGCCAGGATCCTGGTGTGCGGGCTGGCCTTGTGCAGCAGCGGGCCGAGCGCCTCGATGACCGCGGTCTCCTGCTGGACCGGCAGGTCGGTGCCGGGGTACGCGTTCGGCTTGCGGTTCTGCGGCTCGTTCTGGACCGTCAGGTAGTCGACGGGCACGCCGGCCGCGGCGTAGGCCTGGACGAACTTCACCAGGTAGCGCGCGTACGCCTGGTAGATCTTCGGGTCGTCCTTGAGGTGGCCGCCGACGAGCGAGTCGCTGTCCTTCATCCAGGCCGGCGGGCTCCACGGCGTGGCCATCACGGTCAGCTGCGGGTTGAGCCGCTCGGCCTGGCGCAGCAGCGGCAGGATCTGCTGCTCGTCGTGCGCGATGCTGAAGTGCTCGAGCCCGAAGTCGGTCTGCCCCGCGGGCATGTCGTCGTAGGTGTAGTGGGTGGGCGACGCGGTGAAGTCCGACGAGCCGACGGGCTGGCGCAGGAAGCTGACGCCGATGCCCTGCCGGGGGTCGAACAGCTGCCGCATGGCGGCGTCCCGGTCGGCGGCCGGCAGCGAACCGAGCACCGCGGCCGAGGAGTCGGTGAGCGCGCCGCCGAAGCCGTCGATGCTCTGGTAGCGCTGCCCGGGGTCGACGGTGATCGTCGTGAGGTCGGAGGCGCCCGGGTGGAAGGCGACCGGGGCCTGCTGCTGCAGATGTTCGGTGCCGTCGGCGGTGGTGACCCACACCGAGGCGGTCGGGGCCTGCTGGGGGTGGTCGGCGGCCGGAGTCTGCGCGACGGTCCGGGCGGCCGGCACACAGGTGAGGCCGAGGGCCGCGGCGGTGACCGCCGCTGCCGCGAGTGCGCGTCTCCTCATGCTTCTCCTCGCTGGGTCCAGTTGTTCTGAAACAACCTGTAACGTTTTCTGCAACCCCACTGCGGGAGACAGACAAGCCTCCCCCGGGCGGCCTGTCAACAGCGGTGGCCGGATCCCGAGGAGAATCGATGCCGCCACCCGCGCGGGCCGCTACCCTGGGACGATGAAACGAAGGGCTGTAACAGGTGGCTAGGCAGCAGGGCGGCGGCCGGGCCACCGTCCGGGCCATCGCGGCCGAGGCCGGCGTGTCGATCGCCACCGTGTCGCGCGTGATGAACGGCCACGCCCATGTCGCGCCGGACACCCAGGAACTGGTGCGCAAGGCGGTGGCCCGCCTCGGCGCGCCCGCCCCCGCCCGGCGCGGCAGCGCGAACGGCGCGATCTACGTGCGCTGCCCCTACGTGCTGACCGACTACTTCGGAGTGATCGTCTCCTCGATCGCGGAGACCCTCGACCTGCACGGCCGGCGGCTGGTGCTCAGCGCGGGTGACGCGGCGCGGGACCTCCAGGTGCTGCCGGGCCTGCCCCACGACGCCGGTATCGCGGGCGCCGTGCTGATCGTCCCGCCGGAGCCGGAACGGGAGTTGGAGGCGCTGCGGGCGCAGGACTTCCCGTTCGTGGTGGTCGATCCGCGCACCCCGCTCCCCCGCGACATCGCCTCGGTGTCGGCGGCGAACCTGACCGCCGCGCGCAGCGTCACCGCGCACCTGGTCGAACTGGGGCACCGCAGGATCGGCGTGATCGGCGGCCCCGGCGACTGGCTCGCCAGCCGGTCACGGCTGGCCGGGCACACCTCGGCGCTCGCCGACGTCGGGGTGCTGCCCTCCCCCGAACTGCTGCGCAGCATCGAGCCCACGGCCGACTGGGGGTACGACGCCGCCTGCGAACTGCTGGACCTCCCCCAACGGCCCACCGCCCTGGTCGCGTTCAACGACAAGGCGGCGGTCGGCGCGCTGCGCGCCGCCTACGAGCGCGGGCTGCGGGTGCCCGAGGACCTGTCGATCACCGGCTTCGACGACATCGACCTCAGCCGCAGCACCGTGCCGCGCCTGACGACGGTCCGCCAGCCCCTGGAGGAGATGGGCCGGATGGCGGTCTCGCTGCTGATGCGGCTGCTCGACCGGCACACCGTGGACACCCTGCACGTCGAACTGGCCACCCACCTCGTCCTGCGCGGTTCGACCGGCCCGGCCCCCGCACCACCGGACTGACGCCCATCGGCCCCCGCTCCGGCGGGGACGGCGGGGCCCCGGCCACGGAAAGTCCGTGACCGGGGCCCCTGGGTCAGGCGCCGCGGGACGTGGTGGCGGGCGCTAGTTGCGGTAGCGGAAGACGATGCGGCCGCGGGTCAGGTCGTACGGCGGGAGCTCCACCAGCACCCGGTCCTCCAGGTAGATCTTGATGAAGTGCTTGCGCATCTTCCCGCTGATGTGCGCGAGGACCTGGTGGCCGTTCTCGAGCTCCACGGTGAACATGGCGCTGCGCAGGCACTCCACGACCCGGCCCTCGACCTCGATGACGTTCTTCTGCCTGGTCATCGCACCAGCTCCAGGTTGCCGCCCACCGGCCGGGCGCCGATGCCCTCGAACAGCGCCGAGGCTGCCCGGTTGGACTCCTGGACCTCGGTCCAGGCCGCGTCGTACCCGGAGCGGTGGAGCGTCCCCAGCGCGTGCGCGAGCAGCGCCCGGGCGATGCCGCGGCGCTGCTCGCCGGCCCGGACCGCGACCAGCCCGACGCGCGGCCGGATCACCCTCACCACCCGGACCAGTCCCAGGTAGCGGTCGGGCGCCGCGGCCACCGCGTACTTCGACGGGTCGACGACGGTGTCGCCGGCGGGGCGGGGAATCACTTCCGCGGGCATCGACTGCCACCACCCGACGGCCGCCTCGACCTCGTCACGGATCGCGCGGTCCACCGCCCGCAGCAGCGTCTCGTCCACCTGGCCTGCGGGCACGATCGTCACGCCCGCGGGCGGCTGGACGCCGTCGAGCCCGGTGACCCGCGGGTCGGTCGGTACGGCGTACTCGCACTCGCGGCGCCGGACCGTGAAACCGGCCCGCCGCCACGCGGCCGTCAGCTCGACGTCGGCCTCGTCGACCACCGTGTACAGCGGCGCCGGCAGTTCCGCCAGCATCGCCTCGGCGAGCCGGTCGAAGGCGGCGTCGTGCCAGGCGTCGATGCCGACGAACAGGCGTCCGTCGGGCCGGTGTTCCGCGTACCCGCAGCCGGCCACCAGATCGTCGTCCAGTGCGTGCCATTGCCGGTCCGCGACGCGCGTGATCGTCATCGCGTTCTCGCCCGGACCTGATGTGAAAGGCTTCTTGTCCATCGGCGTCTCCCTCCAGGAGTGCCTCGATCTCAGGCGCTCCTGGCGACACCGAACGTCAGCCGCAGGACCGTGGCGGGGTGAGGGAGCACCCATGGATAACTGTGTTCACGGGTCTCACCTCCTACGACGACTTCTCGGTCCGCCACGAACGTAGCCCCGGCGCACGCCCTCGCTCAAGTTCTTTTCCGCGAAGGCGCGCGCCAGGGCACGGGGAGCGGTCCGAAGCCGTGGACCGCGGCCGGCTCCGCGCTCCCTACTCCAGCGTCCGGATCACCCGGGCCGGGTTGCCGACGGCGAGGACGCCGGGCGGCAGGTCCTTCGTGACCACCGAGCCGGCGCCCACGACCGTGCCGGCCCCGATGGTGACGCCGGGGCAGACGATGACGCCGCCGCCGAGCCACACGTTGTCGCCGATCGTGATGGGCAGCGCCTTCTCCCAGCCCGCGCGGCGCCGTTCCGCGTCCAGTTCGTGGGTGGGCGTGAGCAGTTGGACGTTCGGGCCGATCTGGACGTCCTCGCCCACCGTGATCGGCGCGGCGTCCAGGAAGACGGCGCCGAAGTTGACGAACGTCCCCGCGCCGATGCGGATGTACTCGCCGTAGTCGCACTGGAACGGCGGCCGGATGTTCACCCGTTCACCGACCTCGCCGAGCAACTCCTTCAGCAGCGCGGGCCGTTCGGCGCGGTCCGTGCTCGTGTTGTAGGCCAGGCACAGCCGTTCGCGCCGCACGGTCGCGGCGCCCAGTTCCTCGTCGTCGGCGATGTACCACTCGCCGGCCAGCATCCGGTCCTTGTTCTCACCCATCCCCCCAGTGTGCGGCCTAGGGCCGCGGTTCCGCGGTGCCGATCTCGATCTCCACGTGCTGCGGGTAGAAGGCGACATGCCCGGCGATCACGTCGACGGCGTCGTACGGCTTCTCGTAGCTCCACACCGCGTCGGCGACCTCCCCGCCGGGTCCGGCGAGCGCGAAGTACGAGGCGTCGCCCTTGTACGGGCAGTAGGTGAGGGTGTCGGTGGGCCGCAGGGCGCCCTCGGCGACGTCGGCCCGCGGGATGTACTGGACGGCCGGGTAGTCGGCCTCGCGCAGGGTGAGGGCGGCGGCGGTGTCGGCGACCACCTGCCCGCCGGCGCGGACGACCACGCGCGCGCCGGTCGGCTCGACGGTGATGGGGTGGTCGGGACCGGGTGTCAGGACGGGACGTGCGGTGCGATCCATGAGTGCTCTCCCTGGAGTGGGCGGTCGTGGCACATCGGCGGCGGCCCGGGCCCGGACGCCGCTCTTACGTGCAGCGCACGGGCCCGGCCCGCCATTCCCGCCGGCGCGGTGCCGGCCGGCACCGGGTGGTTCACCTGCCCGCGCCGAGTCCTGAAAGACGGCGCTGCACCGCCAGCAGGTACTCCTTGCGGTTGAGCGGGTCGTGGTCGGTGCGGGACCGCTGCGGCACCGGTCCCCGCACCTCCTGGTAGTGGTCGAACGCCGTCTCCAGCACACCCTCGCCGCTGGTGAGGGTCGGCAGCTGCTGCTCCAGGTCGTGCACCCGGGCGGCGGGGACGGCGCCTTCGATGACGTAACCGTCGCCCTGCAGGACCGGGCCGCGCGGTACGGCCCGCAGCCGGGTGAGCACCGGCAGCACCGTGCCGAGCTGGGCGGCGGGGATGTCCAGCCGGAACCGGTGCATCGGCTCGTGGACCCGGGTGCCGGCCCGGCGCAGCGCGGTCATCAGCACCAGCGGGGTGAGGTTCCGGAAGTCCCCGGAGGTGCTGGACATGCTCTTGTCGAACACGGCGTGGGCGTGGCTCTGCCGGGCGTTGTAGCCGGAGTGGGTCATGGTCACCACGCAGTCGGTGACCTGCCAGCCGTGCAGGCCCTGCTTCAGCGTCTCCTCGACGGTCTCCTCGACCGCCTTGAAGAAGGCGTACGGCAGGGAGCCCAGCTCGACCTCGCGCCGGAACTCCACGCCGCTGCCCACGGGCGCGGGCTCCACCCGCAGGCCGATCGTGGCGAGGAACGGGTTGCCGTCCTTCTCCTTGACCTCGAACGCGGCGCCGGTACCGGCCGGCCGCTCGATGTGCAGGGTGGTGGTGCCCTGGAAGACCGCCTCCACCCCGAACTCGTCGGCCAGCGTGGCCTGGATGACCTCCTTCTGGACCTCGCCGTACAGCGACACCGCGATCTCCTGGCGGACCTCGTCGCGCCGCAGGTCGATCAGCGGGTCCTGCTCGGCGAGCAGGGTGAGCGCGGTGTGCAGGGCACCGCGGTCGGCGGGCCTGCGGGCGGCGACCACGGTCTCCAGGGTCGGCGGCGCGAACTGGTGCTCGCGGCGCGCACCGTCCGGCGGGGTGCCGAGCGTGTCGCCGATGCGCACGTCGCCCAGGCCCCACAGCCGGGCGATCCGCCCGGCGGTGACGGACTCGGCCCGCACCTCGGTACCGCGGTCGAACACGCCGATCGCGGTCACCTTGCCCTCGCCGGCCGGCCGGCCCGCGCGCAGCACCGGCAGCCGGTCGCGGGTCCGCACGGTGCCCGACGCCACCCGCACATAGGTGATCCGCTCCCCCGCCGGGCCGCGCTCCACCTTGAAGACGCTGCCCGAGGGCGGTCCCTCCGGGTCGCCGCCGGGTGCGGGCAGCAGCTCCTGCAGGCCGGCGACCAGCGCGTCCACCCCCGCCCCGGTGACCGCCGACCCCGCGTAGACCGGGTGCACCAGGCCGCGCGTGCTCTGGCCGGCGAGCGCGGCGCAAAGCCGGTCGCCGCTCAGGGCCGCCTCGTCGTCGACCCAGGCGGTGAGCAGCGCGTCGTCGTGCTCGGCGAGCGTCTCCAGCAGTCCCGCCCGGAAGGCGGGGTCGCCGGTGGACCGCGGGACGGTGGCGGCGCCGCGGGTGCCCTGGTGCGACGCGGTGACCATCGGGACGACGTCGGGGGTGAGCCGCGTGCGGATCTGGTCCAGGGTGCGGTCGAGGTCGGCGCCGCGCCGGTCGAGCTTGTTGACGAAGAGCAGGGTGGGGATGCGCAGCCGGCGCAGGGTCCGCATCAGGATCCGGGTCTGGGGCTGCACGCCCTCGACGGCGGACACGACCAGCACGGCGCCGTCGAGCACGCCGAGCACCCGTTCCACCTCGGCGATGAAGTCGGGGTGGCCGGGCGTGTCGATGAGGTTGACGGTGCGCCCGCCGACGGTGAAGGAGACCACCGCGGACTTGATGGTGATGCCGCGCTGCCGCTCCAGGGCGAGCGAGTCGGTCGTGGTGCTGCCGTCGTCGACGCTGCCGATCTCGTCGATGACGCCCGCGGTGTACAGCAGGCGTTCGGTCAGGCTGGTCTTACCGGCGTCGACATGGGCGAGGATGCCGAGGTTGAGCGATTGCACGAAGTGTCATGTCCTCGAGATAGGGGGTCATTCCTGTCCGGGTGTTCATGACTGTTCCGCGCATGATCAGCGCTCCTCGGTCGGCTGCGGGGGTCCGTCCGACTACAGCAGAGGGGCGGCGGCGCGGCAACGCGTTTTCCGCGCGCCCCGCCGCCGCCCGTGCCGTCTCCGTCGTCCGCGGGGTCTCCGGGGCCTCAGCCGCGGGAGACCTTGCGGTTGGCCCGCAGCCACTCCTTGTTCATCGAGGCGATCGACGTCAGCGGGATGCCCTTGGGGCAGGCGGTGGCGCACTCGCCGGTGAGGGTGCAGCCGCCGAAGCCCTCGGCGTCCATCTGGCCGACCATGTCCAGCACCCGCGTCTCGCGCTCGGGTGCGCCCTGCGGCAGCACGTTGAGGTGGTTGATCTTGGCCGACGTGAAGAGCATGGCCGAGCCGTTGGGGCAGGCGGCCACGCAGGCGCCGCAGCCGATGCACTCCGCGTGCTCGAACGCCAGGTCCGCGGCGGCCTTGGGGACCGGGGTGGCGTGCGCCTCGGGGGCCGCGCCGGTCGGCACGCTGACGTAGCCGCCGGCCTGGATGATCCGGTCGAACGCGGAGCGGTCCACCACCAGGTCGCGGACGACCGGGAACGCGGCGGCCCGCCACGGCTCGACGTCGATGGTGTCGCCGTCCCGGAAGGACCGCATGTGCAGCTGGCAGGCGGTGGTGCGTTCGGGGCCGTGGGCGTCGCCGTTGATGACCAGGCTGCACGCGCCGCAGATGCCCTCGCGGCAGTCGTGGTCGAAGGCGACCGGGTCCTCGCCCTCCAGGGTGAGCCGCTCGTTGAGCGTGTCGAGCATTTCGAGGAAGGACATGTCGGGCGTGACGCCGTCCACCTCGTACTCCTTCATGGCGCCGGGCGCCCGGGTGTCCTTCCGGCGCCAGACGCGCAGGGTGAGCCTCATGCGTAGCTCCGCTGGGTGGGGTGGACGTACTCGAAGACCAGGTCTTCCTTGTGCAGCACCGGCGCGGTGCCGGTGCCGGTGAACTCCCAGGCGGCGGCGTAGGAGAACTCCTCGTCGTCGCGGGCGGCCTCGCCCTCGGGGGTCTGCGACTCCTCGCGGAAGTGCCCGCCGCAGGACTCGGCGCGGTGCAGCGCGTCCAGGCACATCAGCTCGGCGAGTTCGAGGTAGTCCACGACGCGGTTGGCGCGCTCCAGGGACTGGTTGAACTCGGCCTCGGTGCCCGGCACCTTGATGCGCCGCCAGAACTCCTCGCGGATCTGCGGGATGCGGTCGAGCGCCTTGCGCAGGCCCTCCTCGGTCCTGGCCATGCCGCAGTACTCCCACATGAGTTCGCCGAGCTCGCGGTGGAAGGAGTCGGCGGTGCGGTCACCGTCGACGGTCACCAGGCGGTGCAGCCGGTCCCGGGTCTCGGCGACGGCCGCGGCGACCGCCGGGTGGCCGGTGTCGACCGGGTCCTGGCCGGGGTGGCGGGCCAGGTAGTCGTTGATGGTGGCGGGCAGCACGAAGTAGCCGTCGGCCAGGCCCTGCATGAGGGCGGAGGCGCCCAGCCGGTTCGCGCCGTGGTCGGAGAAGTTGGCCTCGCCGATCGCGAACAGGCCCGGCACGGTGGTCTGCAGGTCGTAGTCCACCCACAGGCCGCCCATCGTGTAGTGCACGGCCGGGTAGATCCGCATCGGCACCTGGTACGGGTCCTCCGCGGTGATCCGCTGGTACATCTCGAAGAGGTTGCCGTACTTCTCCTCGACGGCCTTGCGGCCCATGCGGGCGATGGCGCCGGCGAAGTCGAGGTAGACGCCCTGCCCGCCGGGGCCGACGCCGCGGCCCTCGTCGCACACGTTCTTCGCGGCGCGGGAGGCGATGTCGCGCGGCACCAGGTTGCCGAACGACGGGTAGATCCGCTCCAGGTAGTAGTCCCGCTCGGCCTCGGGGATGTCGCCGGGGGCGCGGGTGTCGCCCTTGGCCCTGGGCACCCAGATCCGGCCGTCGTTGCGCAGCGACTCGCTCATCAGCGTGAGCTTGGACTGGTGGTCGCCGGTGCGCGGGATGCAGGTCGGATGGATCTGCGTGAAGCAGGGGTTGGCGAAGTGGGCGCCGCGGCGGTGGGCCCGCCAGATCGCGGTCGCGTTGGAGTTCATCGCGTTCGTCGACAGGTAGAAGACGTTGCCGTAGCCGCCGGAGGCCAGCACCACCGCGTCGGCGACGTAGGTGCTGATCTCGCCGGTGACCAGGTCGCGGGCGACGATGCCGCGGGCCCGGCCGTCGATCACGATCAGGTCGAGCATCTCGGTGCGGGGGTGCAGTTCGACGTTGCCGGCCGCGATCTGCCGGGACAGCGCCTGGTAGGCGCCGAGCAGCAGTTGCTGCCCGGTCTGGCCGCGGGCGTAGAAGGTGCGGGAGACCTGCACGCCGCCGAAGGAGCGGGTGTCGAGCAGGCCGCCGTACTCGCGGGCGAACGGCACGCCCTGGGCGACGCACTGGTCGATGATCTCCACCGAGATCTGCGCCAGGCGGTGGACGTTGGACTCGCGGGCGCGGAAGTCGCCGCCCTTGACGGTGTCGTAGAACAGGCGCTGGACGGAGTCGCCGTCGTTGCGGTAGTTCTTCGCGGCGTTGATGCCGCCCTGCGCGGCGATCGAGTGGGCCCGGCGCGGGGAGTCCTGGTAGCAGAACTGCACGACGTGGTAGCCCTGTTCGGCCAGCGTGGCGCCGGCCGAACCGCCGGCCAGGCCGGTGCCGACGACGATCACGGTGTGCTTGCGGCGGTTGGCGGGGTTGACGAGCTTGGCGCCGAAGCGGCGGCTGTCCCAGCGTTCGGCGATCGGCCCGTCCGGGGCCTTGGTGTCGGCGAGCGGGGCGCCGGTCCGGTAGTGCGTGTAGTGGTCCATGTCCTCTGGGTCCTCTCGGGTTTCCCGGTGTCCCTCGCTCAGCTCACGACGCCGGTCATCACACCGACGGGTACGGCGACGAAGCCGGCGGTCAGCACCAGGGCCAGCCCGTTGGCGGTGGCCTTCAGCGCGCGGTCGCGGGTCCGGCTGCCGGCGCCGAGGGTCTGCGCGGCGCTCCAGAAGCCGTGCCGGATGTGGAGGCCCAGGGCGAGCATCGCCACGATGTAGATGACGTCGCCGTACCAGGTGTGGAAGGTCGCGACGACGTTCTGGTAGGGGTGGCCGGGCTCGGCGTTGCGGTTGACGGTGAGCGTCGTCAGGTCCAGCAGGTGCCAGACGATGAACAGGCCGAGGATCACCCCGCCCCACCGCATGGTGCGGGTGGCGTAGCTGGCCCTGGCCTTGCGGTGGACGTAGCCGACCGGGCGGGCCCGCAGGTCGCGGCGGCTGAGCTGGTAGGCGCAGACGGCGTGGGCGACCACGCACGCCACCAGGCCGACGCGGATGATCCACAGCGCCCACTCGTAGTGCAGGAAGGGCTCGCCGAGGGTGCGCAGCCAGTGGGCGTAGCCGTTGAACGTGCCCGGCCCGAAGAAGATCTTGAGGTTGCCGAACATGTGGACGACCAGGTACAGCAGCATCAGCACGCCGCTGACCGCCATGATCGTCTTCTTGCCGATGGTGGAGTCCCAGACGGTCCGGACCACCGCGGGGCGCCGGTCGGGGCGCGTTGCCAGTGCCATGAACACGACCGTAGGACCGCGGCCATCGAGTGGTCCAAGACATGATCAGGCTTGACTCCATAGCCGTCGCCTATGGAGAGGTAGGGTGGGGGCGTGCAGTTCCAGCAGCTGGCCTACTTCGTCGCCGTGGCGGACGCCCGCCACTTCACCCGCGCCGCCGAGGCGGTGCACGTCTCGCAGCCGTCGCTGTCCCAGCAGATCAGGGCACTGGAGAAGGAGCTGGGCGCACCGCTGTTCAGCCGGGCACGCGGCAACATCACGCTCACCGATGCGGGCGAGGCACTGCTGCCGCTGGCCCGGCGGATCCTCGCGGACGCCGACACCGCGCGCCACGAGGTGATGGAACTCGCCCAGCTGCGGCGCGGCCGGGTCCGGCTGGGCGCGCCGCCGAGCCTGTGCACCGGCCTGCTGCCCGAGGTGCTGAGCGCCTTCCACGACCGGCACCCGGGCATCCAGCTGCTCATCGAGGAGGGCGGATCCCACGACCTGGTTCGGGAACTGGCCCGCGGGTCGCTCGACCTGGCACTGGTCGTGCTGCCGCTGCCCAGCCCGTCACCGGCGCTCACCACCGTCGAGCTGTTCCAGGAGGACCTGGTGGTGGTCTCCTCCGTCGACGCCGAGGCCCCGCGCACGCCCCTGCGCATCGCCGACCTGGCGGGCCGCCCGATGGTGATGTTCCGGCACGGCTACGACCTGCGCGACCTGACGCTGGCCGCGTGCCGGTCCGCCGGTTTCGAGCCGTACTTCAGCGTGGAGGGCGGGGAGATGGACGCCGTGCTCGGCTTCGTAAAGGCGGGCCTGGGCATCGGCGTGGTGCCCACCATGGTCGCCGCGCGGGCCGGCAGCGAACTGCGGGTGACCCCGCTCGCCCGCCCCGGCCTGCGCCGCACCGTCGCGCTGGCCCACCGCAGCGACGTCGCCCCGCCCCGCGCCGCCCGCGTCCTGCAGGACGTGCTCCTGACCGCGGCGCGCCGGGCGGTGACCGCCACCGGTCTCCGCCCGGCGGGCACCGGCCCCTGACCCGCGCCGGTGGCCGGTGCCCCGCCGGTCAGTGCGCCGCGCGCTGCCGCCCTCCCGTCCCGGCGGCAGGCGGCACCACCTCGGCCCGACCGGT
>Ga0123353_10008014_pt1 | contig 14374 bp, 6 predicted proteins | sample TergutLab28metaG_3_FD_92763 | JGI IMG/M metagenome (GOLD analysis project Ga0123353, IMG submission 92763) | Labiotermes labralis P3 segment gut microbial communities from Petit-Saut dam, French Guiana - Lab288 P3 | ecosystem: Host-associated > Arthropoda: Insects > Digestive system > Gut ... | reverse complement strand
GCCCAGTTCCCGCTGGCGGACGAAGCGGCCGTACTCTACAGCTACGAACAGGACATCACCGAGCAGCGGAACTCGATGGGCACGCCGCAGTGGGAACGCGCCTACGCGATGGCCTCCGCCGGAGCGATGGCGGGCCTGCCCACGCGAATCGTGTACGAGGAGGACATCGCGGCCGACTGCCTGCTGGCGGGCAAAGCCGGCAATCTGAAGACGATTCCCGCCTTGTTCCTGGTCGGCATCGTCGGCAAAAACGTCGAATTGCCGGAGGCGACCCGCAAGGGCATCGAACGCTACATCGCCGCCGGCGGCAAGGTGTACATCGACGCCGATTCGAAGGACTTCCCCGGCGCCACGCGGCTGGAACTGCACACCTACCCCGACGACCTGCGCGACGGGTTCCGCAACAACTACTGCGTGGACGCCTGGTTCGCCGAAATCATGCCGCCGCTGGAACGAATGGCGAAGCAACTCCAGGCCGCCGTTGGCGGCAAACGCCGCATGAAGGTGGACACGAATGATTTGTTCGTGGCCAAGAGTTTCTTCGACGGCGGCGCGGTGCAGTACGTCCTGCTGGCCAACGAAACCTCGCCGTCCCCGTGGGACGCCCCGACGTTCTGGGTTCTGGGCGGCGTGTACAACAAAAAATTCATGCCCAAGGTGGTGGACCTCACGTTCCCGTTTACGGCGGCAACAGCGGTTGTGTATGACGTATTTGAACACAAGGTGGTCGAGGGCGCGGTCGAGCAGCGTGTTAATGGCTTGATGCACCTGTCGGTCGACCTCCGCAACTACCCCGGCCGGCTGTTCGCGATGGCCCCGGCGAAACTGGGCCCGCCGATGTTGACGCATTTGTCGGTGCTGACGGATGACGCCTTGTTGAACGTCTCCGTGGCGGTGTGCGACGAAGCCGGTAAGGAATTGGCCGCCCGCGTGCCGCTCCGCGTCCGGCTGCTGAATTCGCAGGGGCAGGAATTGCAGTGCCTCTATCGCGGCAGCGACGAAAAGGGCCAATGGAGCGGCCAGTTTGTCCTGCCGCTCAACGACAAAAAATTCACCGTCGAGGTGTGCGAACTGCTGGGTGGCCAGGCGACGAAATACGACGTCGAGCACGATCAGCCGGTCAAGGGCTTCGTGCGGGTCCGCACGCCCGTGGACGCCATGCGGGCCGATCGTGTTTCCGCCATGCTCCAAGACGCCGGCGGCCGCGTGACGTTGGTCGCGGGCGAGACCGACGCGCTGAGCGTCCACCAGAAAAAGTATCTCACCAACGCCTTGAAGGCCCGCAAGATCGAACTGGTCGAGGGCAAGCTCGGCGACGAACCCGTCGCAGGCCTGGTCATCACCGCCTGGCGGGCGAACGATCCGCGGACGCGAAGCCAACTGGCCCGCCTGATCGAAGAAGGCGACCTGATGAGCCAACCCATCACGCCGAATCTGCCCGGACCCGGAAACGGACTGTTCAGCGCCGTGTTCAACCCGCGCGGCGGAAACGAACACTGCATCGCCATCGTCGCCGGCGACGAACTGGGCTTGGCCCGAGCGGTGGACGAACTGGCCGCCTTCATCGAAACCCCCGCCGCCAAACCCGCCGATCCCGAACCCCAATGGGGCAAAGGCAAGGCCCTCAACTGGCGGAACCCCGCGCAGGTGACGTTGCCGAAACTCAGCGACATGACCGGCATCAAGCTCGGCGCGATGGCCGTGTCGCCCGACGGCAAGCGGGTGTTGGTCTCCGCACCGGGATATCAGCGGAATTTGGCGTTCCTTCAGGACGACGGAAACGCGGCCACGCTGCTTAAGGCGGCCCGGCTGGGGCAGGGTCCGTCGCCGACGTGCCTGTTTGTTTCCGACGACGGACAGACGTTCGGCGGGGCCGGCACGTTCGTTCAGCCGTGGGTCCAGGGTCTGCAACTGTTCAAGGTTGGCGACAACAAGGCCAGCGACGTGGTGACTTCCTTCGGCGAGTACGGAAAATTCCGCAACACCTTCGCCGTCAGCGGCGACGGCCAAACCGTCGTCGCTCCGGGCCCGTACGGCGTGATCTGCTGGACCCGCAACACCGAAACCGGCCAATGGTCCGAAGGCTGGGCCATCGACTACTGGAAGGAATTCGACAAACTCACCTGGGAAGTCTCCGCCGATTTCATGCGAATTCCGCAGTTCCACGCGTTCATCCCGCCCAACGCCGATTACGTGCTGCTCGCCTTCAGCGAACTGACCAACAACGGCTGGGTCCAACCGCGGTTCCACGGCCGGGCCTGGCTGGCGGCGTACGACCTCAAGACCGGCCAGCCGAAATGGAAATTCGACGTGCCCATCCCCGACGCGCAACTGTTCCTCGAACTGACCCTCAGCCCGTCGGGCCAGCGGATGCTGCTTCGGGCCCAGCAGGGCAGTTGGGGTCAGGAGACGTACCGCTACTACAGCATGAACTCCGCCGGTGAGGTGCTGGGCACATGGGACGTCAAGAACCCGCCGATGAGCGTCAGCCTGAGCAACAACGGCCGAGTTGTGGGGCTGTTCAAGGACCGCCTGATCGAGGTCCGCGACGAGAAGGGCGTGGTGCAGGTCAGCCGCCTGTGGGACGACTGCCACCCGCTGACGGTGGCCTTCTTCGGCGACACGGTGTACGTCACCGACAGCGACGGCATGCTCTCCAGGTTGGACCACACGGGCAAAATCAACGCCCGCGTGACCCTGGGCGGCGTGGCCCAGGTGGCGGCCGGGCGCGACGTGCTCTACACCGCCCAGTGGAACGGACGGGTGAAGTCCTTCACGCCCGACCTTCAGCCGCGATGGGCGATCGATCTGACGCCGCACATGACCGACGCGAACCCGCTGGCCGCCCTGGCTGCCTCGGCGAACCTCGACGGTGCGACGGTCGTCCAGGCCGTGCGGGCGAGCACCACCTCCCGCGACGTGCCCGAGGGCGAAAACCTGCTCGCCGGAGCGGTGGCCGCGAAGGAAGACGTGAAAAACAAGGACGGAAAAGTGACCGGCCAGCGCAACGTCTCCGCCAACGACCGGGCCGTCGTCCGCGTCGGCGGAACACCGGGCTGGCTCAGCGGCGGAAAAGTCACCGTCAAGCCCGAGCAACTCACCGACGGCCGAAAGGACGACGTGACCACGCCGTGGATTCCCATCGGCGACCTCGACACCGACGCCTGGACAGGCCGCCAGGCGTGGGTGGAAATCGAGTTCAAACAACCCACCGACGTCGCCGCCGTCACCGTGTACGAAAACCCCAACTTCCCCGCGAGCTTCCCGCGCGAAGCCCAGGTCATGGTCTGGAACGAAGACCGCCAGGACTGGGACACCGTCACCCACAGCGTCTTCATGACCGGCCCGGTCAACACGTACACCGTCAACCTCAAGGCCGTCACCAAACTCCGCTACGTGCCGTGGCATAGCTACTGGAACAATTTCTATACGAGCGAGATCGAGGTGCGGTAGGCCAGCGGAAAATTCGAATTTCGTGCTTCGGATTTCGAATTTGCTTCATGGCCGGTCTGACCAAACTCACGTCAGATCGTAGTATGGTCGGAACAAAAAAACCGACCAAACTCGCGTCGCTTGCGAGTATGGTCGGATTGTTTTATCTTGACCATACTACGACATGATCGTAGTATGGTCAGGATGAGAAAACGGTATCTTGCGGAGATCATCGACGCGCTGTGTTTCACGAAGCGTCATAAAATCGCGATGGTTTCCGGGCCTCGGCAGTGCGGAAAGACGACCATGGCCCGGATGCTTCTTTCCGCTCGCGGGTCGGGGCAGGCGGCAGGGCAGTACCACAACTGGGACCAGTTCGAGTTCCGCCGCGCCTGGGCGAAGAACCCGTCGGTCGTCATTCCGCCGCCGCACGGTTCGGCGGTCCCGCTGGTTGTGCTGGATGAGATTCACAAAGACCGGCTGTGGAAACGCAACCTCAAGGGGCTGTACGACACGCTGGAACGGCCTTGCGATTTCCTGGTCAACGGCAGCGCCCGCCTGAACGTTTACCGCCGCGGCAGCGACAGCCTGCTGGGCCGTTATTTTCACTTCCGACTCCATCCCTTCAGCGTGCGCGAGATGGAAACCACGGACATCCCCTCGCCGGACGACGTCCTGGCCGCCCTGTTTGGCCGGGCGATGACCCACAAACGAAGCCGCCAGGAGCATCTGGCGTCCCTGATGGCCTGCGGACCGTTTCCCGAACCGCTGTTCGAACAGGACGAGCAGGCCGCCCGGCTCTGGAGACGCCATCACGAGCAGGTGGTCATTCGCGAGGACCTTCGCGACATCAGCCGCCTGCCCGACCTCGGGCGGCTGGAACTGCTGGCCGCCATGCTCCCCGAACGCGTGGGGTCGTCCATCAGCCTTGCCGGTCTGCGCGAAAACCTGGAGGTCGCTTTCGACACGGTTCGCCGCTGGCTGACATGGCTCAAGGAAGTCTATTACGTCTTCGAGGTCAAACCGTGGTATCGCGGCATCCCGCGGTCGCTGCGGCGCGAGGGCAAGGTCTATTTATGGAACTACTCCGCCGTGCCCACGGCCGGCGAGCGGTTCGAAAACCTGGTCGGTTCGCATCTGCTCAAGGCCTGCCACGTCTGGACCGACAGCGGCCAGGGCGAGTTCGAACTGTTCTACCTTCGCGACAAGGACCGCCACGAGATCGACTTCCTCATCGTCCGCGACGGTAAACCGTGGCTGCCCGTGGAGGTGAAGGTTTCCGAGACCAATCCTTCGCCGAATTGGAACCGCTTCCTGCCGCGGCTCGAATGCACGCACGCCCTGCAACTGGTGTACGAACCACATTGGAACGTCCACCCGATGGGCCCAACGCAACTGCTCGTCGCCGGAGCGGCCGAGGCGCTGGCGTATTTCGCGTAAAAACCAGTGACAAGCGATCAGCGACAAGCGACAAGAGAAGGCAAGTCTTGTCTTTCAAAACGATCCACTGCATGAAAACACAATCGAATCAAGCCGCTGCCTGCTCTTGTCGCTTGTCACTTGTCGCTGCGGCAGGGTAATTTAGGTGCGATTGTCTTGATGATGAATGACTATAATCATGGCGCCGGGCATTTCGTGGGCAGCCCGAGCGGAAAGGGTCTACTTCTATGGAAGATCGTTACGTTCATTCTCATGCCCGGTGGTTCGCCAAGGACGCCGAAGCGGTGCTGGCGAAGTTGCGGACCTCTCCGGACCACGGGCTGACGGCGGCGCAGGCGGCCGAGCGGGCGGCGGAGTTCGGGCCCAACGCGCTGCCGGCGGCCAAGCCGGTCCACCCGGTGATCCGGTTCCTCAAGCACTTTCACGACATCCTGATCTACATCCTGTTCGTCTGCGCCTTCGTGACCCTGATCCTCCACTATTACGTGGACACCGCGGTCATTCTCCTGGTGACGGTGGTGAACGCAGCCATCGGCTATATTCAGGAGAGCAAGGCGGAAAAGGCCCTGAGCGACATTCGCAACATGCTGTCGCCGCGGGCGTCGGTGATTCGCGACGGCGGCCGCGTCACCGTGGACGCGGTGGGGCTGACCCTGGGCGACATCGTGCATTTGTCCCCCGGCGACAAGGTGCCCGCCGACCTGCGGCTGATTCGCGCGGAGAATTTGCGCGTGGAGGAGTCCGCCCTGACCGGCGAGGCCGTGCCCACGGAAAAACAGACCAGGCCGATTGATCTGGAGACCGTTCTGGGCGACCGGACGAACATGGCCTACTGCGGCACGACGGTCAGCGCGGGCACCGGGCGCGGGGTGGTGGTGGACATCGGTGTGGACACGGAACTCGGCCGCATTAACCAGTTGATGACCGAGGTCGGCCCAACGACCACGCCGCTGCTGCGGCAGATGGCGTCGTTTGGAAAGACGATTTCGTTTGTGATTATCGGCATCGCGGTATTGGTGTATTTGTTTGGTCATTTTTTCCGCCACTACGACAAGTCGGCGTTGCTGCTGTCGACGATCGGCCTGGCGATCGCGGCCATTCCCGAAGGTCTGCCGGCGATTCTGTCGATCATTCTCGCCATCGGTGTGCAGAACATGGCCAAACGCAACGCCATCGTTCGGAATCTGCCGTCGGTGGAGACGCTGGGCTCGGTGTCGGTGATCTGCTCGGATAAAACCGGCACGCTGACCAAGAACGAGATGACCGTGACCAATCTCGTCGTGCACGACGCCGAATTCGCCGTCACCGGCTCGGGCTACGCGCCGACGGGGGAGATTCTTCGTGGCGCGGGCGTCCCGCCCGCGAGTCCCGCGGGCATCTTGCCCGCGTCTGGCGAAAACGGTTTGGCGTCCTCCGCGGACCCGGCCCATGGAGCGCGCAGCGAGGGCGAGACGCCCTCGCCACAAGGGACGCCCTCGCCACGGTCGCTGCTGCGGTTATTGCTGACGTGCTTCCGCCACTGCAACGACGCGTCGCTGTCGCGGACGGAGAAGGGCGCCTGGGCCGTCCAGGGCGACCCGACGGAGGGCGCGCTGCTGGCCGTATACGAAAAGGCGGGCCTGGACGGACAGTTGCCGCCGCGAATCACGACGCTGCCGTTCGACTCGGAGTACAAGTACATGGCCACCCTGGCCCGTAGCACGGGCGTCCCGCCCGTGAGTCGCATGGGCGTCTCGCCCATGCAAAGCGGCCTTGGAAGTGGCGGTTCGGAGTCGGCGCGGGCGGCAACGGTTTTGCATGATGAAACTCCAGCCAGCCGCGAGCATGGGCGAGACGCCCATGCGACTCACGGGCAGGATGCCCGTGCTACGCCGGACGAGGGCGAGACGCCCTCGCCACGCGGGAACATCCTGTACATCAAGGGCGCCCCGGACCGGCTGTTGGCGTTGGCGGATCAGGAGTTAGCCGCCGACGGTCCAGCCCCGCTGGAGAAGGCGCGGTGGGAACGGGCGGTGGCCGACCTGGCCGCACAGGGCAAGCGCGTGCTCGGAGCGGCCGTCAAGTTCGTCCCGGCCGACACCGCGACCATCACGCACGACGACCTGCGAAACGGCGTGATTTTCCTCGGATTGGCCGGTATCGTCGACCCGCCACGCGAGGAGGTGATCGACTCGGTGACCCTGTGCCGCGAAGCCGGCATCCGCGTCAAGATGATCACCGGCGACCACGCCGACACGGCCAAGGCCATCGGCAGGGAGTTGGGCATCGGAGACGGCGATGGTGCGCTCACCGGAAACGAACTGGACGACATGACCGACGAGCAGTTTTTCGCCGCCGCCAGCCAGTACGATATCTTCGCCCGCACCAGCCCGGAGCATAAGCTCAAACTCGTCAGGGCCCTACAGGCCCACGGCGCCATCTGCGCCATGACCGGAGACGGCGTGAACGACGCCCCCGCCCTGCGAAAGGCCGACGTCGGCGTCGCGATGGGAATCAAAGGCACCGAAGTCACCAAAGACGCGGCCGAGATCGTTCTCGCCGACGACAACTTCAGCACCATCGCCGCCGCCGTCGAGGAAGGCCGGCGCGTCTACGACAACCTGAAGAAAACCATCCTCTTCATTCTGCCCACCAACGGCGCCGAAGCCTTCCTCATCATCGCCAGCATCCTCTTCGGAACGATGCTCCCCCTCACGCCGGTGCAGATTCTGTGGGTCAACATGGTCACGTCGGTCACGATTTCGCTGGCGCTGGCGTTCGAACCGGCCGAACCGGGCATCATGGCCAAACCGCCGCGAAACGCCACCGAGCCGATCCTGAGCGGCTATTTTATCTGGCGAATCCTGTTCGTCTCGATCATGATCGGCGGAGCGACGCTGGCCTTGAGCGTCTGGATGGACCGCCACGAGGGCGACTACGGCTACTCGAAGCAGGAAATTCGCACCGTGACCCTCCAGGCCATCGTGCTCTGTCAGGCGTTCCATCTCTTCAACAGCCGCAGCATCCGCAAACCGATGTGGGCGCTCGATTTCTTCAGCAACAAGGCCGTGTTCGTGGTGATCGGCCTGATGGTGGTGCTCCAACTGTCCGTGACGTATCTGCCGTTCATGAACACCGTTTTCGGCACCGCCCCGCTGGGGTGGCGGTACTGGATCGCCCCGATCCTGCTGGGCCTGGCCGTCTTCCTCGTCGTCGAGGTCGAAAAATTCGTCATGCGAAAACTGGACGCGAGAAAAATCACCGCGACGTAGACACGGCAGCCACGTTGCGGGTATTTTCATTTTCGCGAAAGGCGAGGTTCTTTTTACCACAGGCACAGAGGACCACCAACGTCCGCCTCTGTGGTTTTCTGTGCCTGTGGTAAAAAAAATCTTCATCTCACGAGAAAACGGAAACCCTCTGCAACGACGCTACCGTGTCGCGAATTGACCAATTTCCGCCGCCGTCACGGTTTGGCCGGTTGGGGGGCGGTTTTGGCCTGGCGGTCGAGTTCGGCCAGGATGGGGTTGACGTAGCGGATTTTTTTCTGTTCCTCGGACCGCTGGATGAGGTCGCTCAGGATCGACAACTGTTGCTGCTGGACCATCTCCTCGAAGACCTCTTTGCGGAGCGCGTCCTTGACGTCGGCGAATTTTTTGTCCGGTTCGATGATTTTTTCCAGTTTCAGGATGTGGTACGTCGTGCCGGCCTGGATGACGTTGGAGATCTGTCCGATTTTCGTGAGGTTCAGGGCGGCCTCCCGCAGTCCGGGCGTCATGCCGGGGGACTGGGCGGAGATGGGCGCGAGCAGCCCGTCGTCGCGAAGGCGCGACGGGTTGGTCGAACGCGACTGCACGAGTTTCTCGAACGGAACGCCGTTCTTGAGGTCCTTCATCACGGATTCGGCGTCGGTCAGGCTGGCCGTCTGAATGTGCCGCACGACCACCTGGCGGTTGTACTTGATCCCGAAGGCGTGTTGGAGGACCTCGTCGGTGACTTTCACGCGGCTTTTGGCCAACTGGCGAAGGAGCGCGTTGCGTTCCATCGTCATGTCCCACTGTTTCTGCGTGACGCCGCTTTCCTGCATGAAGACATGAAACGCCTGCTCGCGTTCGGCCGGTTTGCGGAGGTCGGGGAACATCTGCTGAAGCGCCGTCCGGTGCTCGTCGGCGATCTCGGCCAAGCCGACGGTGACGTTGCTTCGGCGGGCCTCCTGGCGGACCAGTTCGTTGGCGACCAGTTGCTGGGCCATCGGCAGCCCGTAGCTGAAGATGAGAATGTCGGTGAGGTCGGACATCGGCAGGACCACGCCGTCCACGATGGCCATCACGTCGGCGTCGCCGGCGGCCGAGGTCCCGGCCTCGGACACGGGTTTGACGGCGGCCCGGTTATCGGCGCCGTTGCTGGCGGGTTTGTTACTCGCCGGTGTCGCCGCCTTCTGCGCCCACACCGTCGCCGACAGCATCCCCATCACCATCAACGCCGCCACCAGCACCCAGCCACGATTCGTCCTCATGGTCCCATTCCTTCCTCCCGCCCACAAACGGCCGGCGGGAGGACGTAGTATACCATGTTCGGAGCGACTAGCGACAAGTGACAAGCGACAAGAGAAGGAAAATCCTGTCATTCAAAACGCTCTCTCTACGCGAGAATGACGAATACGTCAAAGGTGGCCTTCTCTTGTCGCTTGCCACGGGTCGCTAGTCACTTCTTCTCGCAGCATTTTTTGAATTTTTTCCCGCTGCCGCAGGGGCAGGGGTCGTTTCGGCCGACTTCGGTTGGCGCCTTGCGGATCGGCTCGGTTTTGGGGGTGTCTTTGAGAATCTGTTCTTCGAGTTCGAGGTCTTCCTGTGAACGGTTTTTTCGGGCCCGGTCGTCGAGCTGCTCCTGCCGCTGCCGGGTTTCGAATCGCTGCGCTATGGGGTCTTTCGCCATCGTTGGTCCTTCCACGTTGTTGTCCTTGTATTGTATCGGGAAATGGCGCTGGTTTTCTACAGCGCAGGCGAAGCCCACTCATAGAATGGCCTGAAAACGCATACGAGGTTGGGGTGATGTATGCCGATCCGTTCCGGTTCCATCTTGCCGAAGAATATTTTGACGGCCTTTCGTGGCCGGCCCGCGGCGGGAATTGCGGTGTCTCCGGTGCTGCGTGAGGTGGCGGAAGCGTCGCCGGCGGCGGCGTTGGAGCGGCTTCAAACCACGCCCGCCGGTCTGTCGGCCGGGCAGGCGACCGAGCGGCTGGAACAGTACGGTCCGAACACGGTCGCGCAGGAGCGCCGCCACGGGCAGTTGAGGTTGCTGGCCAGGGCGCTGGCCAATCCGCTGGTGGTGTTGCTGATGATCCTGGCGACGGTCGCGTTCGCCATGGCGGAGGACTGGACCGACGTGGGCGGCGGGATCATCATGTCGCTGATGGTGGTGCTGGGCGTGGTGTTGCGGTTCGTCCAGGAGTCCCGCGCCCACACGGCCGCCGCCAAGCTCAAGGCCATGATCAGCGTGACGGCGACGGTGATCCGCGACGGGCGGGCGAGCGAGGTGCCCCTGGCGGAAATCGTGCCGGGCGACCTCGTGAAACTCAGCGCCGGCGACATGATCCCCGCCGACCTGCGGCTGGTGTCGGCGAAGGACCTGTTCATCACCCAGGGCAGTGTAACCGGCGAGTCGCTTCCGGTGGAAAAGGCCGACCTGCCCGACCCGGACGACACGCCGCCGTTGGAGCGGAAAAATTTGTGCTTCCTCGGCACGAGTGTCGAGAGCGGGTCGGCCGTGGGCGTGGTGGCGGCCACCGGACTGAACACGTACCTCGGCACGATGGCGCAGGCGGTCGATCAGGCCGTGCCCACCAGTTTCGACAAGGGCGTCGCCCGATTCACCTGGCTGATGATTTCCTTCATGGCCGTCATGGTGCCGACGGTGTTTTTCATCAACGGGTTCGTCAAGCACAACTGGAGCGAGGCGTTTTTCTTCGCGGTGGCCGTCGCGGTGGGCATGACGCCCGAAATGCTTCCGATGATCGTGACGGTCTGCCTGTCGCGCGGCGCGATCGCGATGTCCCGGCACAAGGTGATCGTCAAGCGGCTCAACTCCATTCAGAACCTCGGCGCGATGGACGTGCTCTGTACCGACAAGACCGGCACGCTGACGATGGACCACGTGATCCTCGAACATCACTGCGACGTTTTCGGCAGAGAGGACGACGGCGTGATGGAGATGGCGTATCTCAACAGCCATTTCCAGACCGGCTTGAAGAACGTCCTGGACCGGGCCATCCTCGACCGTCGCGAGCTGCACGAACAGTTGGCGGTGCCCGAGCACGAAAAGGTGGACGAAATTCCGTTCGATTTCTCGCGCAAACTGATGTCCGTGGTGGTGCGGCTGCCCAACGGCCGGCACCGGCTGATCTGCAAGGGCGCGCCGGAGGTCGTTTTCGCGCGGTGCACGCGATTCGAGGTTCAGGGCCAATTGTATCCCGCCAGGCCGATGTATCTCGACGACCTTCGCGAGGAGCACGACCGCCTCAGTTCCGACGGGTTCCGCGTGCTGGCGGTGGCGTACAAGGACGTCGAGCCCCGCCAGGCGTACTCGCGCGACGACGAACACGACATGACGTTGAAGGGATACGTCGCCTTTCTCGACCCGCCCAAAGAGACGGCCGCCCCGGCCATCGAGGCGTTGAACCGGCACGGTGTGGCCGTGAAAATTCTCACCGGCGACAACGACCTGGTGGGGCGGAAAATCTGCCGCGAGGTGGGGCTTCCCACCGACGAGGTGCTGCTGGGCGGGCAGGTCGAACGGATGACCGACGCCGCCCTCGCCGACGCCGCCGAGCGGGTGACGCTCTTTGCCCGCCTCTCGCCGGCCCACAAGCAGCGAATCATCCGCGTGCTCCAGGGGCGCGGGCACGTCGTGGGGTTCCTCGGCGACGGCATCAACGACTCGCCCGCCCTGCGGGCCGCCGACGTGGGAATCTCCGTCGACTCCGCCGTGGACATCGCCAAGGAGGCCGCCGACGCCATCCTGCTGGAAAAGAGTCTGCTCGTGCTGGAACAGGGCGTCCTCGAAGGCCGCAACGTGTTCGCCAACATCCTCAAGTACATTCGCATGGGCGCCAGTTCCAACTTCGGCAACATGTTCAGCGTCCTCGGGGCCAGCGTTTTTCTGCCGTTCCTGCCGATGAAACCGCTCCAGATTCTCACCAACAACCTCCTCTACGACTGCTCGCAGGTGCCCATCCCCAACGACAACGTCGACCCCGAGCAGATCGCCAAACCCAGGCCGTGGTCGATCAAGGAGATCACCCGGTTCATCCTGTTCATCGGGCCCTGTAGTTCGATTTTCGATTACACGACGTTTTTCATGATGCTATACCTTTTCGACACGTGGGCGGGCACTCCGGCGGACGCGTCGCTGTTCCAGACGGGTTGGTTTGTCGAGTCGCTGCTGACGCAGACGCTCATCATTCACATCATCCGCACCAATCGCATCCCGCTGCTCCAAAGCCGGGCCAGCCTGCCGCTGACGATGACCACGCTGCTGATCATGGCCGTCGGCGTGTGGCTGCCGTTCTCGCCGCTGGCGGAGTTTTTGGGCTTCACGCATCTGCCGCCGCTCTATTGGCCGCTGCTGCTGGCGACCCTGCTCTGCTACGGCCTGCTGACGATAGTCATAAAAACCTGGCTGGCCCGGCGGGCGTGGATTTGACGGAAAATTCAAAATTCGAAGCACAAAACAATCCGTAAAACGTTCCTTTTGACGCGAATTTCGCGTCAAAAGGAACGTTTTACGGATTGTTTTGTGTTTCGGATTTCGAATTCCGTGCTTTGGGTTTCGGGTTTGTCGTGTCGTTTTTCGGCTGGGAAATGGATTTGTAGGTGTCGGCGTACCATTGGGCGCATGTGGCGTCGTCGGCGGCGAGGAACGCCCGGACGGCCGCCGCCAGGGCCCGTTTCTTCATCCAGCCGTTGCTGGCTACGCGGCGGGAAAATGCCTCCGCGAGTTCCGGAGGAATCTGAGCGCCAAACGAAATCGTTGGAATCTTTTTGTCCACGCACGCTACTATGCCCGGCGAAAAAAATTAAAGAAACAAAAGAATTCTTAAGAATTCTTAAGAAATATCTTGCACTCACGCATATGCGTGTACGGTAGAGTAGTGCCTGAGCGAGACGACGGAGTGACACAACACGGCTCATTCCGCTGATCGTGATTCTCATTGCGCTTGCTGCCGGTACGGCCAGCCTGCAGGAGCGCCCGGCGCCGGTGCGGCCGTTCGTTCGAGGCCGCCGCCGGGCCGGTGCCAAATGGTACGGTACGCAAGAACGACAAATCGTGTACAATCGTTGCCTATGCGGCGACTTTTCCATGTTGGTTCGATGTCCGGCGCGCTTGGGGTGTATGTGTCGGCGAGCGTGGCGGTGAAGGCGGTTGGTTTTTTGCGGACGCTGGCGTTTGTGCATTTGCTGGCGGAGGCCCCGCGGGAGTACAACGTCTGGACGATCGGGCTGTTGGTGTTCACGCTGGCGGGGACGGCGTTGTGCCTGGGGGCCAATCAGGCCTTGACGCGGTACGTGAGCGTGGTTCAGGCCCGCGGGGAGCTGGCGGTTTTTTTGCGTCGGGTGGCGGGTCCTTTGGCGGCGGTTCCGGTGGTGCTGGCCGTGCCGGTCTGGTTGGCGGCGGGGGAGATCGCGTCGTGGTTGACGTCGGCGGGTTCGGCCGTCACGTCGGCGGACGTGCGGGTGGTTCGGCTGGCGGTGCTCAACGGGGTGCTGCTGGCGATGTATTTGCAGGTGATGGGGGTGTTGTACGGGTTGCGGACGTATCGGTTGGCGTCGGTGGTGGAGTTGTCGGGCACGGTGTTATTCACGGTGGTGGCGGTGGTTTGGTTGGCGACGACGCGTCGCGGTGAAGATTTGCTCTGGGGCCACCTGGCGTGCCTGGCGGTGTCCGTGGCGGCCGGCGCGTGGTTGACGTCGCGGGCGGCGCGTGGCGAGGGCGTCTCGCCCTCGTGTCTCGCGGGCGTCCCGCCCGCGCGGGGCAGCGAAACAGGCTTGGCGTTTTCCAGCGACCAATCCAGTGGAACGCATAACGCGGGCGAGACGCCCGCGCCACATGTCCGGGCGTCGGAATTCTGGGGGTTGCTCAAATTCGGTTTGCCGGCCTTGGCGGGTCAACTGGCCTGGTTGGGGGCGCCGTTTGTGGGGTATGTGGTGGTGAATCGGCGGATTGGCGGCGATCAGGCGGGGGTGTTCGCGTCGTGGATGTTGTTGGCGCAGGTGGCGTATTTTGCCGCGAACGCGGCCTGGCAGGTGGTGTACTCTCACGCGGCCCGGCAGCAGGAGGACGACGCGGAGGCGGCGATGGCGAGGTTGCGGACGTCGTACAAGGCGTTGGCGTTGCTGTGGTTGGCGGCGAGCGTGGCGCTGTACCTGGCCGAGCCGCTGTGGGTGCACGTGCTGCCGGCGGAGTATCGGCCGGGTCGGGGGCTGCTGGGCGGGTTGTTGATGCTGTACGCGGCCATGACGCAGAT
>Ga0123353_10008013_pt1 | contig 14374 bp, 8 predicted proteins | sample TergutLab28metaG_3_FD_92763 | JGI IMG/M metagenome (GOLD analysis project Ga0123353, IMG submission 92763) | Labiotermes labralis P3 segment gut microbial communities from Petit-Saut dam, French Guiana - Lab288 P3 | ecosystem: Host-associated > Arthropoda: Insects > Digestive system > Gut ... | reverse complement strand
AGGATCCCCGCAATGTCGCACACAATGCGCAGGAGTATATGAAGAATTCCGGCATAGCGGACGAAATGCGTATAGGCCCTGAGTTCGAATTTCATGTGTTCGACCATATAAGCTATTCTGTAGCGCCGAACGGCTCGAAATATACAATCGATACCGAACAGGCGCACTGGAACTCCGGCAACGAGGGGCATAATCTGGGTTATAAGATGGGACATAAGGGCGGTTACCATATGGCTCCGCCTCTTGACAAGCTGAGCGGATTCCGCTCGCGTGTTGCGATGCTCATGGAGAAACAGGGTATCAAGGTAAAATATCACCACCATGAGGTCGGCGGCCCCGGCCAGCTGGAAATCGAAGTTGAGTTCGGCTCCATGCTGGAAATGGCTGACAAGACCATGATGACAAAGTATTTGATCAAGAACGCGGCGGTAGCTGAGAACAAAACGGCGACGTTCATGCCAAAACCTGTCTACGCGGAAGCCGGTAACGGCTTGCATGTGCATATGCACTTGTTCAAGGACGGTAAACCTCTCTTTTACGATAAAGAGGGCTACTCCCAGCTCAGCGGGACCGCTCTGAGCTTTATCGGCGGTCTGCTGACTCACGCGAGGGCTTTGTGCGCTTTCACCAATCCGACTACCAACTCGTATAAACGACTGGTCCCGGGTTATGAAGCGCCTGTGACTATCGGATACGCCACTTCGAACCGCAGCAGCATCGTCAGGATCCCCGGTTATGCGAAAGATCCTGCCGATAAGCGTTTCGAGTTCCGCGCGCCGGACGGCACATGTAATCCGTATTACGCGTATTCCGCGATACTGATGGCAGGTTTGGACGGGATCAAAAAGAAGATAGATCCTCAGAAGGAGGGGTTTGGCCCATACGACTTTAACCTCTATGATCTGACTGACGAGGATAAGAAATCGATAAGGCATCTTCCGCGGACACTGGACGAGGCGCTCGACGCGCTTGAAGATGACTATACGTTCCTCACAGAGGGGGGCGTTTTTCCGCAGCGGCTGCTTGAGATCTGGGTCAGGAACAAACGGGCTGAGACGGCAAGATATAACCTGCTGCCGCATCCCGTGGAGTTTGAGCTGTACTACGATCTTTGATCCGGCAGTAACTCATTCGATACAGAAAACTAAAACTATTGGAGGGTACATAATTGATTCCAAAGACTGATCCGGGCGAAATGCAAAGGCGCTGGAATCTCACGCTGGACGTTATGGCCAAAGAAGGCGTGGACTGCCTGGTCCTGAGTGAGAACGGTTTATGGGAAGGCGGAAACCCGGGCGCCGCTATCTATCTGACTGATATTCATCCGGGCAACTACTCACAGTACTTCCTTTTCTCAAGGGACGGGATCAGCGTATTCAGCTGCGGTCCCTGGGGCGGCAGTCTGGCCGTCGCAACGGAAAACATTCTTGAGAATATCCAGGTCCCTGCTCTTCCCAGCACGACATATGCATGGACATGGCATCCGGAGGAAATGAAGAAAGTTATCCTTAAGTACGGGTACAGGAAAATCGGCTGGTGCGGTATGCACAACATTTCTGCCGGTGTTTACAAGTACCTTGTCGAAAACCTGCAGGCAGTCGAATTCTGCGATTTCACGGATCAGGTGGACCTCATTAAGGCGGTCAAGTCCCCTTATGAGCTAAAGCTGTGGACTGACTGTGTGATGCTCCACGACGAACTAATGGCCGCCGTTCCGACGGTCCTCAGTGCCGGAACGACGACTCGCGAAGTCGGGCGCAAGCTGAGGGCCCTTGCCGAAGACATGGGCTGTGCGCAGCTCAACGTTATGGTTGGCGCCGATAAGACGGCTCCGCGCAACTCTCCCTTCCCGCTGCAGGGCAAAGTGATAGAGCGTGGCGATTATGTTGGCGTCCTTATCGAGGTAGCAAATTACAGGAATGTCTGGGCGGAGTGCGGAAGGACATTCGCCATGGGAACCGATGTATCCCCGGAGATGCAAAAGGCGTTAAAAGACCAGACAGAGTTAATGGACTTCGTCGCGGCGGAAAGTGTTCCGGGCGCCAGTCCCGCCGGTATTTTTCACAAGATGAACGCCAGACTTACAGAGCTGGGTTATGATCCGGAGAAGAGGTTCTGCGTTCATAGCCAGGGTTATGAGATCGTCGACAGGCCGATGTGGGTCGCGGAAGAGACAATGCTCCTTCAGGAGAACATGTTCTTCGCCAACCATCCGCGAACCGGTAACGCAAACGTCTGGTTCAGTAACTGCGATAACTATGTTGTGAAGAAAGGCGGTTCTGTAAAACTCAGCCGCACGCCTAGTGATATTATGGTAATATCGAGGTAGCGGGAGCTGACGTCAGTTTTTTATAGCGGCTTGCAACACTCTGTTGGCGATAGGGCTTGCGACGGCGTACCCGCCTCCTCCGTTCTCGACGACTACTACAAACGCCAGCGGGTAACCTTCGTTTGTTATATACCCGGTAAACCAGGCGTGGGAAGTCTTTCCCCCTCCAACCTCCGCGGTTCCCGTCTTGGCATGTAACTCAAGCCCCGGAAAGTTCCCTGCCACATTAGTCTGGTGGATCGTATAATCCATCATCGCGCCAAGCTGCTCTGCCGTTTCCTTGCGCATGATTCTGCTTGTCCTTTCCGGGAAAACCGAGGAAAAACCGGTCCTCCTGACGAGGTCCATCCGCACCGCTCTGCCGCCGTTCGCTATCGCTCCGGCAAACCGAAGCATCGCCGCCGGGCAAACGGCGTCATTATACTGTCCGATGCCGGACCATGCAAGATCCGCCGTGTCAGATTCCGCTTCGATGAAAACACCCTTTGCAGTTAAGATACCGCCGACTGTCGTTCGTTCCGACAAGCCATATCGTCCGGCATATGCCGCAAGCGTACCTGCGCCCAGCTCGAGCGCCAGTTCTCCGAATACACAGTTGCATGACACTGTGAGCGCCTGCTGAAAATCCAGTTTCCCGTGTTTTCTGCTGCATGTCACCGTACCGTGTCCGGTCTTCAGGTCGCCCTGACACTCAAACTCGCGGTCAAAAATCCCGCTGATATTCTCTATCGCCGCAGCGGCGGTAAGGAGTTTGTATGTCGATCCCGGGGCGTATGCCGCGGAAATCGCGCGATTAAGATAGACCCCTTCATACTTAGGATCGCTGTCGACATTTCGCGGCGGGTCATTCGGATCAAACGTCGGGTTTGATACCATACACAGCACCTCGCCAGTCAGATAATTCATCACCATGACAGTACCGCGGCGCCCGTTTAAGGCTTTATACGCCTCTATGTTGAGGCGTGAGTCTATTGTGAGCGCTACGGTTTTTCCTTCGCCCGTCCTCGAGTAAACGCCTGTGAGGATATTATAACCGATGAGCTCGCTGGCGTAGATACTCAGGGCGCCTGTCCCTATATTTCCGTGCAGGTCGCCGACTGCGTGCAGCGTCGAGCGGCGCAGATCCGCGCTGCCTGCAAAAGTGCGCTTCCCGTCCGCGACTTCAGACAGCGTTACACCATTGCGGTCAGTAAGTCTGCCGGTTGTCAGCGCTCCATTCTTGTATACTGTAGAGTTGAATGCGGCTGACGCCCATTCGCTTCCGTTGATGGCGAACCCGGCGACGTATATACCTACTCCCAACAAAGATACCGCGACGAGCAGAAGCGCGCACAGAGCCCTGTTTTTTACTTTTTTCATATGCTGTCAACTCTTTTCATATGCAGTCAACTCACCATTGGCCGAATGCTTTGAACCCGTACGTTTCGGGGTCTTGACAATAAAACTGGCATTCTGCCTGGTGTCCGCCGCTTTGATAAACGCAAGCAGACCCCAGCACGAAATCAGGCTCGACCCTCCTTTTGAGATAAACGGGAACGTTACCCCCGTAAAAGGCAGGATATCCATCGACCCAAGAACGTTAAGCAACATCTGGAACACAAGCATTGCAGAAGCCGCGCACGCGCCGATAACATAAAAGGAGCTTCGCGACGTTTCCGCCGACCGTTCTGAAAACACGGCAAATGCGAGTATCGCGAGTATCGCGGCAAGCGCTGTGATAAGTCCAAGTTCCTCACACATCATTGCAAACACAAGGTCTGTGTCCGCGGCAAAAACGCGTGTTAACCACCCCCTGCCCGCTCCGACGCCCAGGAGCCCTCCGGAAGCCGCAGCCGCCATTGCTCGTGTCTGCTGGTACCCGGCTGCGTTTGCAAACTCCCAGGCTCTTCCCCAGGTAGCGAAGCGCCCTGCGATATGGGATCTGAATCTGAGCGCCAGAAACCCCGCAAACCCGGCGCCGCCAACGCTGAGGAGTATCGTCGCAAAATCACCGGAGCGAAGAAAAGCGATAATGAGATAAGTGACAAAGAAAACCAACGCCATTCCGAAGTCGTTGATCAGCGCAAGCGCGATAAGGCATACCCCCGTGAATCCTACAAACACGATCAGGTTCCTCCGCGCGAAAAGCCTTTCAAGTGTCGCCGCTCCGGCAAGGATAAATGCAATTTTAACGAACTCCGCGGGTTGGAACGATATTCCCGCGATCACAAGCCAGTTACGCGCTCCGTAGACCGTCCGGCCAAACAGCAGATTTACCGCCAGCAGCATCAAACCGGCGGTCGCAATCGGCGGGCGCATTTTTTTTGCTCTGTCCAGATCGCGCAGGAACCAGCCCAGAGCAAAAAACAAGCCTATACCAAGAGCGAGCAGTAATACCTGTCTGTAAAGCTCCACCGGCGAGCTTGACGCCGTCACAGACATTCCGATAGAACAAAGGAAAAACGCGATCGTCTCGATCTCAAAGGAGACTCTCCGCATGGCCCTGGTCAGGACATAACACAACCACATCAGTGTTATCAATGCCATAAAACTGAGCGGAAGCGCCGCGGTCAGAGCGCTTCCCTTGGATATGCACAACTGCAGTCCCAGCAACAGCTGGAACTCGGTTACGAATAACAATGTCGTCCTCTGCTTGAAGACCTTTCCCGGGCGCGTTCGCTGCGCCGCCTGTTCATACTCGCTTGTTTCGTCCGCAGCGACAAACACCAGCTCCACGCCGCCCAGTTCGATAACGTCGCGTGTCTTTATCGCAGCGCCGGCAGCGCCTGATATTTTTACCCCGTTGACAATAACGCCGGTTTTTGATTCGACGTCATATACCCGCCAGTTTCCCTTGTCGTCCCGAATGACGGCTGCGTGGCTGCGCGACAGTGTCGGGTACTCCATGTATACATCGGACGTTTTCGCCCTCCCGATCACATTCTCCCAGTGATTAAGGGAGATGCGGGCCATGTTTGGCATAATGAGATATCCCCAGCTCTCCGCCTCGCTTTTCTCGCTGAGCAGCGACCTGATACACCGTGTCACGATAATAATCGCCAGCAGCGGGAGTATGAAGCGGAAAACCATCGTCACATATGAAAGCGTGCCGCTGTCAGCATGAGAAAGTGTCTCGCGTACCTGTTCAAGAAACCCGCCAAGCAATTCCAACGGCTCACCGCCCCATGATCATTTTAATACCGATATTAAAACCGGGTATGGTATCATTTTCGTATCATACGGTATAGCCGTACGATATTTCAAAATCCTCCCATACCCGATCGATAAGTTTTCAGTCAAATGCCCGCCGCGGTTTATCTCCCAATGTCCGGTTTTTGTTCTTCACTTTTGTGTTGCATTTTTTTTACTGTCAAATACGTAGTATGATGATTGCGCAGCAACCGTTATACCGCATTATACCGCATTACTCCGAGTCCGCCAGATGTTTCGCTTCCTCAATGATCTTTGCCTGTACAGGAGCCGGCGCCTCCTCGTAGCGCTCAAAACGGATCGTGAACGATCCCCTGCCCTGAGTCATAGAGCGCAGATCGATAGCATAACTTGACATTTCTCCCATCGGGACTTCCGCCTCGACGACCTGCATCCCGTCTGAGTTTAAGTTCATGCCCATCGGGCTGCCCCGCCTCTTTGAAAGGTCGCTCATAATATCACCCATATATGTGTCCGGAATCGTAACGGACAGAAAACCGATCGGCTCCAGGATCACCGGGTTTGCCTGCGGTATTCCTTCCTTATATGCCAGCTGAGCCGCCAGCTTAAACGCCAGTTCAGATGAGTCCACTGAGTGGTAAGAGCCGTCTACAAGCGTCGCTTTCAGATACACCAGCGGATATCCCGCAAGAACGCCGCGCTGGATGCTCTCGCGCAGACCCTTTTCGACCGCAGGGAAGAAGTTCTTGGGGACGCTGCCTCCGAATATTTTCTCCTCGAAAGTCAAGTCCTCCGCTTCCCCCGGTTCGAAATCCATTACGACGTCGCCGAACTGGCCGGCGCCGCCGGATTGTTTCTTGTGCCGTCCGCGGATCTGTACCTTTTTGCGTATCTTTTCCCTGTATGGCACGCGCGCCGGCGTCAGGACGACCTCAACGCCAAACTTGTCTTTCAGTTTTGAGCACAGGACGTCCAGTTGGATGTCGCCCGAACCGGACAGGACGAGCTGTCTGGTCTCCGGATTGTTTGAATATGTGAACGTCAGATCCTCTTCAGCGAGGCGGCCGAGTCCTGTGGATATCTTCTCTTCCTGGCCTTTTATTTTTGGCGCTATAGCCATCGAGTAGCAGGGCGGCGCAAAACCGATTCTTGCGGCTGTGACGGGTTTTTTTGCATCGCAAAGCGTATCGCCTGTTTTTGTATCCGAGAGCTTTGACACGGCGCCGATATCACCGCAAATAATCTCCTTTACTTCAATGCTTTTTTTACCCTGCATTCTGTATATATGCCCCATCTTCTCGACCGAACCGGAGCGGGTGTTTATCAGCTGCATGTCTGCAGTGACGTTGCCGGAGAGGACCTTAAATATACTGAACTTGCCATACTGGTCTGAAAGCGTCTTATATACGATAGCACAGGACGGGCCGTTCCCGTCGGATGCGATCTCACCGCCTTCATCCGTAGTATCCCCGCTCTCCGCCGGCGAGGGGAACAGGTTCACGATCGCGTCAAGCAGCGGCAGCGTACCAAGCCCTGTCAGGCTGCACCCGCAGAATACGGGAACAAGAGTCAGATCCTTTACACCGGCTTTCAGTCCCTGTATCTTCTCCTCGTCTGTGAACTCCTGTCCTTCGAAGAACTTATCCATAAGTTCCTCGCTGGTCTCGGCGACGCTTTCATTCATCGCAGTATACAGGTCTTCGAGCTGGGCGCTCATGCCGTCGGGTATCGGGATCTCCTTTTGTTTGCCGCCTTCGACCGCGTATGCCTTCCGGCTGATAATATCGACGACGCCTTCGACTTTTCCCGAAGCGTTCTTGACGGGAACAATGATCGGGCACACTGCGGTACCGTACTTCTCGCGAAGCGAAGCGAATACGGCGTCAAAATCCCCGTTTTCCTCATCGACCTTTGATACATATATCGCCTTTGGATGCTTACTGGCGGTCAGATACGACCAGCTCTTCTCAAACCCGACGCTTATTCCATCCTTCGCGCTGCACACCACTATGCCGCCGTCGGCGACTCGCAGCGCCTCCATCGTCTCGCCGGCAAAGTCGAAGTATCCCGGCGTGTCGAGAATGTTTATTTTATGACCCTTGTGCTCGACGAACATTGAAGCCAGATAAATCGTTATCTGACGTTTTATTTCCTCCGAATCGGAGTCGCCGACAGTGTTACCGTCGGCAATCCTGCCGAGTCTGTCGGTGACGCCCGTAAGGAAGAGCATGCTCTCGGCCAGACATGTCTTTCCGCTGCTCCCATGCCCAGGATCGCTATATTTCGGATACACTCTGTGGTATATGGCATATTTCTGCCCCCTCAATTCATTCTAAGTGTTGATGATTATATACTACCCGTGCGGACAATACAACAGGAATTCTTATACCGCCGGAAATGCAGACATATTCAAAATCCAGCTATCGCCTGGTTTTTGCATACCCGCAGACGATAAGCACAACCGCGAGCATCGACAGCATAAACAACACGAGATTCCCGGGTCTTGCGGATACAAGCGCGCCTGTCCAGCATAAATAGAACATGATTATGACGCCAACTGCGGCAAAAGCGACCGATACGCCCGTTGCTACAAGCGCCGCTGATTTGAGCAGTCTGCTGCCTGTGATCGCTTCCGCGAACGGGCCAAGCCCCTCGCGCGTCAGAATCGCCGAAATCCGCCCGCCTTTCGCCGAGTTCAGATCCGAAATGCTATATGAATCCTTGGCCTGGACATACTCAAAATCCTCAAGCGATACCCTGAACTTCTGCTCAAGCATCGAAGGGGACACATTGAAGTCACGAACCGCAAAAAACAGTTTGATCCGCCACTTCAGGATCGAGATCAGGGCCCCCTGAACTGAATTTGCCGGAGTATACTCGACCGCGAACATCGCGGCAAGCTTATTGTTGATTGCAGTATATATCGCGTTTTTCATGTTCATCTCATCCGGGATCCTGACATGCAAAAGTTCCATAAACGCCGCCGAACCCGCCATCACCCGCTCGCCCCTTACCAGAGCGCTGATCCCTCCCTCATAGCAGGCAAAATCATCGACTTTGATCACATTCATGCCCTGAGATTTGAGTACATCGGAAAAAACACGGGTCAGACCTGATCCTGAGGCAATAATAATGCTCGCCGTATAACGTATCGCTTTTTCCGGCGACGCGCCTTCAAACAGTTTCATTCCGCTCAGTTCAAGCGTTCCCGGCGGGAACAGGTCTTCGTCGGTCACGCACGCGCCGTCCGTAAAGAAGACATCGTCGGCTCCGCCCCATCCCGCTATCGCAGCGCCCGACTTCCGGATGGATTTTGCAACGATACCAAACGGTAGAGCGTACGCCAGCGTCGCGGAAAACGGCGCCGCAGCCGCAAGAAGTGCTGACAGGATATGCAGGAAATACACGCCCTGTACCCTGAAAATGGCGGTGATCGAAGCCAGTACCAGCGAGACCGCGAGAAGAATTGGGGTTGCATAGCGATACGCCGTCTCAGCGACGTCCGGGTGGACCAGATTGTTATAGAACCCGTCGGTCCTGTTATATGCCTTCTTCAGTACAGATTTGTCGATCTCTTTGTTGTATTCAGCCCGCACCCCGTAGGGTTCGGAAGAAGCCGTCGCAGTCTTGAGCGTGTCTGTCATTGCCTGCAGGTTGATCTTGCTTCCTATAGCTGCGGCGGTAAGCGAAGTCGCCGATACTGCGCAATACGGCAGCAACCCCGACTCGCCCCATAACATCGAAAAAGCTCCCGATATGACAGAGAAAGAGCAGGAGAATAGAATAAGGGTCTCGACATTCGGCGCTCCGCCTGCCAGATCGCTCACGCCTTTAATAATGATATCCGCGCACAGCATCATTACGATCAGCAACGCGATCATCAGCGCGCCGATTGCACCGTTTTGATTGCGCCCTATTCCAAAAGGAATGACCATGCCGGCCTCGAACGCAAATGTCAGAACGACCATCAGCAATGTGACCAAAAGCGCCGGAAAACTCCGGAGCGAGATCGAGTTGCATACGAGCGCAAATCTCTTCGCCGCGTCTTTTAAGTCCGGCTCTTCATATATCTCTTCTTCATGGGTCTCTGTCTCCTCGTCGGAGCGTCGTGAACGCCCGAAAAACTCGATACCCCTTCTGCCTGTCTCTACGGTCGTCTCTCCGAACTCCCTTTTGATTGCCTCTTCAACTTCATGAACTATCGAATCCTGCGTTTCAGGCGTCGGAGAACGGTAGTTCTCAAAAAACAGTACAACGTTATCCTTGACCTCCGGATTCTGTGGGGCTTGTTCGATTACAACTCCCGGACGGGCTTTTTCAGCGTCGTCCGCCGCTAAAGCCTCCTGCGGTACCGTCGTTATGCGCCTTGTTTCATCTGTGGTATCCCTGACAGGCGCGGCGACTTTAGTCGAAAGAAGCAGCCCGGATTGAGCGCTCCCCACGACCTCCCTCAGGATCTTCTCGGTCTGTTCATTCAGAATCTCCGGCGGCGTCTTTTTGTCGCCGTTGATAAATGCCGACCCCTTGTACTCCGCCAGAATCGACTCAAGAGAGAAATCACTTGCCGTTATATCATCGAGTTTAATATCATTGTCATCCGCCATATACGTTTCCTCCTCCGGACTCAGGTCATATCACAAGTCCCTGCCTGCGCTGCCGTACCGCTTCGTACAGCAGTATCGCCGCCGAAACTGAGGCGTTCAGAGACGCGATTTTCCCGTGCATCGGAATATTGATCTTTACATCGCAGTTCTCGCTCACAAGGCGGCTTATTCCTGCGCCCTCCGAACCGATAACGATCGCCGCCGGCCCGTCGAACGTGGCTTGCCATAGTACGGTACCGCCGTCCGTGGACGCTCCGAATATCCATACTCCGGCATCTTTCAGTTCCCTGATCGCGGCAGTCAGGTTAGTGACGCGGGCTATTGCCGTGTGATAAACGGCGCCGCTTGAAGCTTTTGCAACCGTAGCGGTCAGTCCGGCGCTCCTGTTTTTCGGGATTATGACGCCGTGGGCGCCGGCAGCTTCGCATGTCCTGATGATCGCCCCGAGATTGTGAGGATCTGAAATTTCGTCGCACAGTACGATAAGAGGCGACTCGCCCCTTTTCTTTGCAATTTCGAGAATATCTCCGACCGTAACATACTTCGCGCATGCCGCCGAAGCGATGACTCCCTGATGCGAGTGAGTTGTACTCATCGAGTCCAGCTTTCGCCTGTCGACATTCGAAACAACGACTCCCGCAGCGCGCGCCATCGACGCAATATAATTGAGCGACGTATCTGTCTCTCCCTTGGTTATGAAGACTTTATCAACAGGGATTCCCGCGCGCAGCGCTTCGATGACCGCATTACGGCCCTCTATCATCCCCTCCGCGCGGTCATCGCTCATCCCGGATACGCTCTCTTTTTTTCCGCCCGGATCGAAATGCCTGGCCGGCGGCCGTCTTGTATTGCCGCGTCCGTCTTTTGGAGTCCCACTGCCCCGTGAGTCCCCTTTTCCTTTTTTATCCACGCGACCCCGTCTCCTTACCCCGGCTTTTTCCTTTACAAAACTCCCCGTAGTCCCATCGCCGTGCCCAAATCACCAACAAATGTTACAGGTAGCTTTTTAACGTATCTATCATGTCGAGTTTTTCCCATGTGAACTCGGCTTCCGGCCTGCCAAAATGACCGTATGCAGCCGTAGCGCGGTAAATCGGCCTCAACAGGTCAAGTTTTGCAATAATTCTGGAAGGCCTGAAATCAAAAACCTCTTTAACGATATCCGCAATCTTCTCATCCGGATACACGCCCGTTCCTCTTGTGTCAATAAGAACAGAGACCGGCTGTGCTACGCCAATGGCATAAGCCAGCTCTATCTGGCATGCCCGGGCAAGCCCCGCCGCCACGACATTTTTTGACACATATCGCGCCATATATGCCGCGCTCCTGTCGACCTTCGACGGATCCTTACCTGAAAACGCGCCGCCTCCGTGACTGGAGTAACCTCCGTATGTATCTACTATTATCTTGCGTCCGGTCAACCCCGAATCGCCGACAGGCCCGCCGATTACAAAACGCCCGGTCGGATTGACATAGATCTTCGTATCTTTGGTAATCAGCGCCGAAGGGATCACGGGCTTAATAACGTTTTCGTACACGCTTCCGCGCAGTTCTTCGATGCTTATATCCGGTTCATGCTGGGTCGATACTACGATAGCGGGCACGCTGATCACGTTCTTATTCTCATCATACTCGACAGTGACCTGGCTTTTTCCGTCCGGCCTGATAAACTTCAACTCCCCGCTCTTTCTGACTTCAGCAAGCCTGCGGGTCAGCGCATGAGCCATTGAGATAGGCGCCGGCATATACTCCGGCGTCTCGTCGCACGCAAACCCGAACATCATACCCTGGTCGCCTGCGCCTTTGTCATCGGAATCGTCATATGCGCTGTTTACCCCCATTGCAATATCGGGGCTCTGCTCGTCGATTGCAGTCAATACAGCGCAGCCTTTATAGTCGAACCCATACTCAGGGTTTGTATAGCCGATCTCCCTGACCGTGTTGCGCACAACGCGCGGAATATCGACATAGTCGCATTTTGTTGTGATCTCTCCCATTACGAGTACCATGCCGGTCGTAACTATCGTTTCGCATGCGACATGCGCCACCTTGTCCCATTCCAGGATCGCGTCAAGCACTGCATCAGAGATCTGATCGCACACCTTGTCCGGATGACCTTCGGTGACCGACTCGGATGTAAATATTCTGTTCGACATAATCATGAATCCCTTCAAACTCAATTCAATACTCCGGGAGCGCCTTATCATCCCCTTATCCCGGTATACCGGGAATAGCCCCCGCGTTCCCCAACAGACCACATCATACAATAAAACGCCTCACATGTCAAATACCGCCGCGGCGCCGCCGCGACGATATAATACAATATCACTACTGTTCAAGTATGTCTGAATATAGCCTCTACAGCGGCCTCTGTTGTGGTTTTCGGGAACAACTCATAACCGATCAGTCCCGTGTAACCCAGCCGTTCGAGATGCCGTATCACATGAGGATAGTTGATCTCCCCTGTGCCCGGTTCATGCCGCCCGGGCGCATCAGCGACATGCACATGCCCGATTTGATCGATATACTCGGTCAGGGTATCACATATATTTCCCTCGTTGAGCTGCATGTGGTAGACGTCATAGAGTATCTTGAGCCTTTCTGATGCAATCAACCGGCAAATCTCCGCTCCTGTCTGAGTATACCTCAGGTAATTCCCGGTATGGTCGGTCGTTATGTTGAGCGCTTCCAGATATAAAGTTACTCCTGCTTTCTCCGCGAGCGGAACACAGCATGACAGCGTTTCGTACATGGAGCACAGCTTTACCGTATCGGAGAGTTCTTCATAATGGTTTATAACGACCCCGCCATCCCCCAGGGCGTTGGAGTGTATGGTGACTCCGGGCGCTCCGATTTTTATTGCGATATCGAGCGATTGCTGCAGGTAATCAAGATAACTCTGCTTGTGATCGGGGTCTATAAGCGAGTAATCCGCATCGCCGTTAAAGCCGTTTATTCCGATTCCCGCCACGGCAGCTAAATCGATTATCTCCTCTATGTCCTTGCTTCGCCAGTCCCAAAACTCGACCCGCGAAAATCCGGCGTCCTTTGCGGCAATAAACCGCCGGCTCCACGGTAACTCTGTGAATAGTGTTTCAATACAGGCACATTTCCGCAACATGTCTATCTCCTCCTATCGAGAGTTTTTACTCTATGTTTATCCATACGTTTCCTGATTCCGCACTCTTTAAACAGGCTTCAATAAATGCGACGCCATCCGCTCCGTCGATAACAGTGGGGTACTCAGCCATAGAATCGGCAAATGTACCATTCTTTTGGGCCAGCAGGCAATCGATAAAGTTGGAGTACAGATTTGCCATCGCCTCATACCAACCCTCACTGTGCCCGCTGGGAAGCCTCTGGTACTTTGCTGCAGACGGCAATATGCCTTTGTAACCCCGGTGTATCTCAGTTAATGAACCGTCGGCTTTTACAACTTTCAACACCTCGGGTTGCTCTTGAAACCAAAGTATTGAACCTAACGAGCCGTATATTCTGATACGCAGGCTGTTATCGTGCCCGATGGCAATTTGACTTGCCCAGTACATCCCGTTGGCGCCGTTTTCAAACTCGACCATCACAAAGGAGCTGTCGTCGAGCCGGCGACCCGGAACGATTTTATCCATGCGGGCAAGAACGCGTTTTATCTTGAGCCCGGTCATACGGTATACGGTGTTTTCGATATGCGTGCCAATATCGCCCAGAGCGTTCGTTCTGCCGCCGATCCCGGGATCGGTCCGCCACTCGCCTTGTTTATTTCCGGTAATATCTTCAAAAGCCAGCCATCCCTGCGGATACTCGCCGACCACCGACCTTATTTCTCCGATTGCGCCGGACTTTATCAGCTCTCTGGCATGCATTGCCGTCACGTGTCCGGAATAGACATATGTGACCATAAGCTGCAGTCCTTTTTCCTGTACGAGCGCTTTCAGTTCGGCAGCCTGCCCTATGCTTACCGCCAGCGGCTTTTCGCAGGAAACATGGATTCCGCTGTTCAGGAATGCTTTACATATTTCGAAATGCGACGCGTTGGGAGTCACGACTGATACAAAATCAATACGATCCTGTCGCTTCGCTTCCCTCCGGGCCATTTCCTCAAATGTCGTATACAGCCTGTCCTCGGGTACACCGAGAGCTTTTCCTGTTTTTAGCGTATTGTCGTAAGAACGTGAAAAGCATCCTGCAACCAACCTGGCTTTGCCGTCCAGCCTTATAGCCCGGCGATGCGCGTCTCCTATAAATCCGCCTTCGCCTCCTCCGACCATCCCATACTCCAAAATTTTATCCATTT
>Ga0123353_10008011_pt1 | contig 14375 bp, 6 predicted proteins | sample TergutLab28metaG_3_FD_92763 | JGI IMG/M metagenome (GOLD analysis project Ga0123353, IMG submission 92763) | Labiotermes labralis P3 segment gut microbial communities from Petit-Saut dam, French Guiana - Lab288 P3 | ecosystem: Host-associated > Arthropoda: Insects > Digestive system > Gut ... | reverse complement strand
TGTGTTTTGATTTTCTGTACAACTTTTGTCTGAAATATTTCTCATACTATGAAGAATTCAGTGCGGTGCTATCATAAACGTGTGTAGGTCTTTATGTAAAGTAGCCGTTATATTCCAGTCAGATTTTAATGAAACTTAGATTTTCTTAACAGATTTTTCGAAAAATGCCCAAATATCAAATTTAATGAAAATCCGTGCAGTGACAGAATGAGTGGAGCCCTACCTCTACTCCCACTATGTTTCTCTTGACGTGGACAGGAATAAATTTATACACATAAAGCAATGTGTTCGGGAGTGCATCCAGGCCGTGGACAAAAAAAAAAAGGATTTTAATTTCTTGGCCCGTCGTGATCCCGACCTCGCCCAGAGCATCCCCTACCCTAATCGTTATATCAACTATGCTGCCTTGCAAAAGGCAAGAAACGCAATGTGTGTATAACCTAACATTGTAGGGCGTTCGCATAATGTTTATACCTCCTCGACTATCCCAACCTCCTGATACCATTTCACTCGAAGAGAGAGCTTCTATTGCGATTTTACGTTGCCGCCAAAAATAGAATATGTGAAATCAAACTTTGCGATGCAAACTTGAAGCAAAAATTAGAAGACTGGAAAATAAAAGAAAAAAATTGTACAACATAGAGCACCTTTGCACACAGTTTTGAATCTAAGAAAACTGTTAAAATATAAAATGTAGAATTTTATACACATTGTTTCTAAAAGGATGCGGTTTTATATACTGACGGAGATTTGTGTATTTATCTACGTTAACAATAAAATGTAATTAGGTCTTCATGTCAACAGTCCCAGATTTTTGCCCAGTTTTAACCAAATCTGATTTTCTTCACACATTTTTATGTTAAGCCCCAATTACCAAATTTCACACAAATCTGCAAAGTGGGAGCCGTGACTACACATGTCGATAGACAAAGAACAAACTGGCAAAGCTACGAGGTCCTTCTTGTGGCTTTCTGAACATGCCTACAGATACAACTCATTTCCAGCATAGGGGTAATATTCTAGTATAGTAGCAAATCTCAAGTACTTGAACAAACACATAATTGTCGAACAAAAATGGAAATATTGAAGTGAAGTCAATCATCATCGTCGTCGTTGTCTTCTTCTTCTTATTCCTCTTCTTCTTCCTCTTCTTCTTCCTCTTCCTTTTCTTCTTCTTCTTCTTCCTCCTTTTCTTCTTCCTCTTCTTCTTCTCCCTCTTCCTCTTCTTCTTCTTCCTTTCCTTCTTCTTTTTCTTCCTTTTCTTTTTCTTCCTCTTCTCCTTCTTCTTCTTCCTCTTCTCCTTCTTCTTCTTCCTCTTCTTCTACTTCTTCCTCTTCCTTTTCTTCTTCTTCTTCCTCCTTTTCTTCTTCCTCTTTTTCTTCCTTTTCTTCTTCTTCCTCTTCTTCTTCTTCCTTTCCTTCTTCTTCTTCTTCTTCTCCCTCTTCCTCTTCTTCTTCTTCCTCTTCTCCTTCTTCCTCTTCTCCTTCTTCTTCTTCCTCCTTCTATTCTTCGTCATGGAACAGACTATATTTGCAGAGGTTTCACTGGCACCACTTGGCACACACTGCTGTACACATCCGTGGTCTCCAGCCCCCTATACAATGAAATCTATGGCTTATTCCTTCTGTCAGATAATCAACAGCTGCCAATACGGTCTGTAATGCTCAAAACACACGTGCATATGGCTAAGTAAGCGGCCGTTTAGGCCACAAACGCTGAGGAACTGGACCAGTCCAATGCTCTTGCCTCAGACATTGCCGCATTACAGTGGGACACCACAGGGCTTTTCTCCTGTTTGTCCTCATAAGCCTATATTTAAAATTATATAACCCAAAGATAGCAATAATACTTAATTTGAAATTGTGTAACCTGAAAATCCAGGCACAGATAACATATACAGTGATACGATTTAAGTGAACAGTTTAACTGAATGAGCCACGAAGGGGACCTACAATGAATAACCCAGATCTCAATGAAGATTTGTTTTGCACATTGTTACCAGACAACCACAGGCACAACCAAGCAATTTTAAGTACTGTAACAACAACCAGGCCTTACTTTTTCTTTTGCACTTGCAGTGGATAAATAAATATATTTATTTTGTTACATGAAATTTCACATTTGGTAGCTACTAACTGCAGTTTATTTAAGTTTTGCAAAAAGCGATCAGATGCTTGTTGACACTTGGTTCAATAGCTTGGTCCAGAACTTGCTCTGAAAACATCTCAAGTACAAACAGGCAATATTATGGACAAAAATTCACATGTCTTCTACATGATCTTACGAAGTTCCAGTAGCCATAAGTTCAGTATTTCACACTTTAGTACAACCCCTTCATAAAATAAATAGCATATGTATATATTTATCGGATCTCCAGGAAGTGGGATAGGGGGGTGTGGACTGGATTGATCTGGCTCAGGATAGGGACAAGTGGCAGGCATTTGTAAATGCAGCAATGAGCCTTCAGGTTCCATAAAATGTGGGGAACTTCTCATGTAGATGAGAATCAGTTAGCGTCTCAAAAAGGGCTCTGCTCACTGGAGTAAGAAAGTAAATAAGTAATAATGTATATCTGTATATTATTTGAGACTGCCTTACAAGGAAAAAAGATAAAAACATATTTATTGCATATAATGCTGGATAAGATAGAACTTTATCTTTAATCAGTATCTAGTATCTTCTCATCATAAAAAACATCACTACTCCTGTAACTTATCATTCATGTTACTGTGGCAGTAAGATGCTCTTAACTGTGCTAGTAAATGTCAGGGCCACAGTAGGCCAGAGTGGCAGTTGCCCATGACAACAATATATCAGGGGCACTAAGACATCACTGGAGTAACCGGAAATATGGGGCCAGGGTACTCAGGTTTCCACACACGCAAGAACTCCTAAAAATATCACCCCACAACTTGGGCACATGCCCTCAAAAACTTTCATCAACACTGTCCCAGGCCAAGAAATTTTAAAGAATGTTCATTTTAAGGGAGCACCGAATTGTTAGCTTGCCTGGCTCAAACCTGTGTCTCAGACCAGCACTTGTACCATTCTAAGGTCATCAGAATAATCCCATCACTACATGATGATTAACCCTCACACTTTTATTTAGAGTTTAATGAATTCTGGTCTACAGAGACGTGAAGGAAGATGGTAAAGAAAGGTGTGGAGTAATAGAACATCATTCACACGTATAGTATGGTAATGTGGGTGGGAGGCAGGATTTGGATTGTATGAAGTCTTGATTGAACTGACTCACGATACAGGGGGTAATCCCCTGTGTCTATAACCAACTGAGCCATTTGAAATTCTGAGGACCATGCATCATGATATATTCTCATAATAAAACCAATGAGAAGCACAAACTTCTCAAATTTATTTTTGGAATAGGACTGTACATGTTTAGGACAGTATCTCTGTCCATCATCAGCAGTCTAGCACTGTACACACAGCAATGGTATATGTCATACAGGTTATGCTGACAGTTTGCAAGCAGGATCAGTTCCATCTGGTCCTGCTAGCAAGCAGTCAGCTTAACCTGTATGACATATACCATTGCTGCATGTACAGTGCTAGACTGCTGATGATGGACAGAGATAGTCCAAAACATGTACAGTCCTATTCCAAAAATAAATTTGAGAAATTAATGCTTCTCATTGGTTTCATTATGAGAACAACTGAGCCATGTCAGTGAATATTGGATGCAGTGGAGGCATGGCTCCACACATTCTTAACCTCAGCACTAATGTGAGTGGTCAGTTTCACTTGCTTCACATTATATGAGGACTTTGTACAATCTGATATGATATTAGTGAGGTTCTACACAATTACAAATCAACACAAATGCAGTAAAGTTTATTTCAATTCACATGTTTCAAACAGATAAGAGAAACTAGAATATAAACATGAAACCAGTAACACATTTATTTTATTTTCTTAGAAAAATTATGTAATTATTATGTAATTAACAGTTCTGATTGATTATGGTATTGTAATGTTTATAAATACATATATATTTCTTCACAGTTTCTTGAATCTTAAAATGCAATCCATAATTTCAATAACCTTATCTTCCAACCTTACAATAATTAATCATGATCTTCTTTCACATTTTCAACAAATTCCTCATCAACCACTTCTCCATCATCATCATAGTCTTCTTCAGCTGTTGCTTCCTACAAATAACAATCATAACATCTTAATGAATAAATAACTTTGAAGGTAAACATCTAGATCCATACAAAATATATGTTTCAGTCAAATACAACAAATTTATTACACAAAATTTTGCTCATGGCAACAAGTTTCGACCCTAATGAATCATCATCAGGCCATCCAAAGAACAAATCCAAGGTATATCATATATTAGAGTGCATTTTGGGATCCCATATGCACTCTAATATATGATATACCATGGATTAGTTCTTTGGATGGCCTGATGAAGATTCATTAGAGTCGAAACGTGTCGCCATGAGCATAATTTTGTGTTATAAATTTGTCGGGTTTGAGTGAAACATACATCTTGTATGGATTAGATAAACACTTCGGAATGACTACTGTCAAAACTAAACACCTAGACACTAAAATGAATGTGTAAGGGCTATTTCAGAATCTACACTCTCAAAATCAAAATGTTACTTAAAATATTCCATAAATCACAAGCAACAAATCTTACAGAATTTGATATAATTTTCTTTTCCTATCACACATTAAGAAAACTTTTTGACATCTAATTACATTTGTGTTCTCATCAACATGAAGAATATAAAATAATTACTTTTTTTCAAAGAAACTTTAACATAATATATGTTAAAGTGCAAATCTTATGTATATTGGACCATGCATCATTGTGATAGTTGAAGAATAAGAGACCAACTTGATGTCACTAGTTATTAAGTTTTATTTCACTTCTTCTATGCTCAACATGTTTCAGACATTAATACATCCACCATCAGGAGCCTGTGACTTTTCTATTGTAATTGTTTCTGTGTACCAGGCTGAAGCCTGCTACACGGATACCACCCCAACCCAGCTACACCAAAACTCCAACACACATCGAAACAAGAACACACGACCATTGTGGTGATACAATAGAAAAGTTGCAGGCTCCTGATGATGGATGTATTAATGTCTGAAACATGTTGAGCATAGAATAAGTGAAATAAAACTTAATAACTAGTGACATCAAGTTGGTCTCTTATTCTTTAACTATTTATATTTTGTTTTTGTGCATTGGTTCGGTTGTCTTTGTAACATATCCTTCGCAACAGCACCTCCCTGAAGATGTCCACAAAAGGTAACCAAAACCTGTAGGAGGTTTACAGTGATTATAATTTAATAAATTCACATATTTTCACATGTTTTGGTTGGTTGTTTTCTCATAGTGATATCAGCTGGTGTATGTAAGATCCCAGTTTCTCTTGCACAAGACATCTACATTTCCCTGCTAGATGTAATGTTCATTGTTAATGCCAGTTGCGTTCCACCATATTAAATTTCTGCACCTTTTTGAAAGAGCTAATGCTGGCAATACTGTGTGACAGGGATTGAAGAAGAGAGTGGACGACTTGTGGTGGGCTTTCATGCGGGCGGTCCTAACGTGAATAAAGTGTCGGCAGTGAAACACAACTTTCCTCCACATGTGGTACAAGCAGCAAAGGTATGAACCAGTTCACTGGGGACTGAATGGAGGCAGAAGTGAAACACTTGGCGTGTTTAGTGTGGCTCATATAAAAGGGATGGAGTAACAAACTGTAAATATTTTTTTAACTATGCCAGTAGTGTAATGATAATGCTTACACCGCTGTGTAAGTTATTAATTCTTTTGTTTACAGTATATTTAGTGTTCCTATCAGTAGCTCAGAATATGTGTAGTCAATAGTCAGTTGCAAAATACATGTCAGGAGATTGTCACGGAATAATTTGAGATACCGTTTTGGCACATGTCCAGAAGGATTCCGGGAACTTACGAAAATTTTTGCCTAGGACATTGTGTGTCTGTTTAGGACAGTCAATGTCTGCCTGGGACAGTGTGTGTTACGACCGGGTGGAGATTAAGCCTGGGCATATCCCAACTACAAGTCAAAAACTATCTTGAACCGGCTTGCTTTGTGCTGTTAATCTGAGCATTAGTGCAAGTTTAATTCTGTTGTACTGTTGCCAGGCACACGTGCAAGTGTAACATCGTCATCTGTGCCTGTAAGACAAGCAGTGCCTTCCTTGTTCATATTTTTATGGCACTCTCAAAAGCAGATTTATTGCATAGAAAGCCTGCATCTGCTGGGACATGCTGTGACACCTTTATGTTTAGGGGCACCAGACAAGGAACAGTGTGTTATGGTGTTTGGGATATGATGGCAAATGGTTTTATTCATATGTGGGGGAAAGGTCTTCGTTAGTCTGTACTCTCAAGTTGGAGGTAGTGGGTTTATCTAAAGTATTGGTGCCCTTTATACCCAACTGAGCAGTACATTTTAGATGACTGTGATTTTAATTCTGTATTTACCCAAACATGCAATGACTATATATTTAATATTAGCCCTTGTAATATGTGACTCTGTATCTATATTATAATCTCCTTTTACAACCTTCAATTTTCAGTAAAAACCCACAGGGAATGTATTTAACTTTGTCAGTGTTTATAAAGGAGTACCCAAATTTTTCAGATGTTGAGTTAGGAAAAATGATGTTATTATGGTGAATCTGGTGAAGATTTCAAATCACTTGTTTTGACAGGTGTTTGAAGATGCAATTCAGGGCTGGGAACGGGTGTCAGATGCAGATGGCGTAGTGCAATATAAGTTCTGGCATGAGCTGGTTATACACACCAATCAAACACAAGATCTGATGTTCATGGTGTACGTTCAGAGTCCGCAAGAGACAGCCGAAGCAAGGATGAAGCATTTGGATGAAGAGTTAAAGGCCTTCTTTGAAAGTGAAGAGGCAAAGAAGTGTCAAATTATATCAATTTACACCAAAGTCACACACATGTGAGTTGCTGCCTCATGTCTAGATTGCTTAACCTGCACTGAAATCATTTTATCTGTTATAAAGAAAACAGAAATTTGTGATCACAAGTGCAGCTGACCTGGAAGACACTGTACCTAGCTAGTACATTTCAGGGAGGCACTGTTTATAATGCAGTAGCAGCGACGGAAAGTGACAGTGAGTGCACAGTAGTTGATAGAAGTAGGAGCTAGTGTGGCCATAGTGTTGCCAACTGTTAGAAATGAAAAATTGAATGAAATTGATCATAATCACAAATAGGCATTTCACTCTCTTGGTCAGATATGTTTAGGGTGCCCAGTATAACTATCATTAAATGTAAGAAAATATATATTTTTGTATTGCTCAGTGTGTTGTGGCCCTTGTGCCTCCTTTGGTGGCATTTACAAGGGCTCAAACATAGTGGGTGACACAGGCTGTATAAATTCTTGCAGCTGTTGGCAAATACAGTCAAATTGAGTTATAATGTCATGAAAGGGACCAAATAAATTGTTATTATAAATGAGTGTCACTCCAAGTGAGGGGTTTGGTAGAAGTGAAGGAAAAATATTTTGAGACAAAATACAGGCCTGTAGGCATATTAATTAAATGCTTATACTATGATCTATTTTAAAATTAAATTAGAGTTCAAGTTTAGAAAGAATAAAATTTACTGTTATATAACAGTAAATTTCCATACAGGCTTATGCTACAAGATACATTATACGAAAAACAAAAATTATCCTGAGAAGAGGACCGCTGGCTGGTACATTGTCATTTCCCTGTTGTTACAACCACTCACACAGCGCTTTATTGATGTCACCTCATTCAGGCTTTCGAAATCGCTTTATTCTCTACCGCTTCCGTTCAAAGACCATAATAATTTTGATTCTGTTTTTACAAACCATTTGGATTGTAGAATTTGAGACCAAATTCCTGTCACACGTCAGCTTTCTCTTTTTCTGTTTTATATTTCTTGTATAAGTTTTAATTTTCCTTTGGCACTCAGAACGTTCCTTTTGTTCTTCACTGTAGCCATGTTATCACTCAGCCAGTTTCCTGTTAAATGCAGGAGTAGTAAAGCAGAGGGAAACTTTATGCCCAAAGTGAATTAATGTTGGGATCTTTGCTCTTCTGGGATGTTACACAGTGTAGATAGGTAATTAGTTAGTGACTTTTGGAACAACCGGACAGTCCCATCTTCAAGGGCCAAGCAGTTCACGAAACATCGGTAACTAACTACCAGGCTATGCTGCATAACATCCCAGAAGAACAAAGATCCCTTTCACAATGCAGTGGAAGCATGAAATTGTGAATTGCCACTACTAGCATTATTTTCCTGGCCTGGAATTCATACAGCTACCTGCTAGCATAGAGGGCTTCCCTGTCAAGGAGGAAAGGATCGAATTCTCAAAATATCCTACTTCTTGGACAGTTATATTGCGAGAAATGACTGGCAATGTTTTTATATGCGAGGGAGCTGCTTGTATGTGTTTCACTGTAAGCAAGGCAGAAAAAAACATACCTTATGTGAAATTAGTTGGTACCATAGCATGTATAATGTTATGAACAGGGTGTCATACAAACTGAGACTGTTATAACTGAGTTCAGCTGTTCATTGTTGTGCATCTACGTCATATTGTATCCTTGGCGTGATTAACTGCCTGAGTGCAGCACACCATGGTTGCCACATCAGTTGTTGGTACCAGGCGGTATGTTCTCTGAGGACATGCTTTCCATCTTGTCTGCCATTGCAGCTGTTGTTGCCAACTTAGTAATTCTCTGTGCAGAATGTGCTGAGGCCAAAGAAAAGTTCAGCTTCAGGCAGCAGTTTCATGAAAGCAGCTGAAAAAAGTAATGTGTGTTTTGATGTAAGAAAAGAAATGATTGACTAAGTGGGCTGTGGAGAAACTACTACTACTACTACTACTACTACTACTACTTCTTCTTCTTCTTCTTCTTCTTCTTCTTCTTCTTCTTCTCCTCCTTCTTCTCCTCCTTCTTCTCCTCCTTCTTCTCCTCCTTCTTCTCCTCCTTCTTCTTCTCCTTCTTCTCCTCCTTCTTCTTCTCCTTCTTCTCCTTCTTCTTCTCCTTCTTCTCCTTCTTCTCCTTCTTCTCCTTCTTCTCCTTCTTCTTCTCCTCCTTCTTCTCCTCCTCCTTCTTCTTCTTCTTCTTCTTCTTCTTCTTCTTCTTTTTTTTAGCCCATTATGTGTTTGGTATGTGGCTAGTGTATTAATCATGCAGTCCAGTGCCTCATTTAAAAAACAAATGTGGGGTTCATAGTAGACTTGTACAATGTGAATAAATTGAGAAAGTTGTTCAAGATAGCAGGATTTTGCAGTGTGATGCCATGAAGTTTGGTAGACAGGTATGGACATTTCTGGGGAATTTGTGTGCTCCGTCCTCATTGTGGATTCTGTCCTGAAGATGGAGGTGGTTTGTTCAAAAAAATTATTGGTTCATATCTGTCATACACTTCACGTTCTGTGAAACTGTAATTTTAAACTTCACAGCTGTGAGAACTTCAGATCTTGTGAAAGAGAAAATTATTGTATGTCATAATTGTCAGTACAAGCTGGGATAGCTCAGTCAGTGCAGTGATTATGGGCTGGACAATCCAGGATTCAGTTTCTGCTATGTCTATAGTTGACGTACCGCACCGCTAACCTCCAAATTTGCATTTTTTATATTTATTCAACAAATTAGGTACCGAATATTTTAAACATGGTATATACTCTCCATTTTTTTTTCTTGAAAATGCAGTTTGTTTCATAATTTTGATGTATTTGGTTCTGTATTATTCACATTTTATATACAGGGTGTGCTAAAATTAAAAAAATAATTCTGGCGCCAAAAGGTTAATGTAATGCTGAGTTTAAGACAGAGTTACACCTCCTGTCCCTCATTATGTCGACATGGCATGCATAGGAACAGCTTTAAATGTTTCTGTTTCCGCCACAAATTTAAGTTAAGATCAGGTTCTTATCTGCATTGTGCATATGGATTTTATACTGTATAATTTCCAGAAGGTTGAAATTATGCAGTACAGGGGCCAGTGGACCTGCAACACATTGGTTGCACTAGATGTCGTTGGCGTTAGAACCGGTAATGTCAGGTTTGAGAACTGAGGCACTGGCACAAGACATGTGTACAGGAGATTCCATTTATCCAGCACATTGTTTAGTGGCAAGTTTGCTGTTGTGTATATTTCAAGGGGAGACTTCGTAACACATTCAGACACCTCTCTGTTTCTGTGATCATTTCAATTTTTCGAGCAATGGTTAATGCGTTTCTTTTCCTTTTCACTACATGATGTTATGTTTGTAGGGGCCACAGTTCCGACATATACAGGTTATTAATAGATATACAAATTTGATATTGTTGATGTCACAGAGCAGGAAGTTAATGATGTGTCAGCTCCTAGAACACCTGGGAGGCAGTAAACACTGTGCTGTATCTTTTATTGTATACAGTGTTTTCTAAATATGTTTTATTTGTTCATCATAGCACACATTAAAATTGCTTTTTCCTAAGTCACAAATATGTCAGTTGGCAAAATCAGTTTACTGGCACACCCTGTTGTCCTCTTGTGTTCAAACTGAGGCTTTGTTATAGGTAAGTCACATATTTTTTGCCATAAATGAAACTGATATTGTGAATCCCTACAGTCCTGTTTACAAACCGCAGCAGCTGACACTGTCAGTGGGGTCACCCTACATTGAAGAGGTTGTTCTGGACTTGAAGTTCCACCTTGTGCCATCCATGCACTTCTGGAATAACATTCATGCAGCCAAGATGGTCTGTAGAGGCATTGCAGAGCTACTGGCACCTACAAAGAAAATTACTGTGTTGGAGGTGGGCTGTGGGTTTGGACTGATTGGACTGTATTTGTCAAAGGTAAGGATGGGCTGTGGGCTAAGTTTTGCCATTTGTAACGTGGTTCATGAACCTTTTCATTGTTAATTGCTTCTTTAGTGGAGCTGGGAGTGCTAAGTTGGAAGTGTGACTAGGCTTGTGAGCTATATGATTTGGCAGGGGGCTGGGGTTATTTCTGCAAAACTTCTAGACTGGCTCAGAGGCACACCCAACCTCTTGGTGGTCTTGTTTCCCAAGTGTAAAATAGCTGAGTAATGAAGCTGAACACTCACCATACAGTACTGAGGTTAAGAATAAGTGGAGCTGTTCTACTAGACCAATACGCTTTCAAGGTCTGGAGAGGCAAACTCTCCCTTTACCTGTTACATGCTGCTGTAGTAGTAATGTGGTAAGAATGCCTGTGTTTCTGAGTGCTGCAGTAGTAGTACTGATGTGTGAGGTTCCTTATTGGCAGATTTGAGACTTGGGGTCAAAAATGTTCTGTGTGTTTTGACCCAAAGGAGATGAATTTACCTAGCATCATGCCCTGAAACATCACATTTAAATTAAAGAGTTCTAATTTGGGATCATAATTTCAGTATAAAATAAAGGGTCCATATTATATCTGGAAATTTTCGCCACTGTAAAGTTTGGGGACTGACATCATGAAACCAAGGAGGTTTCTGTTGGTTCATGTTACGACTGCAGAGGTTGGGGAAGGACTGTGTTAGCTCAATCAGTTCTTCCAAAGCAGCCTCACCTGTGAGTTGTGTGTTCATCTTTGTTGCCATCACATGAACATGGAGACTCGGATGATGCTTAAACTTTTTCCGACAAACACACCAGATCCTTTTAAATCGGCATCTTACGAACGCACCAAACCACCGGCCATTTAAATGCCCTGCACACTCATGTAGAGGCTTAGAATTATACCCGCACTTGTTTTCTCCATATTATATAGTGGTTTGTGGTCAGATTCACGCTCCGGCCACTTTACCCAATAACGTACATATGTGCCTCATGAATACCAAATTTCTAGTCAGTCTGTACTCTTCGGAAACAGCTGTATGTTTGTTTTTATGCTAAGCGACTGACTGATTTCATTTCCTTCTCTAGAATCATTTAGCCATGCCACTACATTCGAAGTGCTTCGTCAAAGAATTCCAATCCGAAGCCTCATTCACTCTGATAAGCGTTGCTGTTACAGGAATTCTGTTTGTGATGGCATGCTTGCTTCGTATAACAATTTGCTTGCTGCGTACTCCGCTCTGAACTAAAGAATTGCTTATTTCGCGACTGAAATATGACACTGTTACTCGCTATACTCGCAACAGAGGCGCACATTATGTTTGCTGTCGCAGGATATATTACTGCTAAAAGGGACTAAGCACCAACTCTCTGTATGTGATAAAATCCAAATATTATATAGGTTCTCTACGTCAGTCTTCCATTTCATTTCGGTTTCTGGTCCATTACAGAAGGATGGTTTGAAAAATAAAATATAAACAGGACACATAAACTGGCCCACACAAATAAATATAGGCAATTAATGGCTATATTGTGAGGTCATGATTTTCCCATGCCCTACTCGTATATTGAATGTGAGAAACCACTCTCTGGCCAACCCCACTGGGATTATTATTCCAATTGCAGTTGCATATATACAAATAAACAGACTGGTCTGTAAATAGTCAGCCATAATATGACATTTCACTGCGTTAAGTCTTGGCTGGACCGAATATTCTTTTGTCAGCAGCATGGGCTGATAGAATGGCAAATTCCTATTCTATCAACCGTTGTTGCACATGGAAATGGACAAAGAAACTCTTCTTCCATCTGTTTGACCTGACCATTCTGAATGGCTACACCCTTTTTTCCTCACTGCGGGGTAAGAAAATTTCACATAGCGATTTTCGGAACACCCTACTGGGGAATTTGTTGGCACATGCTGGACATGAATGGAATGTGCAAAGGCCAATAGGAAGACCACCTGCTGCTGCCACCCAAGTCATTAGATTTGAAAAACGTGGAAGGAAGCATTGGCCTATTTCGTCTGCCACGCGAAGATATGTGTGTGCGGAAAAGGGTGTCACCAGAAATGTTACAGTGATATGTGAAAAGTGTGATGTAGCTCTTTGTTGTGATAGAAGATGCTTTGTGGACTACCACAACAAGGCAGATCCCTGAAACATTTCAGGCTGTTCAACCGGACTTCCCTACCTAAAACTGTGGCCTCAGCTGGAAATGTAAGGAAAAGAAATTTTAAATCTTAAAAATACGTTTTTATTTAGGCAATAAAATTTTATATATTTTTCAGAGAACCGCTGAAATATCTCTGTTTTGGTTATTCTTCCCTTGACGGACTAAGGAAATATCATGTAGAGACTCTCGATTCCTCCACGTGAAAGATACACTGGAAATGATGGCGAAAGTCGGTAGACTAGAATAGCATTCAACAAAAGGTTGGCCAGTCTCGGTTCGTGACAACGACACAGCTAAAATGTCATGTGTGAACTGCAAGTGGTATGAAGAAAAGAGTTGTTAGTGAAATTTTGAGAAAGTATGGAGTGTGTGTGTGAAGTAAGATGATTTTTCTGACACTATCACGCCAAGGCATAACCCCACAAATCTTGAAGCTGAAATTTACTGTGCATACATCGGGCCCGAAACAGAAACTTAAGTAAAATAAATTGAAAATTATAAAAATTTTAAATTAACTTCCTACTTAATCTTTTTCTGAACTGAAATATCTTTGATTTATTAGCAACACAGTGCAGATTATTTCATTATCTCTGGTTCATTATATATAAACGTATATTGTCAAACATGCACAAAGATTTATAGGGCCGTCGCGGAGAAAATTCGTGAGTTGAGCACGAAGACTGAATTAAAGGTCCGTAAGATAAAGGTTAAATTAATGGAGGATCGACTGCACATTAACTGTGAGACAGTACATCTGTAAGGCTTGTTCAAGACAGTCCTGTGCATAATCTCAACCTGTCATGATAGTGAAGTGCTTCCTGGTGAACTGTGGCATGGCGGATATCAACTTCCCACCTTATTCACTTGGCCATGCACCAGCCAACTTCCTGTCTTTTAAAATGGGAACTGCCCTCAGAGGAGGGTTTCAGGACAATGAGGTTAGAAAGAAAAATGTAACTGCTAATTGAAATGCGGTTCATTTGGATGCCTTTGGTCACTTGTTTTGTGCAAGTTTTTGAAGGATGTGCAAATTTGCACTGCAGTCAGGAGAGATTACTTTGAAGGAAAATACAGTCATGCGCCACATAATGACGTTTCAGTCAGTGATGGACGACACATACAACTGTGGTCCCATAAGATTATAATAATACCATTGTGTGACAGTTGCCTACAGTATTCAGTACGGTAACATGCTGTCCAGGTTTGTAGCCTAGGAGCAATAGGCTATTCCATATAGCCTAGGTGTGTAGTAGGCTATACTATCTAGGTTTGTATTGTACACTCTATGATGTTTGTATGATGACAGAGTCGCCTAATGATGCATTTCTCAGAACATC
>Ga0123353_10008009_pt1 | contig 14375 bp, 6 predicted proteins | sample TergutLab28metaG_3_FD_92763 | JGI IMG/M metagenome (GOLD analysis project Ga0123353, IMG submission 92763) | Labiotermes labralis P3 segment gut microbial communities from Petit-Saut dam, French Guiana - Lab288 P3 | ecosystem: Host-associated > Arthropoda: Insects > Digestive system > Gut ... | reverse complement strand
TGCCCTCACTGAATTCACTTTCAGTTTGGCTCGATTTAAAGTAGTTGAAGTAAAGAGATTATTTGCTGACATTTAACCCTATCAAAATGGGTGTCAGTCAAGGTTCACTTCTAAAGTGGTCCAGTCTCAGATTAAGGGTAAAAACCAGCCGAAACAAAATTGAGGTTCTCACAGCGGTGTGGATTTATATTTTATGACACCGTGTATTCTGGTAGATGGTCGTCAACTTTGCGGAGTAACATGCTGCCGCCATCTTCAGGGTCTGTCAGTCACTCAAGACACATTCTGTGCCATTGAACTGAGATATTCCACATTTCCTTCCTCGAGACCGGCGGAGCATTCACTAATTCTCTGTGTGCATATCGCCAGTGTTCCGGTTTGGAGTCTTGCTCTGGACACGCAGTAATTAGGAGCGTTATTTCACAGGCAAAATAACCCACTCGACATGATGACTGGGCCACGATTTAGACGACTGGCGGGTCATGTTCGGTTCGATGCAGGGGCAAACAAATTCTGTTTTAATAACTGTCCAGATTGCCTTTGGGTTCCGCTCAGCAGACCAATGGGGGATCTTCCTCAACGTGAAAAACGGCCGGATTACGAAGCTGACTACTGACAACCATCTAGTGCCAAAATTAGGAATTAGTGGAAGTGTAATTGCAGTCAAACATAAGCCTTCTTAGAATTTATCTCTTGGGATTTCCTGTGATTTTTGTCCAGTTTCTCCAGGCAGGTCATTGAATATTAACTTAAAGATTCCCACAACAAATTCCCTACACATATCTTTCTTTTCAACTATTACCGTTACCTGTTACATGCCGCATAAATCATCCAGTCATAAGAAAGTCGTTAAATAATCAAGAGTTTTTATATCCATTGACCACTTCGTAGACAGGATCAACAAAACCCGCTACAGCGAGCTGTCTGTATTTTCTGTAACCTGGAATAATACATCGTGTTAATTCCTAACTAAATGAGTACACTAAAATTGAACTCGTATAAATCGGATTCTTGAATGCGGTATTCTGGGTTTAAGACTATATGTTGCAGTAATGCGCAGCCACAATCTGTATATTCGGAACCGCGTTGTGTTTTACAACCCTTGCAGTAATTAGATAATTTAGACAGAGCTATGCTATTATGGGGGCAGAAAACTATAAGCTGTTGAACTCATTACCGCTTGAGAACTGCATACTTCTGGGCTGTTATGCACAAAGTAGTGGTAATTCCATACGGACGTTTCGGGACAACCTATCTTTCCCGTCTTCAGTGGACAAGTTTACTTACAGTTCCGGTCTTCAAGGGACAAGTTGACCCTCGAAGACGGCTCTTCATGGGACAAGTTGACTCTTGAATACGGCAACGATAGGTTGCCCCGAAACTTCGGTAAGGAATTACCGCCACACGCTGCGTAATAGCCCAGAAGAGCGCAGTTCTCATCTACTTCGTGGCGGAAGCCTGAATTCACGCGTGTTTCTGCTTATCTCACGTAGGCAAAATCTTGGCTTTTTTTTTTAATGTTGCCGAAATACAGCTGTTCAAAGAAACTGGTCCATTGAAGGAGTTTAAGATATTAAAACAGGAATTATATCTCTATGTCAAGTGTCAAGCGAATAAAGTTCGAGTGTCTTTGCCCTAGTTACCCGCCTACAGATGTGTTCAAGCGAGTTTACAGCATCAGAGTGACATTATTTTCGAATGGGTGGCAACACTGCTGTAAATGTTCCAGTTCATCAAGCAGAAAACTGTTACAGGGTTATATGTACTCGTGCAGCTATATCATATACAAGGTGTACTTGAAGATATTTTCAAAATATTGAAGTTTATAAGAAGGAGAAGGAAACAGTCAGAAAAATGTAATCTCTTTTAATTACTGCTGTCTGGTTACATGGATAATTCTGGTCTCATTGAAGAGGCATAAAAAGAATATTAAAAAAAAAAAAGACAGACCAGTTTTAGCCTTTTCAAGGCACATATTATCTTGAATCTTGTTTCAAAATTCACTTCGTACGGCGCAGTGAACACATTCCCTCTCTCTCATATAATCGTGTAATGTTGTATGGGAATACATTGCTCTTTGTTCTGATATCTGTAAGAATCACATAAATACACTCTGTGTACATAATGTAAGGTTTTTGAATATACAACCTGGTGATATAAAAAGTAACTACGAGACTTGAAATGTTAGTGTGTGTTGCATACTTGACTCTTAGAGCAGAAACCACTCGGTTACATTCTTACAGAACTGTACATCTTCTCTTCGTGTTTTTCCCCCTATACAAGAAATCTCAGAAATAATTTACATAATTTCGTGATACTTGATGTGACTTCGTGCAGTCGCCGTTAGAGTTGAGATTTTCGACCGCAGGAATTTACGAACTTTACACGACACTAGCTCCACATAATGTAAGTTTTCATAAATTAGTACATTAATAAATATTTTTTCACAAAGTAAGGAAAACTTCTTGACGTAAAACTCCCACATAGCGGCCCGCGAAATCGGTGTTTAACTTTTGGTGTAAAGTCGATAAACCACTAGAGGTAGGCATTTGAAATTTTATATTATAGTAATTCATAAAAATGAAATAATTTACGCCCTGGTGCGTGACTCTTTGTAGACTGTTAGATGAGTACAGACGTTACAAAGTTACCGTCTTCTTCGTTACAGTGACATGGGGGCAGCAGTTTTCTGTGGAACGTAGGTACTGTCCCGAAACGTCGATCAGAATTTCCACTATACGCCGCGTAACATCCCAGAAGAGCGAAGATCTCACACACTCCGCGGCAGAAGCTTGAAATCACGCATAGTGAAGGTTTCTGTTATTATAAATATGGCCGCAGAGCAGGACCCACTGCGTGTATTAAAAATCGTAAATATGATGTCCGTATTTAGCCAGGTTAAATTTTCGACCTTTTTACGTATTAAAGAACTCAGTTCTTCTCCTTTATGGGTTAAAGTATTTGGGTAAAATTTAACCTTGTGTAAAGTGGCCTCTTTTTGGGACTAGACATTTATAGGCATGTTCAACTTGTAACTTTGGGAAACAGATCTTTTTATGTGTGAACTGGACTGAACTGAATTGGTTGAGGGTCTGACGATGGGACTTGTATAACAATCAAGCGTAATAACTTTAAAACCTACATTATGAGATTTAAGGTTTACATTGCAATTAATATTCAGATTGTGGTTTTCTGTATTGTGACAGCCTGCAGTCTTCAGGGGAGCAACATGAAGAGAGATTATAAGATTAGATTCTAAATAAAATATTTTGATTATTCGGGAGAATTTAGGCTATACTGTAGTTCTATACGACAGTCGGATTGCAGGTTACTCAAAGAAAAGTCAGATATAAAAAGTGACTTACCTACTTAGTTACTTAGCTAACTAGCAAGTTATTCCCTTAAGTATTTACTTCGTTACTTGCCTTGTGGTCTTACCTTCAAAAGCAGACTACATATATATAAGGGATAACAGAGAAAAATTCTATGCCTTCTCTAAAGGAAGACATTTTCAGGCTTCACTGAAGGTGCTTAAAAATCCTTAAATTATTTGATTTGTGCTCGTATAATTTACTCTGTTTCTTTAAGTTTAATGTTTGCTGATACACTTCTTATTTCACTCCAATTTGGAATCTCGTCTCCGAGTAACAAAATTCTCAGCAGGTGATCCTACGGTTTTCCGTAATCTACTGGACATTCTTGAAAATTTAAAAGAACCTGTTTTATTATTACTATCCTTATGAGAAACACTGAAGGACTGTCTTTGAACATGACATAATAATAGTTGTATTACGATATATTTAATTGAAATTGCGCCCGTTATTTTGATAAATATGTCTGTTTTACTTTTCTCAAACAGTCGAACTGGTGTTGTAGAAATGCCTGTATGAGACAACGTTAAAATTTATTTTTTACAGTGTAAAAAAAAGGATTGAGGTGTTTTAAGGGAAAGTATTGTAATATATAGCAGTCCTAGAGTGCTTGTAATAAGCTGCATATAGAGCAGAGCCAGGCAGAGAGAACTGCCTACTTTACCTGTTCACATAACTTAAGGTAAGATAAAATTTTCGTATATGTACTTCGGCGTTCTACTAGAGTGTTAGTGTAGAGGTGCTGTATTTTATTAAAAAAGGGGAGAAATATTTACCAAAAACATTTTTTTCTTCTTTATATACCCTGTTGTCTCCCTTTTGTCGTCCTGAAGAAAAAAATATTGATGGAGATCTGATCACGCCCTAGACACAAGGAATGGACTAATAATGTTTTTTTTTTTACTTCAGCTATTATTCAAAATATATTTAAAAATCCAATCAACATTACAGGATATTCTTGACTTAGGCCTACATGCTTTAACCGTGTACTTATGTTGTAGCACCAACCATCTTATACGAAACCAGATCTACACTTTTGTTATACTCCCACACAAATCTTCGACTTCCTGCCTACCTCATCTACGTACATGACCATCACAACGTATCATTGTACAAAATTCCATCGTCATGTGGCGGCCAATATAGTTTCTCGCTACAGGCTTCTGGACGGTCCGGAGTTCGAACCCCAGTGACAGCGAAATTTTCGGTATCACCCCAGACCGGCCTAGAGGCCTATCTAACCTTCTGTACAATGGGCAGCGGGTCTTTTTACCGGGGGTGAAATTGGGCTGAGATGTGCTTTGGTCATCGGCCCCATCTAATTCCGAGGTTAAAGAGGGTAGAGTAGAAACAGAAGGCCGACAAGTTCTTCTTCCTCATCACTTTATCATTACATAATATTCACAAAGTTAGAACTACATTAATGTTAGAAATGTAATTTTTGTTTTTATTTGGTAAGTGTGAGTCAAGAATTCTTCCTGAAAAATTGAGAAATTTCGAAGTGATTTTAATAATGGTTATTAATGGAGTTATTCGGCGTGAATTATAAATTCTGGCAAGTATCTTTTGCAATCAAAGCTAACTTGTTGCACAATACTCCGTTTTATTTTTAATTATATCAGCAACATGTTTCGGCTAGACCTATTGCTTATCTTCAGGGAGTTACATACATTTATGTTCCAACTTAGAAGTATTTCATGTGGTCACAACTATTGTATTATATATATTTAGGTGTTAGTTGATGGTTTTTTGCATATCTTGTTGCACCAAATAGCTGCTTTTTCAGTAGCTTCTCTTTAGTGTTCTAGAAGGTATAAACAACTTGTGTCTGTTGGGAATTTGTAAATTTTGTATTATACATTTTCTGTGCAACAGCTGTATAGTTACAAAGAATCAAAGTAAATTTGTTGCACAATTCTCCTTTTTTACTTGTAGTTAGATTTTCAGCATGTGTCGGCCATTTATTGGCCATTTTCAGGAAGTCATATGCAGCGATGTTTCAACTTACAATTAGAATTTTAGAGTTCATTGCACCAAATACGCACAGTGTTCGTAAATAACTTTTCCGTTTTGGAGCATAGGAGTAAGGATCCATTAACTACGTACAAATGAAGTCGCCTGCTCGCTGTTCCTTGACATATGAAGTTTCATTTATGGATGGTTTACTTAGCTTGGTGATTATATCTAGTAAACTGCTGATTACTGGCTGGAATTGTGGTTGCTTGGTTGGTTTGGTTGGCTGATTGATTAATTAACTATTTGAGTGTTTGGTTTTGTTCTTGATCTTGGTTGGTTGATTAGATGTCTGATTTCTTGGATTGCTGTTCGGCTGGATGTTCGGTAGATTGATTTATTAGTTGGCTGATGTTGACCACTTCTTGCGTTGTTCGTTGAATTTGTTGGTTATGTGGTTGCTGGGCTGATTTTATTGCTCTTCTAACTTCAAGCTCCTGTTTGGTTAATTTTGTTAAGTGTCTGTTTCATTGGGCACTGGATGGCTTATTTAGCGACCATTTCAGAGATCGTGTTATTTGGAATAAAATAAGAGTATTATACTTTTAAACTGGAAGGCTTCGGGAGGAAGGGGACCTAACATACTTTCAGAAACTATACTGCATTTTCCTGGAAGATTAGAAGAAAATTTCGAAAATCTCAGCATGTTTTGGCACTCCAGTCGAGAGGTAAGTCATATAACTACAGAAAAGAGCAAGAATGTTAAAAGTTATACCAACCTTTTGACATAAATGGCTTGTGAAGTCACAAAGTGGTTCAACCGTTATTGAAAAATACATAAAAATAACTGGCCGTAAAAATAATTGGAAATGCTTCTTCTAAAATGTCACACTTCAGTGCACGCTTTGTAAACAGAAATCCTCGCCGAATGTATTCAAACACTCGACTATTCTCCCAACACATAACAGGGCAGACATCATTCATCAGAGTGTAAATTGGATCTCAGTAATAAAAAACTTCACTGCTGTGTTTACATACGGAATTATATACGACGTAACACACAGTGAGATGAGTGTTTTAACATTGAGTGACGGCATGACGTGACATCAGGTGTAAACAAAATGGTTGTACTTACAATCTCCCGTGGAGACCCCCACACTTACCAAATTGAAAGGCCCTCCGGTTTACCCGCAGATCAATTTAGAATTCGCGTCAGGTGCACTGCCTCCCCACTGTGCTGAGAGAAGCTGACGTCGCGGTTGATGGCGGCCAGCACAACAGAAGGCAATTTTTAATTTCTTCCAAAAGGATAAATGGTTCTGCACATTCTACTCATTTCTGAGAGTCCATGTAGATGCAGACAGAATGCGCAATCACGTAATTTATTGGTCAACTTAATGTATTTTCAACGAGATTTCTCTCGTTATTTATTTATTTCAGTAACATTGCTCTGTAACTCAGAATATGTAGTTGCAAACTGTAGGATGATTGGTGAATAATAACTTGGAAATTATACAGAAATGGTCGTGGCCCCATTGATATCGTATCCTTGTATGTGCTTCGATTCAATAGGAGAAACTATGAAAAATTTTGGTCATATGTCTTGTAGCCGATGTTCCAGACGATAAACAGACTGTTCTTTCCCGAATATATCATAAGTATTACCAACTCAGCCAATTTGCTCGACATTTTTTTGCCACAGTGTACGGTAATCAACCAAGTAAGTGCAATGGCAAACAAACCTAACAAAGAAAAATAAGTGAATGAAACAAAAAAAAATGAAACCAAATAAACAAAATACATTGAAACCCTAGAAGCAACAGAAACAAATGAATAAACCAAATCCAGTGAAAGAACCAAATTAATCTTAACAAATAAAGAAAGCGATCCCGTTGAACGAAACGAAGAAGCCAAAGAAAGAGGGTTAACATAAAATCTCGAATCCACGAAGTTAAGTGAACAAGATGAATGAAGTGATGGAATCGAATAAATTGAATTAACTATATCAACTTACAATTATGACAAACATGGCAGTACAAGGCACGTTTGATAAGTTAGGCCCCGTAGCCTGTAACCCTTCATTAATCAAGTATTGTATTTTTCTGTGGTAGGCCGAACTTACTGGAATAACATGCAACAGATAGCACTTAATCATTCAGATGCTTTTCGGGTGGTAAGTTGATATGCAGTGTCAGTGACAGTAGAAAATTGGTATTGCAGAGAAATTCGTTTTTATGGACGGAACAGATTTTCACCACTGAAATTTACCGCATATTAACACAGGATTATTCAGAAGACGTAATGGGAGTACAGCATGACACTATACGTTGCGAAGACTTAGACAATGGTGTAACCGACATCCATGACGATCACCCCGGTCGGTCCCGCGAATGACAAGATGGATTTCAGCGCAGCACAAGCGGAGGAACATACTGGAAAAGCAACCAGATTAACACTGATAGCGTAGCTGATTTCAAACAGAAAAGAGGAAGTGAAAATGGCTGTTTGTCCTTCGTAGTGGACGTGACTTCGGTCCGGTTCGCTGCTGGTCGTCCAAATCTGCCTTGCCCTTATTGAAAACATTGCACCTTATCCACTATTGTTTATGTGATACTATGTTTGTCCCTTAGGCCTCCACCAGTTGACGATGCATTTCCACCAGGGAAACAGCCGTCACACACAAAAGAGGAATGAAATTCTGTACTTAGACATTGGACCATACTGGCAATAAGCCTGTCATATTTAAACCGAGTGTACGTACATACGACACAATCACCGTGATCTGTCGCAGCTGTATGATGTCACAGTCAACCTACACAATAACGTTACGATGTGCTGATAATGATATTTTGCGTGAGAATTGTTCTTACCGCATTTCTTGGCAGTCCCTCCTAAATGAAGAACGCAGGTTATGAAAATTTCCTTGCCGTGTATTGCAACCCATTTTTACTTCCTATACTTTGCCCTTCGAATTCTCTCCTTTCCGCCGCCTCTTTCGGGAAGATTCTCATGTCTTATTCCATCTCCACGACCGTTATACTTCTTAATGGTGTGGTGTTCATGCAGTTCTACTACACTACTGAATACGAATGGATAAGCATTATGCAGCCAGCGTTCAGGTTCCGCTGATTTTACCGTATATGGACGACAATGAAGTGTCTTTTCTCGCAGGTAAAAAAAAAAAAAAGAAGGCCAGAATTAGACTGCCACTACCTATGACAGAACTATTGAATGTCATTTCTTGTATTCCAATAAATCTTCCCTACAACAGCTACGTTGAAGACATTCGTACAGCACAGATTTCAAGGAATTTCCAGGAGGAAGAAAATAAACACAAGAAATTATGATCACTTCAGAGCGCAGTGAACAAACACACATTGCTTGGAACTGGAGACAGTCGCTAACTATTTCCATCAGCTACTCAAGCAAGCGGAAACCTTCTGAGGTAGTGAAAACTCTTGAAAATAACAATTCTTTAAAACGGAAGATTCGAGCCTTCAGCTTAAATTTTCTTCACGTGAGCGACAGCACACTGTGCTCTCTTTTTAGAGAAAGACTTGTTCTGTAAAACGTAGTAGTATACAGTGTACTTGGCAATAGGCAAAAATATGCCAGTTCCAAGAAATTAAGCAGGAAAAAAGTAAGTAAAGGGAAGATGTAAAGATCGCTGACTGTCAATCCTTCTTATTTACCTTCTTATATCTGTATTTGGCTTAAAGCTTTCTTTGTACAAAACGTATGAAAAGTATCATACCCGGATAACGCCAACTGGATAGAGACAACGTACATTTTCTTTGTGCCTGCGCAGCCTCTACTGGCCCTATCTCCTTATTGAGGAGGTTTCGAAATCACACTCGTTTAGACACCCCACGCTCGGTAGGACTCCTCTGGACGAATGATCAGGCCGACGCAGAGACTTCTACCAGACAACACACAACACTCACAAGAGACAGGCCTTCATGTCTCTGGTGGAATTCGAACCCACAAGCCCAGCTAGCGAGCGCCCGTAGACCCACGCCTTACACCGCGCGGCCACTGGGATCGACGTTAAAACAGCGTGCTGTAATGCACTGTAAATTAAATTTAAAGTGTTAAAGGGGGAAAAAGGTCGCTGGGTATTTGTGACTCAAAATAATAGTTCTTGGATCGCTCGTATTTCTTTAACCCTTTCGCTTTAGCCGTTTGTCCGGAATACGGAATGGCGTTGTCTCAGACTCTGCTGCATATTGGAACCATTGATCGTATATGACACACTTCAGTGCATTATTTCTCGAAGCTTGGAAAATCTACAAAAAGAAATGAATTTTGAGAATATAGTGTGTATGAAGCTTCATAACGGTGTCAGTTCAGTGTTCCTAATTACGAAACCACGAAAGCTTGTAGGCAAAATAAAAGCAAAGACCTTAGTGTTAGACTAAGGCGTCTGCTCCTGTTGACGATTCGATCAATGCAACCACTGGTTAAAAGACGGGCCACCCTGAGCCCTAACATGGAAGAGATGAAAAGTAACATCGATTCTTATTTCAGAAATAAAAGCCGTGCCTTCAAACAGACCTATGTTGCTGCGCTGATGCATGCAAAAAAGTCCCATGGATAATGGAGAAAATGGCATTACAGGCTCTCCTGTTTGCTGATGTGTTCTCCTACTGTCCGTGCCGGACTGTGTTGGCGAACCACAGGTTCCGGTTTCTATAGAGAGCCCGCGGGAAGAAGTGGCAACGATAACAAACCCTCCTCTCCCAATCTCCCTCTAGTTGTCACTGTTCCCCATCCAACCTACTTTCCTCTATTCACCACCAGTCGTCTACCCATTCTGTTTACTTGCATGTTGGTAGTGGTGACGTGTGGTAAACTTGCTTAGTGACAACAGCTGTGGGCCTATAGGCAGTACGAGTTTGTAGAGGAATAGAAGAGCGGAAAATGAACAGGAATCCTTGAGCGCCGTCATGCCGGTCATCCCTTTTTTCTGTGGCACGGTAGGCCGTTAGACTGTCAACGACCCGCAGCTCTCTCCTTCGTCACTCGTTGGTACTCTGTGGAGGGACGTTTCCACTACCACGTCAGCCAACATTGCTACTATTTATAATGCACGTATCTAGCTGCACCATCCTTGTCTGTCTTGACTTGTGTAGTTTGGGCGTCTGAGGGATATGTCCAACTCCGACACTGAAACGACCTAATAGAAAGAGTCCCCTTTCGAGATATAAATACTTATGGTAGCATAATTTTAAATTTCACAATAAACTCTTATAAGGACGGACTGTATGCTCCTGGCTCAGGATAGATCTGTTGATGTAATCTTAGAAGGGATTCGAAAAGAAGCGTTACTGTTCTAATCGGGCTACTATCGTAGCGTTTGCCTGGAGGAACTGCGAATAACGACTGTGTACCTAATTCAGCACTGCTGATGACTCGGCCGAGATTGGACCCACGCATCTCAAGGACACGAGGCTGGAGAGTTACCTTTACCAAACCAGTGGGTTGGTAGTGGGTGTGCACTTACTGAAGATCGCTGTCTTCCGGTACAAGACGCCGCGTTGTGGAGAAGAAAGGTACCAACTTTGCAGTGATAAACAAGATACGCATTACACGTACAATGCAACACCGTGGCGCGTTCACGTAACCCTAATTGCCATGGAAAAGCAGCAATGCGTTCTGTGAGTATTGTTGAGCTACATCACTACCAACAATATAAAAATATTGACTGTTGTGTAACGGCGTTTTTATGGAAAATTTATGTTGGTCAATACAATAAAGCATACATAGTTTGAAGTAAAGTGCCGGTTATTTTTCTCCGATTTTTAACCAAATTTTGATTTCCTCAACAGATTTTCATGAAGTTCCCCATAACATTTTTAATGGAAATAAGGCCGGTGGATGTCGCGTGAATGCTTTATGACAGACGGGCAGGCGGACGGAAATGACGCTGCTAACAGTCCTTCTTCGCGACTGTGCGAACGCGCCTAAACACATCTTGCGCTCATCGAGAGGAGAGTTTGTAACGCTACGAAACCCGCAATCATAGCAGCTGGTAAACAGTTCACAATTCGAACTCCAAAATTTCCGGTTACGAGATAGCGGTGTGACATGTAATGAGGGGGTCACTACTTTGCGTCTCGTGTCTTAGCTGCGATCAAATCACGTATGAAGTGAATGTATGTAGCCTTAGTTCAGGCGATGTAAAGTGCAGGGTGGACACTGCAGGTGTATCTCACTGTATTTAGGGGGGCGGAGAGAAATTATCTTACAACAATAAAATATTCCAAAGAGGTAATCAGCGGGGAGGGAGTGAGTCGCATGACAGGTATCAAGTTCTACGTGCCTGGAATGTAGACTCTATACCCACTACAGCGTACTGTATGTACAAAGCAACTTATACTGACTTATTATGTGCAATACCGCTGATAAATAATCCATTTCCCCTTACTGTCCTAAGTGTGCCACTACGATTACGGTTCGTTTTACCACAGACACACATAATTCCTCTGTTTAGTGGTGCGTCAAGTTATCATGTAACAAGAAACAAGTAGGTAAGCTGCTCCCGATTACAGTCTCGTCAGCAATTTCCGTTTAGAAAATGACGTTACAAATTTGAGCAGAACACTGTACCGCAAGTTTGTGTGGTGTTGAAACATGGACACATCGGAAAGTAGATCAGAAATACTTGGAAGTTCTGAAATGTGATGCTGGAGAAGGAAGGAGAAGATCATATGGACCGAAAAAAAAAGTATTACGAAGAGTCGAGGAGAAAAGGTAAATGCTGCACATAAAAAGAACGAAGGCTAAGTGGATTTTTCACATCTTGTCTAGAAAGTGCCATCTAAAACGCGTTATTGGAGGAAAGAAAAGGGACGAGAAGGCGAGGAAGAAGACTTAAGCAGCTAGTGGATGACCTTGAGGAAAATCAGAATATTGGAAATTGAAACTGGAAGCGCTATATCACACTATGTGGCGAACTCCTTTTGGAAGAGGCTATGGACCTATCGTAATACAGACTGCGTGATGATGATATTGTCTCAGAGAGTCAGCCGCGACGTCTCGCCGAATTGCGCAATGCCCTGTAGAATGCTTGAGTTCTGACATCATGCAGTTTGTTACACAGGCACCAAGATTTAGACGGAACTCACTGCCTCTTTCTTCAGGATCCATGAGTAAGTTTTAAACTCCTCTACCATGATGGTACAAATGGCCTATTAGCAGTACGCACCAACGTTCCGATACAACGTAAAGTCTCCATTTCCAGGCAACATAATCATTCACATCATTGGCAGTTTGCCATACTGCGTGGCTTTATATCGCAGACCTCAAGAATAGACCTGAAATCCCTCACATATCTCACAATGTAATTCTAATCTGCTTACATTCCGCCGTACAATCTTAATGACAACGTGGATCCACTTATTTCCCGCACGAGAGCGCCCATAAATTCTGTGATCTATTTATAAAGCTTTTACCTCCATATTTTTCTCAGTTATTCCTATCTGCTTTAGGGTGCGTTCCTCTAAGTCTGAAATGCGTATATTATTTCGTCATGTGTCCGTTTGTCCGCTTGTCCGCCCGCCTCCCATTTGCATATATCAGTTCGGCTCCCACTGGACGGACTTCAGTGAAATTTGATATTGAGAATTGTTATGGGAACCTGTCGATAAAGTACAAATTTGTTTCAAATCGGACAAGAATGTAGGGCATTTTGCAAAGAGGCCTAAGTACGTTTTATTGTTGCCGGAGAAATAAATTCACCTTAATATTCCTCTCTTAAGTGTGAAATGATATCAGGCTGTTAAAATACTAAACTGAATGATGTGTTACCTTCACATGGCAACGCGTTCAGGTTCTATATTGTTGACAAGGACATTTACAGGTATACAATACAAAGGAAACATTTCTTGATTTTCCGTAACAACAATGACCAACAATGCCTATCTCAACAGCACTTCTAAAACCTCTTTGCTACCGACAACATAAATTCGAGTGGAAGTGTATTAGGCTGTAAGGCTAGACGACGAAGTATATATGGCCCATAGTTTGCAAACAGGGGACAATCCACAAAATTGTAATTTTAGAGGGGAAGCAAAAAGAAAACAGGATATTCAGGAAACCTTTTTCTTGTTGCAAATGAAGTATTTGAGCTATGAATATGATATTTTTATTTTGAAAACTCAGATAGTTAATTCAGGTTATTATTTTGTTGGGTTAAACACGTGTACATCACAACGAAATTGGTTTCGAATGAAACCTAATACGCCTCAAACAGTTCCACCTACTGAGAAAGGTGTTTGAAAAGGGAACGCCTCTGTCTTCCTCCGTGTCACCAGCCAACCTGAGGTTCTTCGTGGGTTTCCTCAGTACCTCCAATCAAATACAGAGCTAGCTCCGTATTTGCTCCCATTAAGCACGACGACTTCTTTCCACATATTTATATTTCATTTTTCACGTTGGATTCTGCGAATATATAGGTTTCTGACGATGGAATTTGTCTCACTGGCAAGATTTTCTTTTATTTTTTTTTGGACTTCGTCTGCTTCCGAAACGTCATGTTTAGACGATGGACGAAGTCCAAAACAAATAAAGAGAAGATTATGTCAGTACGAATACTTAGTCTGAGCTAAAGACAGTGTCGCTAAATAAAGCGCATATATACTCAACATTGCCGCCTTCATATACATTTTTGGAAATTTACTGATGTTTCGGAGGGCCGTATTCTCTGATGATCGAGGCAGTATGTTTCTGAGAAACCCTGTTGAATTTATGCCGGGCTGCACGGCTTCACACCCCAAACAACTGTAATTTTCACTCACTATTTTGAAGAATGTCGATGAAGGTATATTGGGACTGCATAGAGTAGGCACCAGAATTCAAATTGGCCAATATTTGGTATGGATTCTCAAATATGTTTTATATCCCCTTAATAGTTTCCGAGAGGAAAGATGAAACACAAGCATGGCTTTCTCATTATGCAATCGTTTTCTGTAATTTGTGCACAGAACGCATTCAAAACTTAACCTGCACTCCAACACTTCCCCGTATTTTAGATGATCTGTACACTTTTCT
>Ga0123353_10008004_pt1 | contig 14379 bp, 11 predicted proteins | sample TergutLab28metaG_3_FD_92763 | JGI IMG/M metagenome (GOLD analysis project Ga0123353, IMG submission 92763) | Labiotermes labralis P3 segment gut microbial communities from Petit-Saut dam, French Guiana - Lab288 P3 | ecosystem: Host-associated > Arthropoda: Insects > Digestive system > Gut ... | reverse complement strand
TGATATTTATCTACATCCCGTTTTTGTTTTTCCAAACCGCCGGATATGACGGCACAGCTTTCACGTTCTCTCTGCTCGGCTTGTTCGCCATAGCAATCGTTTTTAAAGGTGTACCGCGCTTATTAATGATTATAGGAACTGTAGCTGTTTGTGTCGTATGTTGTCTGCTGCAATATCTATATCCCGAATTGGTTACCCCGCACGACGGGGCACAAGCAAATCTTATAGATTACATTGTCGCGCTTGTCCTTGCTTCTATCGGACTGGCTATAATGACGATCTATATAAGTAATGTTTTTGTGTATGAAGAAAGCATTATAAGGAAGCTTTTATCTGATGTAGAATTGTCAAACAAGAAGCTTGCTGAGTTATCCAATCGGGATGCTTTGACAGGTGCATACAACAGGCGGTTTTTGAATGAGTTTATGGAGCGCACCATCGAATCCTGCAATGCATCAGGAAAGAGCGTCTATTTTATGCTTATGGATCTCGATAAATTTAAGTCGATAAATGATACCTACGGTCATGGATTTGGAGATGAAGTGCTAAAGGCGACGGTAAGGGCTATAGGCGCTGTTTTGAGAGAGTCAGATATCCTCGCACGCTACGGCGGCGAGGAGTTTGCAGTCGTCGTTTATGGTACTGATGATGCCTGCGCCCGGGATATAGCCTCGAGGATTTGCGAAGCGTTAAGGCAAGTGGAGTTCAGAAATGGCGTCAAGGTGACTATCAGCGTAGGTTGTATAAAATCAAGCGCCGGGGAAACCCAGGAAGAGATATTCGAGCGTGCGGACAAGCAACTGTACCGGGCGAAAAGTGAAGGGCGTAACAGGGTTTGTTTTGAATTATCCCATAAAGACAGTGAGGATTGAGGCGTAAGATTGATACCAAATCCGGAATCATGTGTATTTTGGTACCTCGAACGTTACGAAAGGAATGATCATTTTATGAAAAGTATTAAAGAACAACTGTTTGATAAATTAAATGCTACTGATAAAAAGTCACGGCTTGAGGCACTATGGGAGCTAAAGCTTCTTTGCGACACTCGAGCATTGGATGTTCCGATCACCGGGATAAATGTGAATAATCATATCCACACTACATTTTCATTTTCACCGTACTCCCCCACCAAGGCGGTTTTTATGTCATGGTTAAGTGGGCTTGCGACAACGGGTATCATGGACCATGACAGCGTAGGTGGTGCGGATGAGTTCATCGAAGCCGGAAAAATCATCGGTATGCCGGTCACTGTAGGGTTTGAAATACGCTGCAGCATGAGGGATACACCGTTTGAGGATAAAAGTATCAACAACCCTGACCAGATCTCTGTCGCCTATCTCACCTTGCATGGAATTCCTCACCGGATGCTTGGAGATGCAGAACGATTTTTAGCGCCATACCGTGAAAAGCGCAACATACGTAACTGGAAAATGGTTGATAAATTAAATACAATTATAAAACCGTACGGGTTGGGATTGGATTTTAATAACGATGTATTACCGTTATCGCAATATTCTTCAGGTGGTTCCGTGACCGAAAGGCACATACTTTACGCGCTTGCAGCAAAGCTCACAGAAAATGAAATGCCAAGAAACTTCCTGCTCGGTGTGTTTAAAAGCCAGCTTGTAGAGAGCTTCTATGTAGATGCGGACGAAGAGCTGCCGCACATCACAGAATTTATCGCGCTGGCGGAAAGGTTGGGTGCTATACCTGCGTACGCTTATATTGGTGATGTTGGTATTTCAGTAACAGGTGACAAAAAAAGACAAAAGTTTGAAGACTCTTATCTTGATGATCTTATTAACTATATCTCCAAAATAGGTATCAAGGCTGTCACATATATGCCTGCAAGAAACACTGATAAGCAACTGTCTCGAATCAAGTCTTTATGCGAAACTGCCGGACTTTTCCAAATCTCTGGCGAAGATATCAATTCCCCCTTACAAAAGTTCGTCTGCGATAAAATCGAAACACCTGAGTTCAGACATTTGATCGATTCGGCATGGGCTCTTGTCGGTCATGAGCTGATCACAGCAGACGGACTGGAATACGGTATGCTTTCTGCGGAAACGATAAAACAATTCCCGGATTTAAACGATCGTATAGTTCACTTCGCCGGTCTGGCAAAAGAAAAACACGCTAAAAGAAGGAAAGTAAAATGAAAACTAAAGCAGTAAGGATCTATGGTAAAAATGATTTAAGATTGGAAGAGTTTGAACTCCCCCCTGTTGGGGATGATGAAATACTTGCATCAGTTGTTTCTGACTGTATTTGCATGTCGAGTTATAAAGCGGCAGTTCAAGGCTCTGACCATAAAAGGATTCCAGATGATGTGGCGGAAAATCCCACAATGATAGGGCACGAGTTCAGCGGCGAGATCATAGAAGTGGGTAAAAAGTGGCAAAACCACTTCAAAGCTGGGCAAAAATACTCGATCCAGCCTGCATTAAACTACAAAGGATCCCTCGACGCCCCCGGATACTCCTACCGGTATCTCGGAGGCAATGCAACATATGTCATTATTCCAAATGAAGTAATGGAGATGGAGTGTCTTTTACCTTATGATGGTGATGCATTCTATTATGCCTCGCTTGCAGAGCCGATGAGTTGTGTTATTGGAGCCTTTCACGCAAATTACCATACAACGACAGGAGTTTATGAGCATAAAATGGGCATCATCCCCGGCGGTGATATGGCGATCCTTGCCGGTGCAGGTCCAATGGGGCTTGGAGCTATCGATTATATCATCAACGCCGACCGCAGACCCGGACTGCTTGTTGTCACTGACATTGATGATATTAAGCTATGTCGTGCCGCTGAGGTCTTGACCGTCGAAAAAGCCGAGAAAAACGGGATTAAACTGATTTATACAAACTCAAGTAACTCAAAAGAACTATTAGCCCTGACTAACGGTCGCGGATATGACGATGTTTTTGTATATGCGCCTGTCGCCCCGCTTATTGAAATGGCTGATAGGATACTTGGTCGGGACGGTTGCCTGAATTTCTTTGCAGGACCAACAGACCCATCATTCACAGCGGCGTTTAATTTCTACAATGTGCATTACGCATCCACACATATCGTTGGAACAAGCGGTGGTAACACAGACGATATGCGCGAGTCTTTATCTATGATGGGCAGCGGGCGCTTAAATCCGGCAGCAATGATAACACATGTCGGAGGACTTGACAGCGTGATCGAAACAACATTAAATCTGCCGAAGATCCCCGGCGGTAAGAAGCTGATATATTCACACATATCCATGCCCCTCACAGCCATTAGTGATTTTGGAAGCATCGACGACCCTGTGTTTCAAGCATTGGCAGAGATCGTAAAAAGCAATAACGGCTTGTGGTGCGCAGAGGCTGAAAGATACTTACTGCACATGAAAGGTTAAGAATATGGCAAAGGTTCTCCGATCCAAGGAAATGAATAAATGTCTCGGGTGCTTTACATGTATGAACGTTTGTGCGGCGACATGGCAAAAAAACCACTCGCTTACTAAAAGTGCTATCAAGGTACGTACAACAGGCGGTATGGACAGCAGTTTTATCGCCATCGTGTGTCTTGCCTGTATGGAGCCTGCTTGTATGGAGGTTTGTCCTAGCGATGCACTAGAGTTCCGCGAAGGCGGAGGCGTGCTCCTAAAGCCTGAAAAATGTATTGGCTGCCGTTTATGCGAGTCGGCATGTATAATGCGGGCAGTTAACTATGATGTGGAGACAAAGACGCCGATCATCTGCCGTCACTGTGGTATTTGTGCGCAATTTTGCCCGCATGATTGTCTTCAGCTTGTGGAACCGGGAGAGGAAAGGAAGTCACATTCCCATGATCAATGAGAAATATATACGAGTACTATATGTGGATATGAATACAGAAAAAATCCGCATAGAACAACGTGAGGATCTCATGGCATACCTCGGCGGCGTTGGTGTTGCAAGTAAGTTATTAATGGAGAATATGAAGCCAAACGCAAAACCGACAGACCCGGAGCAGCCAATCATTTTTGCGATAGGAGCAGGCGCTTACGTTTTTCCGGTGCTCTCTAAAACAGTTGCAATGTTTATCTCTCCGCATACGGGTGAGCTCGGGGAGAGCTATGCAGGAGCACGTATGGCAATGGCGATGTTTATGGCAGGATATGATGCGCTTGTTATAACAGGTAAAGGGAAAAAGCACAGCTATTTATCCATGTCAACTGACAGTGTACGAGTAATGGATGCTCGTGCGATTTGGGGACTGAACATAGAAGAGACCGGACATACCCTCAGAAACCGTGAGCATCATAAGGGAGACTCGGTTGGTAAGCGTTCTATCATTCGCATCGGACCGGCCGGCGAAAACGGGGTGTCATACGCATGTGTATGTGTTGACACATACCGCCACTTTGGCAGATTAGGACTTGGTGCGGCTATGGGCAGTAAAAACCTTAAGGCTATTGCGATATACGGCAACCGTTCAATACCGATCCTTGATCATAAGAGATATTTTAAAGTCTACAGAGATATCTACAAAAAATGCACATCGACCGATATGATGGCGAAGTACCATGATGCGGGAACGCCTATAAACATCCTGCCACTTAATCAAGCAGGTGGTCTGCCCTCATACAACATGCAATCCGGATCTTTTGACGCTGCAAGTAATATCTGCGGTGATTCCTTTGCGGAAAAGAACCTGATAAGAAAGATGGCATGCACAGGATGTCCTGTAGGGTGTATACATATAGGAATGTACAGACGTGAGTTCGATAAAGGGCATGAATATGAAGCTATAAGTGTCGCTTATGATTATGAGCTTATTTTTGCGCTGGGTACTTTTTTAGGTGTTGATAATACTGATGATATTCTTGCGCTGATCGATGTTGTAGAGCAATACGGACTTGATGCAATGAGTACCGGCGTTTGTTTAGGTTGGGCAACAGATGCTTATAAAAACGGCTATATCACCCAAGAGGATACATTGGTTGAGTTGGATTTCGGCAACACAGATGGATATATCAGAGCAATCATGTATCTCTCTGACAGAGTAAACGATTTTTACCGCAGCTTAGGTAATGGCGTTAAGTTTGCAGCATCAAAATACGGTGGAAGCGATTTTGCAATGCATATCGCGGGTAACGAAATGGCAGGTTATCACACAGGCTATGGTTCGTTGATAGGCGCTGCAGTAGGAGCAAGGCATTCCCACCTTTGTAACGGCGGATACAGCTTCGATCAGGAATCATCAGATTTTGATCCGGATGATTTGGTCGATAAGATTTTTGCTGAAGAAATCGAACGCTGCATGACGAACTCTCTTGTAATGTGCCTGTTTGCAAGGAAAATTTATGACCGTGCGACAATTTTGGACGCGTTGAACACGGTAGGCTGGTCATTAACAGACGAGGATCTATCCACGATCGGCAGACGAATAATGCGGGAAAAGCTGCTTATCAAGAAAGCTCTTGGCTTTAAGCAAAAAAGCGTCAGATTACCGAAAAGATTCTTTGAGACCCCCAGTATGAACGGTATTTTAGACGAGAACATAGCGAACATGATGATAAAAAAATATTCGGATAAAGCTGATGAGCTGATGAACGAGGACTGACAGTCGGTCCGAGATACTGATAGATCAAGGCGGTTGATATGATAGTTACTTTTTACAGCGGAATTTCAAAGTATACTAATGGTGAAAAATCTTATACACCTAAAAATCACCCGACTCTGCGAGGGCTTCTTGAAGAGTTGGGTGAATATTATGGTAAGGATTTTGAGTCGTTTATAAACGGTAATGAGACTTGCTTGTTTTTGATAAACAGTAAGGGTATTAAATTAACAGGCGGGCTCGACTCACTGCTTGAACAAGGTGATAAGGTAGAGATTTTACCCTTTGTAGACGCAGGTTAGTTAAAGCTCGACAAAGAAGAATTCCGCATTGCCTTCCAGTAGATATACACCAAATCCGGCAGGGATAAAGATACTTTCTCCTTTTTTGATATTTAGTTGTTGGTCGCTGTACTGCAGTGTTGCCGTACCCGCTAAACAAGTTAGTGTATGAAAGCTTTTATCGTTTGCGTTAAGTTCGATCTTACTGAATAAATCTATTTTCCAGGCGTTGAAATAATCCCAGTCAGCAAGTTTTTCTTGAACGTAGTTTGCTGTTTTGATCACCCCATAGTCTGATTTCTCCGGTTTTAGCGCTGTATTGGTAACATCCAGCGCTTTTTTTATGTGCAATTCTCTTGGTTGTCCGTCTGCTCCCAAACGCCCGTAATCATACACCCTGTATGTCACATTTGAATTTTGCTGCAGTTCTGCTATCAACACGCCTTCACAAATAGCATGGAGTAAACCGGCAGGTATGCAGTAGCAATCCCCGGGATTGATGTCTATGATTTGTACAAAATCTTGCATGGTATCGTTTTCAATCATTGCCCGAAGTTCATCTCTTGAGTGCTCTTTCTTAAAACCTAAAATCAGTTTTGCTCCGGGTACACAGTCCACCACATACCACATTTCGTTTTTTCCTTGCTGGTTCTCCTCGCGAAATGCGTACTCATTATCAGGGTGTACTTGCAGCGAGAGCCTTTCTTTTGCATCAATGAACTTTACAAGAATAGGAAACTGCGATTTATCTACGCATTTTGTACCCGTCATTTCTGTATTTGACGACAACACACTCCATAGGCTTCTGCCTGCGAACTCACCGTTGGTAATGGTTGAGTCTCCATCAGGGTGGCAACTGACCTCCCATGACTCCGCCACGGGATCAATATCAGTTATTTTACCAAACTCTTCATTTAAGCGTGTACCTCCCCAAAGATAATCCTTATAAGCCGCTTCCAGTTTCATTGGATATAAATTAGCCATTACCCCGTACCTCTATCCTTGATTTCTGTGTCACAATTTTATCACATTATCATGCTGTTTCCAATAGGGGTTTTATTTTTAATGCTTGTGTGTTAAAATGCCATATCTTCTAAAAAACAGAAAGGAGCAGCAGCATGAAATACGAGTGTGTTTGCGGGTATGTATACGATGAAGTCGCCGGAGATCCTGAAAACGGGATAGACCCCGGAACAAAATGGGCGGATGTTCCCGAAGATTTTTTGTGCCCTCTTTGCGGAGCAGGCAAAAGTGCGTTTTCTGAAGCTTAAGCAGAGTAAAGCAGGAGCCGGTGCCGTGTCCAGCCGTTTCTTAATAACTTGAAGCTTGTTAAGTTTAGAAATTATTAAGGAGGGAGATGAGACGGCATGGCTCGCGCTTATAGAAAAACTTATTTAGCCAGAGCTGCGAAGAATTTCGGCAGCATGATGGGTTATGCCGTAAATGACTGCGCCCTTGACGGGTGCAGATATTTACATATGTTTATTTCTTCGGGGCTGGCTCAACAATTCGAACACGGCAATCTAAATGTTATTATACAAAAAAGCGGTGTTGATTTAGCTATTGAAGCGATCACAAATGCCACTGGTAACGCCCCAATAGCTGTACCATCTGTAGCAGATTACGAAACATCCGAATACTGGGGAGGCTGGGCTCTGGCACATTACCAATGGTATACTGCCAGAAGATTTTCCTCCATTTTGCGGTTTATGCCATTTTCAGACATCCTTGATATGTATTATTCCTTACATACAGAGGATATAACAAAATTCTATGAAATAGCAGATGAAATATATATAAACGCCCGTCCACAGACTAACCTTAATCGTATTCGCGAGATCGCCGGATTATCACAGGCAAAACTCGCGACCGAGGCGGGCGTATCCTTGCGCTTGATCGAGATGTATGAGCAAAGAGAAAAGGACATCAACAAAGCACAAGTGCTGCATGCAATAAAAATCGCCCGGGCATTGGGATGCGAAGTTGAAGATCTGATGGAATAAATTACATATCTTTAATGCCGGTTTTGCCACCGGTTTCTGTCTCTAACAGTTTCTCAACTGCCGATAAAAACCTGCCATCCCTTAGCACTTCTAAAGAGTCATTCGCCCAGCTTGGGAAAGTATCTTGTTCACAGGCGACAATCAAATCAAATAACACAGAAATAACATCATCTATGATAATTTCATTAACATTGAAACTACCGTAAGATGAAAGAAACGCTACTTTCGCTTCATCACTAAGACTCGAACACACATTGCGAATATCAGAATAAATGTATCCTTTACCGAGCAAATTGTAATCATACATTAATGCCGAAGTCCCTTCACGGGCCACAGCGAGGTTAGTGTAGTAAAAATCGTTATATGTGAGAGTTCGAGGTAACTTCATTACTGCGTTTTTTATAACATCAAATTTTCTCAACACAGTTTGCCAAACGGATAGTTCACCAGTGCCGGTTTTATCAATTATTTTCGTGATATTATCTAAAATTATATTATCGCACTCATCATACAACTGATGTGAGCTTGCATATTTGCGCCCGTTTTCGTGGAGCTTTTTATACCAATCCGCTATCAACACCGCTGTTTTCGGGTCGCTTAAGTCTTTATCAGTTCCAAATCGATAATAACTGGTTTCAATATCCTCTAATAGGATTGCACAATCGGTATGCGCTATGACCTTTAACGTCGGAACACCTAGCGAGCTGAGGATTTGATAATTAGCGATCTCCCTGCGGTGTTCACGTTTGCTGAAGCATTTCATTACAAAACTATCACTTTCAGTTTTTACCCGCCAAACCGAAACACCATCTTTATCACGGATCAATGAGAGGCAGGTAAAGTTTATGCACATACGCTTCAACTCATTTTCCGGAAGAATGGAAATAACTTCATATGACACTATCTGGACAGTTTCATTTTTAGTCATTGTTATGTTGCTACTCTGACCGCCCGTGGTGCCGGCGGCTCAACACTTTTGATATTAGAGGTGTCTGTGATAATTGTAAAAACAGGTTCACTGCCTTTTGGCAGTTCTGCGCCGTGAATAACACCATCTGCATCCACTCTGTAATAGATACCTCTGTCACGCACAAGAGCTACAATATCCCTTTTATCGGTTGCCAAACTGCGGGCAAAGCTGGTTCTGAAGATAACGCCAAAAGGCGCGAATTCATCATCGGGATCATATGATGCGTATATGGCTTTGAGGATATCAACAGGATCACACTGCGGTGCGATCACCACATTCACAACGGGTGTTCCTGCTTCATCACTTTTACTGTGCGGTAACAATACCGCTTCCGCCTCTATTACCCCGGGGATGTTCAAAACCTTGTCCCTTATTGTAAATAACATCTCACCTTGTTTAAAATCGACGGGATCGACTTTGCCGTTTGTATAACTGACGCCGATAGCATATCCCTTAGCGTCGGAAGTGCGGACTAAGAAATCATGTGTCCGCCCTTGCATAGCGTGCACAGATTTTCCTTTGTGTTCGCGCACTACTTTACCTATGTCACCATTTGTTCCAAACACTTTCCCGTTCTCATCCGTATAGTTGAAAAATTCTTTGGTAGCTTTTTCGTTATTGAGGTACCCTTTCATTTGCCATGGACAGTTTGTATAGATAATGCCATACTCTCCATCTGCCGCTTTTTTCCCGGTCATAGGGTTAATGATAATATTTTCTACGCCGGGAAGTGAGATTCCAGTTTCGTTGCATCTGTCCTCCAAACCGTATGTAACCATTGTCGCCGAGCCGAACTCAGTACTTCCCCCTCCAATGAATATCGACGTCGAACCCGCCCACCGCAATCTCTCATTTACTATTTTGGTAGGATTTTCAGGCGTTGGCTCTCCTCCGCATGTCGGAACCCTTAGGTGCTTTAAGTCACCTTGCTTAAGAGGCGAATGAGCAATAGCATTATAAAGCCCAAATGGTGCTACAACATCATTCACTTCATCTTCAATCAACGCTTTAGTTATCAAATGCGGTTCATATGCCCATGTGTTATAGATAATATTTGCTCCGGAGGCTCTGCGCAGGATCAGTGAATAATATTGACTGGTTATATGTGATATCGGAATAAGCAATAGCGCTTTGTCTCCTTCTTGCAGGGGAAACTCCGGATATACTTCTTTTTCATGAGCCTTCAGCAGGTTTACTATCGCTCCGTGCGTATGCACGGCGCACTTTGGAATACCTGTTGTTGTTCCGCCTGTGTTTGAGTACGTTGCATTTTTGCTCAGAAGGTCAATCAACTCATTTGCATTATGCAAAGCGGTTTGTTCATCAGCAAGTTTTTTGATCTCACCCGGGTAAATGATTTTAATATTTTTAGGTAACTCTAAAAATGCCACCATTTCCTTATAGTTGAATTTTTTATTATACTCTGCGGCTTTTTCTTCAGGTCTATAATCCCCTGCCGAAGTAAATATTATATGTTGGATCCTTTTGTCACCATTGTTTTCACCCAATCGACTAAACGCTTCTTTAAGCTTTGGTGTTATATATTCTATGCTCAATACAATGGTATCAGCTTCTTTCTCGACTGAGTGCCTGTAAATGTCGCTCTGGAAAAACGATAAGCTAACGGTGCTGACAACTGCGCCTAGTTCAAGCAGTGCAATGTAGATAAACTCGTATTCCGGCGCGTTTAGGTTGCATATTGTGACGGGTTTTCCACACCCGTAGAAAAAGCCCAGAGATAGAAAATACTTTTTATAATGCTCCACACGATTCCAATACTCTTCTTGAGTGATTTTATTACCATCGTAAGTAATAGCGATTCTTCTTCCATTCCTTACTTTGTCGCGCCGCCTGAGGTAGTCCACAACGGATAAACATGTTTGATTTCCCACTGATTCTCCTCCTTTTTCTTACTCTTTTTGTATATTTTTCTGCCTCCAATAATATTTCTTTGATCAATCATTTTAGATCACGGATATGGTCGCTGATTTTTTTATCTTCGTTCATGATGTGATTCACCAACCAGCCTACGATAACTTTATTCACGTCGTTTGATAATTCTTCTGTCGAGCCATATTTTATGTATTTATCAACGATCCCGGATACTGTTACTTTAAAATCATCGTGTATTTTTCTATGCTTTATGTAATGGGGGTAATTGTGTTCAAGCTGCAATGCTTCTTCATCTGCAAAATGCCGTATCGTATGATTCACTAAGATTTCTATAGTGCTTTGTAATGTATCAGTATCACGCCCTTCTTCACAGGCTTGTGAGAGCTCACCGACACGTGCGAAAATTCTTTGATGCTGTATATCGACAAGCGTGTTTCCGGTCAGTAAATCATCATTCCAGGCAATTCCAGCCTTTAAATGGGCAATGCTCTTTACCTTGCCGTTATATTCAGGATCCGTTAAGTATTTTTTTAGCATTCCAAATAGAGAATCTGTGTCTATTGGTTTTCCTATATGGTCGTTCATCCCCGAGTCAATACATTTTTCGATATCCTCACGGAACACATTAGCTGTCATCGCGATTATCGGAATGGATTTTGCACGCATCAATTCAAGATTGCGTATACCTTGCGTAGCTTCATACCCGTCCATTACCGGCATATTTACATCCATTAGAATCAAGTCATACTTATCGGGGTTTTCCTGGAACATAGTAAGCGCGAGTTTGCCATTTTCGGCAAAAACAATAGAAACGCCGGTTTCATCCAAAATAGCACTCATAATTTCCCTGTTGATATCAACATCCTCTGCGATCAATAATGTATGTTCGTAGAAATCGAAACGACGTCTGCCTTTTTCGTCATGCAACGATTCGTTTCCTGTTTCATTTAATTCGTTACTGATACATATGTTTATTGCATTGATCAGTTCGGATGGGAACAATGGTTTTGATATAAAATGCTTGACGCCGGCTTCTGTCGCTTCTTTTTCGAGCCTGCTCCAATCGGCGACTGAAATCATTATCACTATCGAGTTATTGCCATTTATTTCCTTGATCCTTTTCGTTAGCTCAATCCCGTCCATTTCAGGCATTTGCCAATCGATAAAGAAAATATTATATGGTTTGTCCGATGATTTTTGTATCATATCAAGGGCTTCCCTGCCGCCGGATGCGACATCGCATGGAATATTCATTATCCCCATTACACGCTTAAAATAATTTCTTGTTTCTGCTGCATCATCCACAGCGAGTACATGTATTTTTTCTGAGTTGATACTGGCAAGCAGCTTACTGCGCGGTTTTTCAGGAAGTTTTTTTACACTTATTGTAAATATGAAACTCGCGCCTTTTCCGAGCTCCGACTCGATCCATACTTCACCGCCCATGAGTTCGATGATCCGTTTTGATATAGCAAGCCCCAAGCCTGTGCCGCCGAATTTTTTCACAATATTTTTATCGGCTTGATTAAATGATGTGAAAAGTTTTTCTTGCTGTTCTTTTGAAATCCCTATGCCTGTATCCGTAACTTCGATCCTTAGCGTAACATGACCGTCTGCTTCGCCAATATTTTCTATATTGATCGTGATGGTTCCGCTTTCCGGCGTAAATTTGACTGCGTTCGTTAGAAAATTCGTTATGACCTGTGATAACCTAAGCTCGTCGCTCTCTATATGCGTTGGAACATTTTTATAAAAATTTACGATGAAATTCTGATGCTTTTCTTCTGCGCGGACATTTGCCACATGGCTAATATCTATCATCATTTTTTCAAAATCAATTTCACCGTACGATAAATCAAACTTGTCTGCTTCGATTTTCGACATATCGAGAATATCATTGATTATACCGAGAAGGTGTTTTGATGCGCTATCAGCCCTTTCAAAACAATATCTCATTTTATCTACATCACTTGTGGTCATGCCAATACCTATCATGCCAATAACAGCGTTCAGGGGAGTGCGTATCTCATGACTCATCTTGGATAGAAAATCGCCTTTTGCTTTACTTGCAGAATTGGCTTCTTCGAGTGCTTCCTCCAGTAAATAGTCTTTATGCTCATTTTCCGTTATATCCCGGAGCAATACAACTTTGCAAAGCGTGTCATTATATCTGTCTTTTTCCACCGATAGCAAAGCATCGCATACTTTGATTCCGTGCGGAGTTTCTACTGTTACTTTTTCGCTGGAAAACGCATTATTAAAGAAGGACTGATCCAATAACTCTCCATTTGATAAAATTAAATCAGCAATGTTTTCATCAATAACGCTGCGTCCAAAAAAATCAAGTGACGCATTATTTTCAAGCTTAATATTATTTTTATAATCAAGCACGTACGTTGGTATTGTTACTGTATCAAATACATATCCGGATGCGTTTGGCACCGTTATGCTAAGCGTTTTATATTTTCTCATAAATACAAAGAGCGGCATGGAAACCGGCAAAAAGCATATTGACGCTATAGGAATGACTGTATGTTCTGTAAACGCCGGTATAAAAAAATCTGCTGCAAACCCAATCGGGGCAATAAAGGTTGAAAGAATAATAAATAGAAGCGCCTGTATCCGGTCTCGCTTCATTATTGATTCACGCCACCACCGGTAATACATAAATAAGAATGTAAAAACTATAATCACTAATAAAGCGATTATAGTCATTAATAACAAGTTGTTATTGTATGAAAATTCAACTCCAAAATTTGTCATTCTAAATTCGACATTATTTGAGAAAACAAATAAAAGGCTTACGAGAAAGGTTAACACGGGAACCGCATTTAACACATTTCTTGCCTTTTTATGTTTAAATGTGATCATATTGGAGGAAAACAAAAGCCATCTTGAATAAAACAAACACCCTGTAGTAAATCCTATAGCCCAAAAAACATAACGCAGCGTTTCATTGATAGAAATCGTCATCAAGCCATAACTTAAGCTGTATAAAATTAGGCAAAAACCTGCTAGTAAATAATCGTCCCGCTTTCTAGATCTACTATTTTGTGTAAATACAGTTAGACAGAGGTATATATAGCATCCGCTCGCAAGAATAAACAAAGACGCTATCAAATATGCCGAGTTTATTTCTGTAAACATATTTTATTCTCCTTTGTACTTTTTGCTAACTTTATTATCACTACTTTCTTGCTGTTTTTGCGTTTTACCGCTTTTGTCCTGTTGTCCGTTTGTAATAATATCACGTTTTAATGAAAAATACAAAAAAAAAATGAAATTTTATGCATTTATCTACAAAATACTGATTATTATTAACACTTTATTATTTGACTAATCCTGATAGGTACTATATATTACTAACAAAAGTTTTCTAATTGGCACTAACTAAAGAAAGTACAGGAGGATTTTAAATGAAAATCAAGAGCTTGGGATTAAAAGTCTCACTCATCGTAGCGCTGATGGTTGCTGCTATCATCGTAATCATTGTACTGATCGTATCCGCACAGAGTACCACCCTTTTACTGGATCTTACCAAAAGAGAGGCATCGTCCGCTAACGATTCTTTTGCAAAACAATTGGAAGGTCTCAAAAATGAAGCCGCTATAACTGCAAGGATCATCTCATATTCAAATGACGTTAT
>Ga0123353_10008003_pt1 | contig 14380 bp, 13 predicted proteins | sample TergutLab28metaG_3_FD_92763 | JGI IMG/M metagenome (GOLD analysis project Ga0123353, IMG submission 92763) | Labiotermes labralis P3 segment gut microbial communities from Petit-Saut dam, French Guiana - Lab288 P3 | ecosystem: Host-associated > Arthropoda: Insects > Digestive system > Gut ... | reverse complement strand
GACGCTGGCAACGGTCGATTCCGCTCAAAAAATCAGCGGTAACGCCGAACTGATCCGTTCCTTTTTCGATCACGCTGGAATACCACTCTAAAGGCCATTTTTTATCTGGGAAGCAGTATCACTGCCCAATTTTTCTACGGTGTCGGCGACTTTTAGAGAACCTCCTATATGTCCTTTCTTGTCGCGCGTAATGTACACTTTCTTTATGGGATCATAGTAGACAGGTTCGTTCATTGAAAGATGATTGGTTTTTCTCCAACCGTTCTTTTTTGCCAGTTCTTTCATAGCTTCTTTGGGAAATACAGTACCTGGTGGCAATTTTCCCTTGAAACTGGCATTGATCACCACTTCGGCGTTTTTGGTGACCTGTTTAGCGAGGTTGGATCCCGAATTTATGCCATATTTATTCACCGCATCATACAGATCACCGCTGCCCATGGGTTTTCCCGGGCACATGGTGAAAATATGCCACGCATCCCACCAACTGCCGCAATGCGGACACGCATTATGCACCAACACGCTCTGTTCAAGCGACTCGCCGACATAATACGTGTGGGCGTCTTCGACCTCGAAGTTGTAAACGGGGGCTTTTTCTTCGATGAAGGTCTTGGTTTTCAGGACATGCTGCGTGCCGTTTGCCGAAATACAAACGTCGCCCGGTTGCAGCAATTCCGCTTGAACATTGACTTCGGGGAGGCCATTTGCAGATTCACCTCAACGCACAATCGCGGGTTCCCATGTCATTCCGGTCATCTTCTGTCGTTTTATTTCCTTCACAATAAACTCGCGTACTGTCAAGCCAACGATACTTCCAGGATAAGAAAAAATATTGTGATTGACAATCTTTTCTCGTACATATACCATGTGAAGAGCATCATATTTTTTTGTTTCGGGGTTCCATTTCGACAGCACCGGATCAAGGATATCAATGTCCTCATAAAAATGCAACAAATAATATGGCCGCGTTTCGCCATTCCACGTCACAGTCGCGTCCAACCACTGAATTTTATCATCAGGGCTTTTGTGTTCCTCGAAAATGTCTTTCATTCGCTGTGAGCACAGGCGAAAACCATGTAAAACGGCTTGATAATCTTCAAATGCTTCTTCCCCATCAACGGAGTCTTCAAGAATAGAACAATGAATTGTCTTCCAATAAGGAACTGGTTTTCCCCAGAATTGATGATAACGATTGTCAAAGTATCTATCAGATTCCTGTATTGGAGATTCCTCAGCGTGTCCTCCAGAATCAGTATCTCTAAATATATTGTAAAATTCGTGTTTGCCCATAATTTGTCCTCATGGAGTTAGTTTGACAGTTGGTGGTGTTTTATACATCACTTCGGGATTTTCCCTCACCCACTTTTTAACATATTTTTCGTAAAGTTCAAGGAATTTACTTTTGTCATTGCCTGCCTCTTTGATAGCCTGTAGCGTTTTTTCATATATCCGGTCATGATACTCCTGTGTATGTCGTCCTATATGTGGTCCCAACATCTCCTTGTTCCATGCTCCATCCAGCTTCAAACCGTATTTGTCGATTTCCTTCTGTAACCGTTTGGCATTCTCACCATAGATGGTTCCGAAATGATGATTTTGTATCGATTTTGTCTTGATGGGTACGTCATCAGCTTGTTTGGTGGTCTGTTTAGCGAGGTCGGATCCCGCATTTATGCCATACTTATTCACCGCATCATACAGTTCACCGCTGCCCATGGGTTGTTCCGGGCAAATGGTGAAAATATGCCACGTATCCCAACTGCCGCAATGTGGACACACATTATGCACCAACACGCTCTGTTCAAGCGACTCGCCGACATAATACGTGTGGGCGTCTTCGACCTCGAAGTTGTATCTTGTGATAAAGTCCAGCCATAGCCCTGAGCTGCCAGTACCACCCGCCGAAGTCGTCGCAACGCAATCGGCGATTCCACGGTTCTTAAGAAGCTGATTGAGGTTAACTCCCTACCAAGCATCCACATTGCACTATCACGTGAATCACCCGCCCGTTCAATTAACAGGTCAAATATATCGATAAGATCGTCTCTCGTATCTGACATGAAGAACCCCTATTGTATGAAAAGAAGGGCTGCCCGACCTGCCTTGCCAATAGAGGACACAAGACAGGTCGAACAACGTGGACATGACCCCACTACCCGAAAAACTTTGTCAGCCGTCGCCGACAACAAACATCATACCCTGTTCACTCGATAAACGCAAGACGCCGACTCCCGACCAAACTGAAAAGAGCTGACTTATCCGATCTCTCTTGCGACTCTGGCGGCCTTCTCGAAGTTGACGGCGGCGTAGATTTCGGTGGTTTTGGCGTTGGAATGTCCCAAGACAGCTTGGGCGTATTCGAGACCGTACTTGTCCCTGATCTCGGTTCCGGCGGAATGACGCAATTGGTTCGGCGACCAAATATCAATATCAAGTCTGATGCACGCCCTTCTGATGGCTCTGTTGTAGGAATCTTTGGTGTACTGTTCATGTGGTGTTCGTTTGGGCTTTGCCTTCCGGCGGTTCCTTTGCGACGGTTGGACTTTGGTTTTCCTCCTCACCCGCTTCTCCTGATTGATAATCTGAACGGAATCCTTTGGAGAGAATAGGAAGAATTCGGGAGAGTCGGCTTTCCGTTCAAGGTATGGCAACAGGATTGCTTGTGCCCTCGGACCAATCGCAAGAATCCTCACCTTGCCGCGGTATTGCGTCTTATGCTTAAATGGCCGATATATCCAAGGATCGCCCCTACGGTCAATGTCGCAAGCCCGCATGTTACAGACGTCCTGTGGACGGAGACCGGCAAGGCGTTGAATTTTAACCATGTCGGCAATGACCGGCGGAAGTTCGGGTAACGTCTTGTCAACGGTCTCGTCGTCAATCGGTTCAACGGGATTGTATTCGGGGGCTTTCGTTCGACCCGCTTTCAGGTTTTCGAAGGCGTCCAATGCCTGAAATATCTCCGGCTCGACCAGTTCGTAGGCAACCCCCCACTTAACCGCCCGCTTGATGGTTGTACACCATTGGTTGATGGTTTTGCGGGCTAATCCACGCTTCACCCATTGGTCACGAATGAACATCAGGGAGAGGGGACCGAATTCAGAAACGGAATTCCTGCCATAATGATGAATGAACGGCTCCAGGGCGTATTGGCACTGATTGAATGACGGGGTTGGATTCCCGTCGGGATCGATGTAATACCCCTCCGCCCATTCAAGAAACTTGACTGCAAGCTCCTCGATGGTGATTTCTTTTTGGCAGCGTGTCGGGGGGAGTCGGCAATCGTTAGTAAGATAGTCGGCAATGATGTCGTTATACATTGCCCTGCTTTCTTTGCTTTTGTATTGCCCCAAGTAGAATGTTTTGCCGTGAAGGACAACAACGGCCTGTCCAGATGCTTTGTGGAGGCGATAAGATGGGATGTTTTTCTTCGGCATTCAGATGCTCCTTTCGTACAGAAAACGACATGAAAGTGAGTATTACTCACAAAAACGGCATTTTGCTGCACGTCAGACCACCCGACGGATAGGACTCAAATTCCTTCAGCTATTGGACTTAAGTAAATGGGCGCACTTGGAGTCGAACCAAGGACCTCGTCGTTATCAGCGACGCGCTCTAACCAACTGAGCTATGCGCCCAAAATTCAATGAAACACACAAAAATGACTCTCCGACCAAACGAACACATATATCTTATCTCATTGTTCACTCGAGACAACCGGGGAGTCCTATTTTTTTCATTTCTGAAATAAGGAATCCGAAGCAAAGAAATGATTAATCTTGATTATGATTACTTTTTTTATCTCTTTTTATTAAATTTTTCTTTTTTTCTTAATTTGTAACCTATTTTTAGCTGTAAATATCGCATAAATCATCGATTTTCTTGATAAACGGTCATTATTTATCGGAAAAGTTGAATTTTTTTCGATATTCAAACGAGTCAATAAATTAACATCATTGGATACAAATTGGATACAAAGGCGTTTCGATGAATGATCTGTCACTGATTCTCGAATTTGTCCAGGAAGCACGCGAGTACATCGACGAAGTAGAGCCGACCTTGATCGAAATTTACCATGGAAGTGATGAGCTGGGAGCCGTAGACCCGGAATTGATTAACTCTGTTTTTCGGCTTTTCCACTCCATGAAAGGCAGTGCCGGATTTCTTGCCTTGTCAACCATAGCATCAGTGACACACGAGGCGGAGACTCTCCTTGATAAAATACGCAATGGAAAGTTATCACTCACGGTTGAAATTACAGAAACGCTTTGCAAGGCTATTGATTTGTTCCGGGAAATGCTTGATCACATTGCGGAAACCGGAGATGATCGCGGATTTGAAACCAAGGCATCGACAATTATTGAACGTCTTAAAGCGCATTCCGAAGGAAAGTCCGCTCCCAAACAGGATATCCCTGTTTCAAAAGCCGCGGCAACATCATCTGTCAAAATTGTACCATCGCCCGTTGAAACCGTACAATCACCTGTTGAAATTGCGTCACCTCCGGAGCAAAAAGCAACCCAGGACAATTCCGTTCAATGTTCCCCGGAAATGCGACACGGGTTTATCCAGGAAGGAAACGAACAAATTGACGCCGTTGAACAGGCTCTATTGCGTGTCTTAGAGGATAAAACCACGGCTGAAGAACAGTTCAAGGAAGCATTCCGAGGAATCCACAGTTTCAAGGGGAATTGCGGATTCATGGGCTTCGTCGACCTTGAACATCTCAGCCACACCATGGAAACTTTCATGGATTTGCTTCGGGAAGGAACCATTCCACCGACTGACGATAATGTCAGCGTTGTGCTGAAAATGCTGGACGTGCTCCGCGAGGGAATCAGTGACATTGAAGCGGGGAATTCCGGAACCATCAAAGGTTGTGACCTCTATGTCAGCATGCTCAACGACATCATGGGGACCACGCCTCATGAAAAACCGGTTTTCAAGGAAACGTTGACCGTTGTTATATCAGAGGAAAAGCCTGTCGACAAACTGGAAACGGCTCAAAAAATTGTCCAGGAAACTCAAATTCCGGGAAATGTCCAGATGCAGGCTGCCGCCAAAGCTGTTGCCAACGCAGCAACGAAAGCAAAACAGGATATTCGGGTTGATCTCCACAAGTTGGACGCATTGATCAACCTGATCGGCGAACTGGTGATTGCCGAATCCATGGTGACACGGTGTCCGGCGGTTTCTCATGTCGAAGATGATTATTACAATCGGGCCAAGCACCAGTTGCGCAGGATTTGTGACGACCTGAAGGACGTTGCCATGTCGGTTCGCATGATTCCGCTTTCAGCGACGTTTCGTAAAATGGTCCGTCTGGTGCATGATCTGGGAACGAAGTCGGGGAAAAAGATCAAGCTGAATCTCGTCGGCGAGGAAACCGAGGTCGACAAAACAGTGATTGAGCAGATTGCCGACCCGCTTGTCCATATTGTTCGGAACAGTTGCGACCACGGTGTTGAAAATCCCGAGGAACGCGTCGCCGTGGGGAAGAGTGAAATAGGAACCGTGACCTTGGAAGGACGTCACGAAGGGGGGGAAGTCTGGATTCTCATTTCCGACGACGGCCATGGTTTGAGTCGGGACAGAATCCTCGCCAAGGCGTTGGAGAAAGGGATTGTCTCTCCCGAGGCAAAAGACTGGCCCGATGAAAAAATTTACAGACTCGTGTTTGAGGCCGGTTTTTCGACGGCGGATAAAATCACGGACATCTCAGGTCGGGGGGTCGGAATGGATGTCGTTCGTAAAAACATTGAGAAACTCAACGGTCGGATCGACATTCAGAGTCGGGAAGGAGAAGGATCGACATTTATCCTCCGAATTCCATTGACTCTGGCGATCATTGATGCCATGCTTGTCCGCGTTGGAACAGCCAAATACATGATTCCAACGCTGGCGATCAGGGAGAGTCTCGTCCCGATGAAAAAACACGTCACAATCACTCCCGACGGCAAAGAAATTCTCAGACTTCGTGAAGAGATGGTCCCGATCATTCGGCTTTACGATATTTTCAATCAGGAACCTGAATCCGAGAAGTTGAAAGACGGAATCCTGATCGTTGCCGAAGACGGCGGACAGTCTTTTGCAATTTACGTGGATGAAATTGTCGGGCAGCAACAAACGGTGATCAAGGGTCTCCCTGACTATATCGGCAAGGCGGATGGATTTTCCGGATGCACGATCCTCGGTGACGGGTCGGTCAGTCTGATTATCGATGTCGGGTCACTTTGCCAGATGCCGGGTTCTTTTGCCGCTTCTCCTTGTGACAAGGATTCCTACTGGAGTGATGCTCCGACGCCGACGACTGTAATAACACCTCATTTTCATGAAATTTCAAGGGAAGATTTGGAGAGAATGAATCCGGACGATGTTCCCTGGGAAGTTTTCGAACAGTCTGTCAGTGAGAACGTGGCAAAGGCCGGGGTGTAAATTCTCTTCCATTTTGAGATAAAACCATGACACAGCGAAGTATCACTGGAGAAGTTATCGCGAATCAGAATGTTGATTTGATGCCAATCTCGGACAACGAGTTCCGGTCGATTCGTGATTTGGTTTACGACAAATTCGGGATCAACTTGACACCGGAAAAAAAAGGGATGGTCGTCGGTCGACTTCAAAAAATTTTCCGTGCAAAAGGATTCACCAGTTTCCACGACTATTTTCTGCATCTTGTTGAGGACAAAACCGACCAGGCTCTTAATGAATTGGCGAATCAAATCACGACGAATCACACGTTTTTTTATCGTGAATCGGATCACTTCGACTATTTTGTGCGATCGGTGTTACCGGAAATCGTCGCACGAAAAAAGAAAAGCAATTCCCATGATTTGAGAGTTTGGTGTGCAGCGGCCTCAAGTGGTGAGGAGCCGTACACGATCGTCATGATGATGATGGAATACTTCGGAAGCGACTACAAACGATGGGACGCCGGGCTTCTGGCGACGGATATTTCCGAAAAGGCTCTGAACCTGGCAAAACAAGGGGTCTATGAGGACTATCGTGTCAAAACGCTTCCGAAAAACCTGATTCAAAAGTATTTTCGTCGAGTCGGCGAGGAGTGGGCCGTGAGCGATCAGGTGAAAAAAGAAGTCACGATTCGCCGGTTCAATTTGATGAACAAAATATTGCCGTTTAAGAAACAATTCGACTGTGTTTGGTGCCGCAACGTGATGATTTACTTCGACAACGAAACCAAACACGAATTGGTGAGAAGGATTTACGACCAAACCACTCCGGGGGGGTATCTGTTCATCGGACACTCCGAAACGATCACCCGAACGGAGACCAAATGGAAGTATATCAAGCCCGCCGTGTATCGGAAAGATGAGTAGAAAATTAGACCATTCATATATATAGGGCCAGAGAGAAAATCATGAGTGAAAAACAGGTGCGTGTCATTGTCATTGACGATTCACTGTTGGTGCGTCAGATTCTTTCACGAGGACTGGAACAGGATCCGCATATCAAGGTCGTGGCCACTGCCGCCGACCCTTATGCTGCCCGCGACGTCATTGCGATTCACAAACCGGACGTGTTGACACTGGACGTCGAAATGCCGCGCATGGACGGCGTGGAGTTTTTGCGAAAAATGATGCCGCAATGTCCGATTCCGGTGGTCATGGTCAGCAGTTTGACAGAGCGGGGACAGAAAATCACCATGGATGCCCTTGCGGCGGGAGCCGTCGATTTCGTGGCCAAACCGCACGCCAATGTCGCGGCAGGACTCAATCAAATGATGGATGATCTTCGCATGAAAGTCATTACCGCGTCCCATGTCAATGTTTCACGCTTCAAGGCGTCAAATTATCAGCAGATTCAAAAAAAGGCTCCGGAAGCGGTGACCGGCAAAGTATCGCGTCATATCATCGCCATTGGTGCATCGACAGGAGGAACCGAAGCGCTCAAGGAAGTGCTCACGACGTTCACGCCCGACATGCCCGGAACGGTGATCGTCCAACACATGCCGGCCGGATTCACCAGGATGTTTGCCGAACGACTCAATTCGCTTTGCATGGTTGGCATCAAGGAGGCGGCGGATGGCGATTTGATCACCGATGGCAACGTGCTCATCGCTCCGGGAGAAAAACAGATGGAAGTGGTTCGCTGTCCTCAAGGGTTCTGTGTCCGTGTTTTCGATGGTCAAGCTGTTTGCGGTCACAAACCGTCGGTGGAGATCATGATGAACTCCGTCGCGAAGAATGTCGGAAAGAACGCGACGGGAGTCATGCTCACGGGAATGGGAAACGATGGTGCCGGCGGAATGAAGGCCATGCGTGATGCCGGGGCTCGGTGCATTGCCCAGGATGAAGCAACCTCTGTTGTCTTTGGCATGCCGTGCAAGGCTTATGAAAGCGGTGGTGCCGAGAAGCTGGTTCCTCTCCAGCAAATCACCAGGACAATCAAGGGGTTCATTCGGTAAGGAAGAAAAGTTTCATGTTAATGGATTCATCATCACGAATCATGTTGGGTATCGGTGGTATCGGTGCAACGGTGACTCCCGGGGAAGTCATACGAACGATGGCACTGGGATCGTGCGTCGCCGTGATGATATTGGATCGCAGAACACAGTGCATTGCCATGAACCACATTGCTCTTCCTGAGTCGTCGGTTTCTCCGGAGCGTGCAAGACAGCTCCCGGGGTATTTCGCGGACACGGGAATACCGGCTTTGATGAAACTGATTCAACAGGTTGCCGGAGGATATTCCAAAAGCGATTGGATCGTCAAACTGGCCGGTGGTGCCAATGTCGCCGATCCGAATAACACGTTCAACATCGGCAAACGAAACGTGCTTGCCGTCAAGAAGATTTTATGGGGACACGGACTTGGTCCCGTGGCGGAAGATGTCGGCGGGTTTCACAGCCGAACAGTCACCTTGATACGTGATAGCGGAAAAATTATCTTGTCGTCGCCGGGACGACCGGATTGGGGAATATGATGATCAATAGTGAAATGTAATATCGTGCAATATCGGTGGTTTTTTCCCTTGATGGGAGTTGATTATGAAAAGAATAGTGATTGCAGATGATTCGGCACTTGCCCGGATGTTCATCAGACGATGTTTGGAGATTGCCGGACTGGGAGACGCCACGTTTGTGGAAGCCGTTGATGGACATGATGCGCTCCAGAAACTGCGTGAAGCGCCCGCCGACCTGCTCGTGACCGATTTGACGATGCCGAACATGAACGGCGTCGAACTTGTTCGCAGAATTTCGGCCAGTCCCAGATTGTCGGGACTTCCTGTGCTTGTCGTGACAAGTGCGGGGAACGAGGAACAACGTCGGGAACTCTACAAACTCGGTGCGACTCAAATCCTTTCCAAGCCGATCAGTCCGCCGATGCTTATCGAAGCCATCCAGGAAATCACGAAAGATATGGTCGGTTCACAGGAATAAAAAACAAGAAGAGAAAAAAAGGAAAAGTCATGCTATACCAACAATATGGTCATTTGTTGTTTGATGCCATTCGGGAAACATTCGAAAACATGGCGTTTGCCGAGGTTGTGCCACATTCGATGCTTGTTGGTGACAAGGAATTCAAGGAAGAACTCAAGGCCATGAATCCGACTTTTCCCGCAAATGCAATGCCGGATTGGGGAAGTGGTCCGGCTGCGGATGCACAAATGGAAATTCCCTGGGGAACAGCTTCATCGCATTCCATGGAGGATGTTTTCAGCGAAAACGACTCGGAAATCGATGAAAAATTGCCCGACGCGGCCTGGGAAAAACCGTTGGATGCCTGGGGAGAGTCGATTTCGAGCGTCCTCCCTTCGGAAATTGAAAATCTGGAAAACGGGAACGGTCACGATGTCGATTTCGAGTCGTTGATCAAGAAACAGGAAAGCTGGTGTTGGGCTTCCATGAAAGTCAATTCTGCGGAGCTTGATTTCATTTTGTTTGTCGTTCCCCAAACGTTGGCCCGGGAACTTGCCCGAACAATGTATGCCGGTGAAGAATTTGAGATAAACCCTTCGGCAACCCGCGACATCATTGCCGAACTGGCCAATGTGCTTGGTGGACGATTGATGCTGCTCCTTGAGGACCTTGTCGGCAAGTTCACTCTGGAAGTTCCGCAAACCGGCTTTGGAATTCCCATGTTACCGGAACATTCACGTTGTGAAACAGTCGTTTGCAAAGTTTTGGTTGATGGCGCCTATCCCGTGTTGACCACGATGTGTTTTCGAGACCACGAACCGGAAACTTCCAAGGCAAAATCACAAAACGCAGACATTTCCACAGAATAATGCAGTTGTTCTGAAGGAAAATGTCAATTTATCTATCGGTATTTGGTTGATATTTGGTAGTATATCCAAGCCAAGACCAAAACGCGAAGAGATTTACTCTTCCTCTTCTTCTTCCATCTTCGCGGCGGCAATCACCTGTTGCTGGACGTTGCCCGGCACGACATCATAACGGTCGAATTCGATCGTGTAACTTCCCTGACCGCCGGTCATGCTTGCAAGAGTCCGGCTGTAGGTTGTCACTTCGGCAAGCGGCACCTCGGCACGAATCGTTTGCATTCCGCCGCCTGCAGATTCCATCCCCAAGGGACGTCCGCGACGGGTGGAAAGGTCACTGCTGACATCACCGACGCTGTTGGTCGGAATCGTGACTTCAAGAACAATGATCGGTTCCAAGAGAGCCGGCTTCGACTGCTGGAACACAATTTTGAACGCCATGGACGCGGCGGTTCTAAATGCCTGTTCGTTGCTGTCCACCGGGTGGTGTTTTCCGAAATGAACCTCGACGCAAATGTCCTGGACCTGATAACCGGCCAAAACACCGCGATTCATTCGTTCTTTGAAGCCTTTTTCAATCGCCGGGAGGAAATTGCCGGGAATCGTGCCGCCGACAATCGAATCGACCCAAAGGAAATTGTTCTCGGGAAAATGCTGGAATGATTTCATCGATGGGAACATCGCTTTGTTTGTCGCGAATTCTTCCGGATTTGTTCCCCCGGGGAACGGATAAACCCGGATGTGAACCTCGCCGAACTGTCCGGCACCACCCGACTGTTTCTTGTGGCGATAACTTCCTTCGCCTTTGGCCTGAACGGTTTCACGATACGGGATTTTCGGCTCTTTCGTCTCAATTTCAACTTTATCGCGTCGCTTGAGCCGTTCCTGAATGATCTGGAGGTGCAACTCGCTCATTCCCGTGATGACGAGCTGTTTGGTCTGCTCGTTACGGTCCTGGAGGAACGTCGGGTCTTCGTCGCTGATCTTGGCGAGCGCCCCGGAAAGTTTCGTTTCATCACCGCGGCTTTTCGGCGAGGCGGCAAGCCCCACCATCGGCGTCGGGAACGGAAAATGGTCCATCACGAGGTCGCCGAGTGTCGAACAAGTATGCAATTCTTCGAGTTTTGCAACGGCAATAATGGAACCGGGGCCGACTTCATCGACCGGACTGGTTTCGTTGGCTTGCATTTCGAAAAGTTGTGCGATTTTGATACCACGGCGGGCTGTCGAGGCGTTCAGCGTCATGCCGTTTTTGAGTGTTCCGGAGAAAACACGGATGAAACTCAGTTTCTGGACAAACGGGTCAATCCGGGTCTTGAAGACTTGGGCGACGACAGGACCGTTCGGGTCGGCGGTCACTTCGACGTCTTCCCCTTCGGCATTTTTCGCCTTGCGCGGGATGACGTTCGGCGGAAGCGTGCAGATTGTGAGGGCGTCGAGAAGATCGGAAAGTCCGGTTTTGGTTTTTCCGGAAACACAGAGAATCGGAACCAAAACGCCCTCAAGAATTGCCGTCGTCATCAGTCGTCCGAGTTCTTCGGTCGAGGGGAGGCTTCCTTCGAGATAGCGTTCCATGACCTCTTCATCGGCGGTCACAATCGTTTCAATCAAACTCTCATGAATGTCTTGCGGGTCAATCAAGGCTCCTGCCGTATCAGCAGGCGGATTGAGTGTACTGGCAACCCCTTTGAATCCGGAACCTTGTCCGATTGGCACATTAACCGGGACGCATTCACTTCCGAACACTTCCTTGATCGAATCGATCAGTTTTTCGAACTCAATGTTATCACCATCCATTTTGTTGATGATGATGATCCGTCCGAGTCCCATTTTTTTCGATTCCGCGAAAACACGTCGGGTGTTGACCTCAATTCCCGACTGGGCGTTGATCACGATGGCCGCCGTGTCGACGCCGCCAAGAGCACCGATTGTCTGGCCGATGAAATCGGGATAACCCGGCGTGTCAATGATGTTGAAACGCTTCCCGGCGTGTTCAAAGTGAATCACGCTTGCCTCGATCGTGTATTTGTGGGCTTTTTCCTCTTCATCGAAGTCACAGATGCTTGTTCCGTCATCAACGCTGGCCGGTTTCTTGACGGTTCCTGTGTGATTGAGAATGGCGTCGGTCAGTGACGTTTTTCCGGAGTTGCCGTGTCCACAAAGTGCAATGTTACGAATGTCTTCAATTTGATATTTCGCCATGAAACCGTTTTTCCTTGGAATTTTTTCTTTAGAATGATACTATGTCGTCTATAGTCAACATTTGTTACGCTGAATTTATGTGGCGGCTAAAAATCCCCGGCGACACGGATCGCCTCAGGGAGATCGATTGTTTTTTCATAAAGTGCCCGGCCGATGATGCAGCCCTGGAACCCTGCATTTTTCAGGTTTTCAACATCCTGGATTGTTGTCACGCCGCCCGATGCAACAACTTCGACGGAAACCTCCTTTTGCATTTCCTTCATGGCCGCGAGATTCGGTCCCTGCATCATGCCGTCCGTCGCAATATCGGTATAAACGATGGCTGCGATGGGAAGTTCTTCAAACCATTTTGCCAGCTCAATGGCCGAAATTTGACTTGTTTGGAGCCAACCATCCGTCGCGACGAACCCGTCTCTGGCGTCGATCCCGAGAACAAGTTTTCCGGGAAATTTCCGGCACATTTCGGTGAACCAGTCCTGTTCTTGAATCGCCAAGGTTCCGACGACAAGCCGATGCAAACCGACATCAAGATATTTTTGTATCGTTTTTTCGGACCGAATTCCGCCACCGATTTCACAAGGAATTCCGACAGACTCAACCAGTTCACAAATGATCTGAAAATTGATCGAGTCCCCCGATTTTGCGCCGTCAAGATCGACCAGATGGAATCGCCTGGCCCCTAAATTGGTCCAATGCTTGGCCATTTCCAAGGGATTGTCGGCGAACACCGTTTCCCGGGCATAATCCCCTTGACGAAGGCGTACACACTTCCCGCCACGAATATCAATCGCAGGCCAAACTTTCACGATACCATCACCACAAAAACCACTGACAAAAGTGCCGACACAACCCCGGACAAGGGGACCGTTCCGAAATTATGACAGAAAATCAATCCGAAGGAAGTCCCCCCGTTTCGGGAATTGGGAATCGAGTCGAGAGTTGGGAATTGGAAGCACGAGACTCTTCTTTTTCATCGGCCGGTTCCTTTATTCATCGGCCAGTTCGTAAGTTTCCGGCCCGTCTGTTTCTGTGGACACCATCTGGTGAGCCTGTTGTTGGATTTTGTGAAACAACTCAATCTGTTTGGCGTCCAAGGCTGTCACGTCGATTTGCTCCAAAATTCGGAGAGTCATGACAGGTTTTTTTTGTGTGACGAGTTGAATTTGCGCCAGTTTCAACCGAACCAAAGGGGATTTTGGAGACGACGCATAAGACACGAGATATTCCTGCATGGCGGTAACGGATTCGGACCAGTGTTTCTTGTCGAGCAACAGTTTGATCAGGGAGAGCCAATCAAACTCGGGAATTGTCCAGCCGGAAAACTCATGGGCGGTTTTCCGATAAATCGCCAATGCAGGAAGCGGGTTCCCTTCCTGGATTGCCCAACGGATTTCTTCAAGCATTTTTTCTTTTTGGGCGAGCTGTTTTTCCTGCCGGACTTTTTCTTGTTCGGTTCTTTCTTTTTGAGCCTTGGGAGTTTGTGCGTCGAGTTTTGCACGCTCATTTTCCGTCATTTGATGTCGACCGGACCAGACGGAGAAAATGTCCCAGTTTTCACAATCGACTTGTTTTGTTTTGAGCATGACGATTCCCACAATCAGTCCCAGCACTGCTCCCGTTGTATGCAGAAATGCTGTGGATAGTTCCCCTTGATTATAAATTAAAATGAGAACATCAAAGGCAATATATAGGCCGACCATGATTTTGATCGCTATATCGAAATAGAAGACCCGGATCATGAAAAAAATAATAAGGACCAGAAAACAATTCATCTCATTTTCCGGTGCCCAAATCAGACACATTGCCATAAAACCATAGGCTCTATTCCGGTTTCGGATTGATATTGTGCGCATTGGTGAAACATCGTACAATGCGTGAAATCTGGTGGTTTGCATAAAATGGTTAAACGAAAATTACGTAAGAAACGCAAGATGCGTCT
>Ga0123353_10008001_pt1 | contig 14382 bp, 9 predicted proteins | sample TergutLab28metaG_3_FD_92763 | JGI IMG/M metagenome (GOLD analysis project Ga0123353, IMG submission 92763) | Labiotermes labralis P3 segment gut microbial communities from Petit-Saut dam, French Guiana - Lab288 P3 | ecosystem: Host-associated > Arthropoda: Insects > Digestive system > Gut ... | reverse complement strand
CGACTGGTATACAGTCACATTCATCGATCAGTCCCGACTGGTATACAGTTACCTTCATCGATCAGTCCCGACTGGTATACAGTCACATTCATCGATCAGTCCCGACTGGTATACAGTCACATTCATCGATCAGTCTCGACTGGTATACAGTTACCTTCATCGATCAGTCCCGACTGGTATACAGTCACATTCATCGATCAGTCCCGACTGGTATACAGTTACCTTCATCGATCAGTCCCGACTGGTATACAGACACATTCATCGATCAGTCCCGACTGGTATACAGTCACATTCATCGATCAGTCCCGACTGGTATACAGTTACCTTCATCGATCAGTCCCGACTGGTATACAGTCACCTTCGTCGATCAGTCCTAGAAGAGTCTTCTCTGTTTGATTATTTGACCCTGAAGATGAGAGCACTACAATCCTTCGAAACGTCAGTCCGTAAGGCGTAACGTCCCAGAAGACTACAAATAGTCAATGTAGTTTGTTATCGCAGAGAAAACCGTTTGATCACAGACGTAACTGTATTTAGATTAGAACGTCTTGAAGAAGCTTGTATGTTTAATGTTTGTGGAGTGGCAACTTTGGTTCATATAGCTACAGAGTTGGAGAATTGCTACCAACGTTCACTAAATCAGAACGTACATTAGTTACATCTGTAACTAACGACGTCATACACGGACTTACAGCCAAGGAAAGTGAATAGAAATGTGTCTGTTGTAAGTAATCAGGCATACAACAAAAGCTTTGCGTTATTTTTGTTAATTTCTCTCGTCAAAATAGTACACACTTAAAACGGATTGTAAGAGAGCATATTACACATAACTACGCTGAAAGTTGAGTTTTCCTTGTGTCTTTTGCTCTCTTAAAGGACATTTCATTATCTTTTTTTTAATGTGCCTTGAATCTTAAGATCTAGTCTGTGTTATGTGCTTTTTATAACAGCACCCGACGCTCTTCGTAACAAATTGTTACTGGACTGTGCTCTCTCATCCTGACGATTCCAGTCCGTATTTACACACCGCACTTGTTAATGTAATTTTTATAATAATAATAATAATAATAATAATAATAATAACCTTCCGATTGGCGGCCGGGATTGCATAGCAACTATTTACAGATTGTATGGTCCGGGGATCGAGTTTGGGTGTGGGCGAGATTTTCCGTGCCGACCTCGTGGCCCACCCAACCACGTACAATGGGTAGTGGGTCTCTTTGTCGGGAGTAGAGTGGCCGGAGCGTGGTGCTTACCGCCCACCTCCTTCTAGTGGTGGGTTGCAAATGGGTTGTAGCTGTACCACCGCCTTCTCTGTATGTCTGCATAGGCGTATCACGGGGCGACCTTTACCTTACCCTCCTTACTATTCCTTGCCTGACCCGTAGTGAAGTTCGCTGTGCCTAATTAAGTACTGAACCATGGATACGTTTTGGGGGAATATAGATATATTTCGACACATTCCTAATCTCGGCACCATATGGAAGTGGTCACCTTTAACGCTCGTCCACTATACCCTAGGTACTTTTTGCATAGGAGGGTAAGTAGGCTACAGTTGCGTTCTGTACGATTTTCTGCCTTTTCCGGGAACTGAACCGCAATTTTCCTGTCGTCCAACGCATAGCCATATCACTACACGTATACTGCTCGATAAAAATTAGCATATATGTATTTTCTTTTTGTTGTCTATGGTTTTGAAATTGGACCTCTCGGATTAAAGAGCGAATACAAATTGCAGGAAGCGAGGATGTGTGCAGGGGGGGTGCAGCAGACCGCGTTGTGAACAGCTCCGTAAATTGCACTTTGTGTCCAGTATTGCTGAGATCAGTTGACAGCGTAAGGGCAGGTGGCAGCAGGGCATGCCAGGAATGAGAAAGTAGAGGTGGGCGGACTATATAGAATGCGCGCGGGAGATGACGAACGAATAACTATTTATGGCAAGAAGCTTGTAGGAAAGAGCCTACGTGGAAGATTCGGGTGTAGGTGAGGTTTTAACATTAAAACGTTTCTTAATTTCAAATTTCGCCGTGTTGTGAGTTCTTTTGGGTGATTCCCCGGCGTTGAATTGAGACGTCGGGGAATCACCCAAACAAGAATACAGCATTAAAATGGTTCTTAGAAATAGTTCCCAAGGTGCCATCTGGATTCAGATTGCTCAGTTTCAGATTTAGTGACCGGCCTTTGCTAACGCTTTAAAACATTCTAATACGAAGGGTGAAGAATTTATCGCATCTTTGAGCTACTCTGTGTTCCCGATTAAATGAGTCTGTTGTTTCGTTGCTTTTTTGGTTAGTTGGTGGAATATTCACCGCTGTATGAACTATGATCCCACTCTGTACTATGTTATGTCATTCTTGTTAATCAGGGCATCCAAGAACACACCCTGCTGTCTGGAGAAAGACTGGTGTCTTTAATGGTGGGGCTGTGAAGTGTGTAAGTGACCCAACATCAGGTAATTCGATTTCAGCGTGTAAGTTACAGAGCTTCGTGGGTAGCTGGCCAATGTTAAATAGTGGTTTGTCCCAGCTCATATTTCCAGCACAGACCATACCAATACGTCACAGGGACGCACTGGCTCCTATCTGTATTTACATTTCTGCACTTCCACACATGCAATCCAAAATTTACTTTATCATATTTGTTATAACAACATCGTTGGAATGAAATGAGTATTGCTTCAGCCTGCATTCGGATACCACACCACCCCAGGCAAACCACAACGTAACGCCAACACACATCGTACCAGAGCAATACAACTCATGAAATAACTCAACAAATAAGTCGCAAGCTCCTACGGATGGATGTATTAACATCCGAAACATGTTGATCATTAAATAATGAAATAATAAAGGAAGTGACAACAAGTTGGTCTCTCTTTATTCAACTATCAAGATGATGCACGGTCCAATAAGCATAAGACATCTATTTCATTTCTCTAAACAGAAGTAAACTTTGTCCCCAGTATGATAAAAATATATTGATCGCAGAAATGGGGTGGGTTGTAAGTATTATTAGTGTTAAGATATTACTCTTAATCTTTTCTTTCGTCCCCATTGTTGTTTGGCGAAAATGGGCCCCAACTTCTCCGCAAGCCATTTCTGTTATTCCCTTCTTCTCTTTCCATTCCATCATATACAAGCTTCTCTCTGCATTTGGTTTAGCAGTGTTAAATAGCTTAACTAGTAAGACAGTTTAAAATACGTACATCAGTCGTTATTGGTTTATTTAATGAAGCGTTCTGCTCCTAGGATTGCATAGCTCTGTGTGCTAACTGAATGCTGAATTGGAAGTCACGTAGCAAGAAATAATCGTGGCTTCTTGCAAGTTACCGTCATTGTATTTGCCTGGAACAAATGAGGAAAACTATGAAGTGCCTCAGTCGGGCTCTGAGTCTCGGAAATTCACTGGTACGAAATGCTAACCACTGGACAGCGACGTTTGATTCGACGAGGCATATGAGCTTCAGTGGACAATATTCTAGAGACCTGCATTGGCTATTGCTTATGTGTGTGTGTGTGTGTGTGTGTGTGCTACTGGGAACATCCAGTTAGCAGGGTATGAGGTGCTCTTAGGCTGTCGCCTGTGGGGGCAGGGAACTCAGAATTTGGCGCACCGGTCAATATATCCGGGCTCTTTAGACTTTTTTTTTTTAATTTTACCCTGCTTCATTGTTCGTATAATTCTCAGATTATATTGCCAATTACAAGGGAAAGGAACCCCAGCGGACAAGGAACATGGAAACACTCTAAAAGAGGCTTAACTTAGATTAAAGGCCGTATCAACTTTAATGGATCGCAATGCCAGGGGCGGAAGTTACTAATGTCAGTCAGTTTCTCTCAGCTGGATGGAACTCCACTTCTCTCGCTCTCTCTCTCGTACCCATATCTACAGCGCCTTCTTCATTCCTTCTTTCCGTCTTTCTTTTTTTATTTTCTTGTATCTTTGTTACTTTTTCTTATACTTTTCTTGATCATTTTCTTCGGTTGTTAAAGTGTGGTATTGTTACTTAAAAATTTCCGATGGGTATTTTTTCATGATATACTTTCAGGGCCTTGCAGTTTCCTTTTTAGATGCTTTCGCAAAATTTCGAAAAGCAGCTATTAGCTTCGTCATATCTGTCTCTCTATCTGTCTGTCTGTCCGTCCGCTTGGAACAACAAATTAATGTTCGAATATTTTTCGAAAATCTCCAGAAAATTCAAATTTGATGTGAAAATGTAACAATAATAACGGGTACTTTAAATGAAAATCAGTATACATTTTTCATCATATCTTGCTGAATTCTGCTTATAATTAGAAATGTTTCAGGCAGAAGGTGTAGAGAAAATCAAAACACACATGTAACGTTTAATCACTTTTTTTTTTTTTCACTTTCGAAAATCGTGCCTGTTGTGAGATAATGTGTAAAATATTGTAGAGCCGGGAAAGCCACAGGCGACAATATGGCACATGCGCATTGCATGCTGGATACCTAAAACTACCAACACACACTCGTAATACTTGTTGTTTTCGACGGCAACAATTGTTACGCGAACGCGCCTCAATGTTACGTTGTAATATATTGCCTGTCTTCTTGATGTTTTCTTTTTTCCTTTTATTTTTTATTAATTTTTTTTTGTTTTGCAGTCTGGTTGTTTCGTTCCGTTGTCTTCTTTTTTATGTCCGTTTCAGGAAATGATTTTTCTTACATTCGACATCAGCAAGCAAACTGTATTAACCGCGTCCTGAGAATGTACGTTTCTGCTAACATCCTTTTCTGTCGTATCGACCCACTGCAGCAAGCACACTTTAAGCCCTTCCCACAGTTTTTCTCTGCCAGTTTTAATTAGCCTAATTGAACGGTTACCCAGTTATATTCGTTTCCTGTAACACGCCTCGTGTCCCTGCGCCATTCATGCGCGGAGCTGCGCTCGTGTTTCGATGATAGCACCTATTAGCGCCGGCGCCGTTTCAGGCCGCCAGTAAATACTGCCCCGGGATTGGTCCCTTTAGTTTAATCGCCCCTGGAGACTCGGTGGGGTAAGATTCATGATGATTGTGCTGGGGGAGAGAAGGGGAAATGAAACGACCGGGGTTTGAAATGGGATTGAGTTGGGATCTGTGTTGTAACCAGACTTCCTGTCTGCTTGGCACAAGATGGCGGATGTCAAGTAAAAGGGATTACGCAGTATTTTCTCGAAACGTCAGTCTGATTTACAGTAATCGCATCGAGCTGCAGATTTCATTTGACAAAAGCCGGGAAACGTCGTTGACAATACGCCAACATATTTCTTCTTCTTTGTTTTCGTATATCCTGTTTTTTCTTCCGACATAATTAGTTGATATCTCAGCTGTGTTGCTGCAAACAGACTGACCACGCAGTGCAAGATGTTAGCAGTTAATAGTTCAGCTGGTCAATAAATTCCTTACTTTCTTGGAACCCACTGTTCCTGCTTCATGTTCACAATATCCCGCCACCGGCACTCCCAGTTGAAACTACCCCACTTATATATCCGGTTTTTCTGAGTTCCGGTTCAGTATCTTCCTTCCATCTAGGCAATATCTAGCAAGCGTTCTCGTTCCTTGAGTTTTACGAAACAAAATGTTTTGTGCATTTGCCAATCGTGGTAGTTGTCTACCTAACATTGGCACCTAAGTGCACAAGAATATGTAAAGCAGTTCTTAAAAGTAACAGCCGGGATAGCTTAGTCGGTAGAGTGACTGGGCTACGAGACGGACGACAGAGGGACTGTGGTTCGATTCCCGGAAGAGACAGTCGTATTATTTCCTTTTCCAAACGTCTGGACTGTGGCCCATTCATCTTCCTGTACAATGGGTACAGGAAGCTATTTCTGAGGAATTAAAGCGGTCGGAACTTGAAGCTGATTTCTTACCTAGATTTAGTACAGAGTTTAGGAACGTGCCGTGCTCTACCTTCACTTCTCCATAAGCCTTCTTGACGTGCACAGGGACAACATTATAGTTTAATAAAAATTTTTGCGATGGAAAGAACCTGATGGTCGAGCAGATGGAATAGCGTAACGTTATACGCGTGTGTGCGAAAGGTTCCCGGTAGGAATCTCGGCCGGGACATAGGATATTCTGACTGACGATTTTCGTGGTTTGCGTCAGTTTCTCCAAGAAGTTACCTCGGATTTGGAGAATTAGGCAGCAATTTTGGGAAAAGGGCAGTTGGTTTCTTTTGCGTGACATTGCCCGTGCTTGTTTTGCCGTGACAGTAAAGCACTTCTTGGAGAATCGGGGTGCGGTGATCAGCTAACCTCTTACTCACGTGATCTCAAACAAGTCTACTTTTTCTGTTTCCTGCAGAGAAAACCACTCTCAAAGGAAGATTTTAGGACGTCGAGGATATCAGGACGGACATGTTTACACGTACGGGATTGCCGTTGTGCTGGAATAGAATTACAAAACACTGACATGGATAAATGAATGTTCTGCACTGAGCTAGAATAATTCGCATAACCTATAGGAGAAAAATAAAGATTTTGACTCGATCGGACAGGAGGCAGTGGGACTTGAATTTCTCTGAGAGTATTGATCAAAATTAAGCAGCATCCACAGAGCATGCGCATGTTAGTTTACTCTCCCTTACAGTCTGTAATACCAACATAGAGCTTCTGGTACTGATAATAGTAACAAGAGCACGCATGCGTCAAATAACCGTATTGGCTGAACGTAAAAAGGATATACATGACAGTGCAGGCGTGGAACAGATTCAGTGTGACTGGTGAATATTAATGTATTCTTTTTAGGCCTAATTGACTAGCTCCAAAATTTTATTAGGACAGGACATTTCAGAATCGGATCAGCTGTTCACTTCCGTCTGTCTCCTTTCTTATTTATATTACGGTGCTGTATTTCTGAAACTTAATGGTTAAATGAGCCTGAAGTGACCGCAGTTATAAGAGCTTCCATTGACTGGGTGAGGCACGTGTTTAGTGTTCCTTAGTTTTGGGTGAGGATTTGTGCGAGATTCATGTGACTGGAGATGTAATCATAGCAAGGCATGCTCCATTGCTTCTATATTCTGTTATTAGCTTCAACGCTGATGATCGAAAACGAACCATTTCATTAATAAACTTCATAACCGTCCTGAGATTAGCATTCAGGCGATGGCAGACAAAGAGCTTTAGAGAACCAGGATGTTTCTGCAGAATATTATACAATCGACTCTGCACGGAAAAAGTTTAAGTATTTATTATTATTATTATTATTATTATTATTATTACCTGTATTCGGGGTATTTACAATTATATGCGTGAAACAAACCATGTCTCCAGGGTATATAGTGTTGCAGCTGTTCTGTATTAACAATTTGTGGTACATGTAATGTTATTTCGTCCGTGAAATATGTTTTGTACTTTTAGATTAGCACTTTTCTTAGTATGTGTGCAGTGCCCAATATGACTTTTTTTTGTAATTCCTTAATATCTTGCTTTCCTAGCATGTTGCTGAGGAATTGTCTGAGTGATTTTGAAATGGTTCCAGTAGCCCCAGTAACTACCGGTATCACTTTCGCTTTCATATTCCGCAGGCGCTGAATTTCTGTTATGAGGTCTTTACAATTTAAAATCTTCTCAGCTTCTTTCTTGATCACATTTCTGTTTCAAGTAATTGCGACATCTATTAACATGCATGTTCCTTTTTTTATTATCACGGATTATGATATCCGGTTTATTGTTAGGTTATTACAATTATTATTTTATTGTTGTAATTATTATTATCGCATATTAGTACAGAGATGCGGGAATGTCTCAGTCATTATTGTAACTGGGCTACGGGCTGGTCAACTGAGGAAATAGTGGTTCGATTCACGACAGAGGCAAGAGAAATTTCTCTTCTCAGAAACTTCCACACTGGCTCTGGGGCCCACCCAACCCCTTATCCAGCGAGTACTTGACTCTTTTTCTTCCCGGGGGTGTAGCAGCCGAGGCGTGAAACTGAGCAGCGAGCTTCATATGGTGCTGAAGTTAAGAACGGTTGAAGCTATATATCCACGTCCAGTACGCCTTAAAGGCCTGGAAAGGGACAACTTTGCCTTTCAGACAAAGAAGAGTAACAAAAGGATGTATCTACATTGTCCACTTACATTTTCTCTCCATCTCCTTCAATGCAGAATCTTATGAAATTGCATTATATTTTCGGTTTTTGCCGAAAATAACGTCAGCTGTGTGCAGCAGGACCCAGTAATCTAGCAAGCTGTTTCAAGAATTTTTCAGCGTGGTAATCTGCCAGTCGATGAAATTGTGGCATAAAATGGCAGGGAAAGTACGTATAATTTAGCATTGAGACGGGATCATGCAACCATTGTTGCAGTGGAAAAGCAATAGGTATTACATATTCTTAGAGTATGTTTGTAGCTTTAAGTATCCAGCATGAAATGCTCGTGCACCATATTTTCATCTGTTGCCTTCCCGGGTCTACAGTATTTTTTGACATTATCTTATGAACAGCACCATGTTTTATGAAAGTTATTCAATACTAAAATGAGTGTTTTGCTCATCTCTACAAATTTGTCTGAAACATTTCTCATTTTAAGAAGAATTTAGCGTGATATTATCATAAATGTATTTTGATCTTCATGTAGGATAACCGATATTCTTGTCAGATTTTATTGAAACCTGAATTTTCTCGACAGAATTTCGAAAAATATTAAAATAACAAATTTCATGAAAATCCATTAAGTGGGAACAGAGTTCTTCAATGCGGACGGACGGACGGACGGACATACATGACGAATCTATAGTCTCTTTTCTCAATTTTGCTGAAGCGCGTAAAAATGCTTCTTGTTGGAATGGAGCATTAGAAACCACAGTCCTTGTCGAGATGGTTTATTATTGTCAAATTTTATCATTGGCATTTCAATGGCTTTGATGTCTATACTTGAATCGGTATTTCTTTCTCGTTAATGCTCTAGGTCTAGGTATCAGCACAACTAATTCTGTGAAACTGTCTTTGCAGGATGGCTGGTTTAAATGCACATAGAATATTTGAATGGAAGCATCACGATGTTCTTGTAACGTAATGTAATATTAAATAGTGTACGTCAGTACAATCACTTGTGCACGCGTACACTATTTAATATTATAGCACATAGAATACATTCCGACAAAGATACTAGCTTGTATGGAGTGCTTTATTTTCCAATTTAATAAAACGCATCTGGGTACAAGCAAACATTGCTGTCCCGAGACGTAGCAAATTTTATATGCTTTTAAATTACACGTTTCTCTTTGATTTGCTTTGTCCCACCAGCGGTATGTATAGCGGCAGGCTCGTGTCTGTTCCTTAATTTCCCACTAGCAGTATACGCACACAGTTTGTTGGGTGCACACAGTTGCCTTACATAAAGGACCTATTTTCTCTTTATTTGGCGCAACAGCCCCCCAGTGGGCCATGGCTTCCTCATTCATGAGGCCTCTAGATCACACACACCGACGCACCATAGTCGGTAGGACTCCTCTGGACGAGTGATCAGCTCGTCGCAGAGACCTCTACCTGACAATAAACAATACTCACAACAGACAAACATCCATGCCTCCGGTGGGATTCGAACTCACAATCTCAGCAGGCGAGCGGCCGCAGACCTACGCCTTAGACCGCGCGGCTACTGGGATCGGCCATAAAGGACCTATAGGAAATAATTCCCCCCCCACTGTGGTCGTGTAACAAGAGATTTTGATGTGGCCAGTCTTAAAACGAAGTTGCTTCAGAGTCAGCTAAACATTCGGCGTTGACATGAGTTAACTACTAAAATCCAATGGTGGGAAAGCTGCTGAGTCGCTTCGATCAACATCTACATCGACTAGTTAGAGGTGTGTGGTATGCTTCACACTTCGTCCACCTTGCTACCTGAAAAAGAGACATCGATACCTTTCAGACACGTTCATAACTTCGTCGTCGTCCATTCACAATAAGGCCTGATTGCTGAACGTGGGTAACGCTGCTTGTGGACCATATGGAACGTTCATGAAAACGGGAGTATTGATGCAAATTTACTGTTTTTAATATTAAATTCCAAAAATTTTCGCTTTGTGTTGCACCTTCGAAAATAGCTCTGTGTACTACGTGTGACTTTATTCTGACCAAAGTATTGTATTAGATTTCTGGGCTCACTTGTTGGACCTGAGCTACATTTATTATAGGAATGGATGCCTTATTCTGAAAACCGTGAAATTTACCTTCACCGAACCTTCTCGAGACAATATAATCACGTGTCACAGATAAGATGTGATGATGAATTTATTGTTCACATTGTGTTGGGAACTTTTTAAAGAGGTGTTCTGGTAAAACATAAAATATACTATTTAAATTTGGAAGCTACATATGTTATGTACGTTAATTAGAAGTACCGCATTTTCTAAACGTCTGCCCTTTCTGCTGATATTATTCTTGCGCTATTCTAAAACACCAATATATAGCAATCTCAGTACAGTGCTTTACTTACTGGACGACAGGTATCTTATACTGCATCTGTAAAGAAGTTTTTTGACAAATTTTAAACTTCATTTTCAAATACGTATTTTTTTTTCCAGAAATTTGAAGGGTAAGGATACCCATATATATTCCAATTATTTAGTCTTTGCCCGGAAGATCACGGACCTGTACTGCCCGTGGGTCGCTACATGGAACGCGCTGTTGTGTTTTGGTGTCTCACTTTAAGTTCCTTGCTATTACAGCACTAACAATAACTATTACAATAGCATGACTATTCATAAATCCATCTGATAAGACAAATTGTTATAACACCTTCGTGTATGGTGATACGCAATCCACACTGTGGCTGTTTGTCTTAGCCCGATTACTGTTTTCACCTCATTGCTTATTCATAAACTTTAACTAATTCGCGGCTGAAATGTCCGAGGTAAAATACCTTTCATTAGATAAGAATGAATTAATAATTGGAACTGACATCTGTATGCATTTCATAGCAGGGGAGCTAACCAAAGCGTATGGATAGATATAACAATGTTGTGTAAACACGTATATGATGATTAACTGAAATTACTTTGTAGATAAAATTTTGCATAATTCTTTGGAGCTATAAACTTCGTGCTCTATTCTGGGTAGAAGCAACTCTACACGTTTGGGAGACTCTGCTTGCTGAGGCCATAAATTTCCACCGTTATTTGCTGAAGACTAATGCATAGTGCTTATAATGCATCTCCAGTTGAGGGGCGGAGTTCAGCAGATATAGTGCCTGGGCTGGGCCAGAACACATCTTTTGACAGAACTATTTACGATAATATTTGTTGGCGTGTGATTAGCGTCAGTTCGGGATGTGTAATTTTCTTGCATGTAGACCTGCATTAGAGTTCGCATAATCTCGAAACCTTCATAACATTTAACATCTAATTGAGACATGTTGATAATATAAAGTTGTACACGTATATTTATGTGAAAATGTTTTGAATTTATTTATAAATGTGCCTTCTGACAGAATGAAGGATTTGCCAACTCGTTCATGTCTGCTTGACTGACTGACTGACTGACTGACTAAGTGTTTGACTCAGTGAACGAGCGAGTAACTGGCTTGCTGCGCCGACAAATAAGTGCATGGCTGACAGCTGAGTTTGTGGTTGGGTTGAATGCTGAATGTAATCATAACAATGTGAATGAATTCTTGGTATGACAACTCAAAGTCAGTTAGCGATAAGAGCGCCAAATATTGTCACGTTTTTAAATAACTTATTGTACCTGTGCGAATAATTCGATTCCAAATGGTCTCATTTGATCTGGCGTCGTCTCGGTTTCTAACAAATAAGTAACATAAAGGGTAAAGCAGTCCCATTACAGGCCCGGAGTGACCCAAAGGGTTCTAGGAAGTTAAGGTTCACAGAGTTCGTGACAACGGCGCTGGATGGTGGTAAGGTTGTCAGCCTTACGCACCGGCCGCCTTTACCTCCAGGAAATACTCCTGGTACTCATTTCTGTTAGAGGCTGAGTCGATCCCAGAGACATAGTGCGATCGGAAGGGTTTTATGTCAATGAAAAATCCACAGACACCAGTTGGGATCGAGCCAGCGACCTTCCGATTTGTAACACAGCACCTTAACCACTGTGCTACAGCGGTCCCTCTAACAAATGAGTACGAGGAATATTTCCTGGATAGTAAAGGCGGCCAGTGCGTAGGGCTGACAACTTTGCCACTTTCGTGTGCCGATTATCTAGAAATTGTGAGAACCTCAAAAACCTGGAGCTCTAGGGCCTATCCAGGCCCGTATAGCGATTTATGTATATTATAGGATGTGTATTTGCAACTTAGCTTTCATCATGGTCATTAGCTGCAGGAGTGCATCGACACGAAGACGGGCTGACTGGCTGACTGAATGACTTATTGACTTATTGACAGATTGACGTTCCGTCGTAATGTGTGACTTTGACTCTTCCTCATATTGAAATAGTTAATAAGCCTTGGAAGATACCCTTCAATTCCGTGCTTGATATTACACGGTTATCGATAAGACCAACTTCACTGAAACAGGCTGATGAAGGGTTTGAATGCATCTCAGGTGGTTATGCGACAGTAACCGTCACTTGTGTAGTCCTACTTATTGTAGGTGTACTGTACCACTATCTCCCAGCTCCTGTCTCAATGATGAATTTGCTGGTTACTCCAAACAAACGTTAACATCTTAAGGCCCTTTTAGAACCTAATAATTACACACTGCCTCCATATATACATAAAACAGGATGATAAATGTCTGTCTCCTCCCCTCACGTATCTATTAAAATAAAAACTATACTGTATGTATGAAGTGGAGAGAGGTGCCTAATACATATAGAACACGAGGAATCTGGACCTCCGTTCTAAACAAACAGGTGTGTCCGTTCGATCGATGATTGTCTCGATCAGTACAGAGGTGAACAAAGGCATGTCAACACCCACCATTCTCTGTTGAAAGTGTTTATGTAAGAAAGAACACGTTCGCTTAATTTTTATCTAGCAGTCATTCAGTGCATATGAGAAGCTTGTTTCTGAAAACGCATTTGTCCGCTTTTGACAAGAGTTGAGGTGGTATTGCTGTTCGTCGTGGATGTTAAATGCCGCTTCACGTCACGTTACTTCGAAGCGTCGAGAGCCACTTGGCTTGGCGACGTGGCATTATCCTGGCAGACTAAGGTACTCGACTACCTCGCTGTGGAAACCCACAAACTCGAAAGTACTGAGTTCTGATTACGTAATACGCAGGGTTAAACGTGCTAATGAGAAGGAAGAAATTATCAAATGTGCAGTGCCCGGATTAACCTCCTTTCACCGCAATAGGCGTTACTTCGTTACAACGGCGGTGAGAATCTGAAATTTTTAAGGCTTGATAAGGTACGAAGGAGAACACTTCCACATTCACTGATGTTTTCAGTGCCGGTATTTTGTCTTTATTTTCTACGTACGATTTAGTGCTACATGTTGAAGTTGCCTTGCGTTCTTGATCTGTGGGCAGTCCCAGTATATCCACAGTCACTCGTCTTCAAATTATACGATTCCGTATTGTACGCAGTTTTAGCCTTATTGCTTTTTTGCTTTGAAATAATGATATTAATATAAATTTTCCGTTTCTCACACATCAGTCACTCTAGAGGGTGTCCATAAATTGTGGTGATGCGAGAAATTAACAAAACACAGACCATTTCAACGTTGTGTAGAAAAGAAACCACTGTCTACTCGTTGGGTTGGACAACAGAGTGAAGCAGAATTGGTTTCATTGTATCCTAACATTAGCAGTATGGGCGTTTCTCTTTTTGGGGAGGAGGGGGAGGGGGTTTTTATTAAATATCAATTTTAAGAAGAAACGCCATGTTACTGATCGCCAGGAAGAAAAGTGCGTCTTTATGTTGAAACATACTCACGATATTTTACGCAATGCACAGAAAAGGTTTCGTCTAAGGGGTCAATACACGGAACAATTACAATATAATTCCTGTGCCTCAAGACTTTATAGACATCTTGTATGTCCTGCGCACTAGATATGCTACTTTTTAGAAGAAGAGAATAGTTATTACTTAAATCCCTGTTCCATTTAGTCGGTGTAATAATATTTAAAATATCTGACTGATGAGCGAGTGGCCGCGTGGTCTAAGGCGTGGGTCTGCGGCAGCTCGTTTGCTCGGATTGCCGGTTCAAATCCCGCCGGGCCATGGATGTCTGTCTCTTGTCTGTGTTATCAGGTAGAGTTTTCTACGAGGGTGTGATCACTTGTCCAGAGGAGTCCTACCGAGTCTGGTGTGTCTGAGTGTGATCGTGAAGCCACAATGATGAGGTGGCCCTGGACCACTAAGAGCTGTCGCGCCACAGGGGGGGGGGGGGGTTAGGGGTTACGGGGGGGGCATAGATGTGAGCCCGGGAAATTTGACCCCATTAGTGGAGATGGTGAAAAAGTTTAGG
>Ga0123353_10008000_pt1 | contig 14384 bp, 13 predicted proteins | sample TergutLab28metaG_3_FD_92763 | JGI IMG/M metagenome (GOLD analysis project Ga0123353, IMG submission 92763) | Labiotermes labralis P3 segment gut microbial communities from Petit-Saut dam, French Guiana - Lab288 P3 | ecosystem: Host-associated > Arthropoda: Insects > Digestive system > Gut ... | reverse complement strand
ACAGCGCCCGCACACGAAAAGTTTTGACATACCTTATTACGATAGGTGTGAAACGAGATACGCGATGGGGGAAAATGTTCAGACACGGCCAGTTGTCTGTCCGGGGTGTTTTTTGCCCAAATCCACTACTATCGGAAAAAGTGTATTGACGTCTGCAATAATAATTGTACATTTTATGTACTTGGACGGATCGGTCGAAGATGGATCTTCTTCCGTGGTCTGACATTGTATGCGCGGTCATGGAGGACCGGGCGATGACGGGATGGACTGGAACGGTCGGGCGGATTCGTGGGCCTTGGGCCTCGATGAGTCGCTCGCGACGCGTTGCCGCGGTCGTGCTGGCGGCGGCGACGGTGGCGGCCTGCGCGTGGTTGCTGTCGGCCCGATCCCCGTCGATGGTTGTTCTGGACGTTCCCGCCTCCGAAACTTCCGCCGCATTGGCCGCCCTTGGGCGGTCGGGACTCTCCGCCGAACTCCGCCAGGGGCAGCTTGTTGTTCCCTCCGATCAACTCTCCCGCGCCCGCGCGACGTTGCGAGACCAGTCCGCCGGTGTGGCGGCCTCCTTCGAAAAATTGGCCGCTAACACCGATATCTGGTCCACCCAGGAGCAGCAGGACAAGCGCTGGCAGGCGGCGAAGATGATGGCGCTGGGACGGTTGATCGAGGCGTTCGATAACGTCCGCTCCGCCAGCGTGCTGCTGGAGGCGGGCAAGCCGGGTTCGTTGAACCGACCGAGTAATCCGTCGGCGTCGGTGCATGTCGTGACGGCCGACCAGAGGCCTCTCGGCGCCGAGCTGGTGCAGGCCATCGGCGAGCTGGTGTGCGGCAGCGTGAGCGGGCTGGACGTGACCGACGTGCGCATCGTGGACGGAACGGGGCAGAGTTACCGCGCGCTGGGTCGCGAAGCCACGGCCCGGCAGGAGCAGATACAGCAGGAGCGGCTGTTGCAGGAGCGGTGGTCCCGGCGGATTCAGGCGTCGTTGCCCGGCGGGGCGGTTTCGTTCGTGAGCGTGCGGCTGTCGGAGGGCTCCTCGCCGCGGCCGACGGCGGTTCGGTTGGCCGTGGAGCGCGAAGGGGCGTCGGAGGAATCGCTGGCGGTGTTGCGACGTTTCGCCGCCGACACAGCCGGGCTCGACGAGCGGGCCGTGTCGTGTGAGACGGTGACGGCGGCTGTGGCGTCATCGGAGAACGTTCCCGAGCCGGCCCGCGAAGCCTGGTTCTCGCAGCCGATCGTCTGGGCGGGTCCGTTGGCGGGTTTCGTGCTTGGCTGGACCGTGACGGTGCTGGTCCGCCGTGGTACGGCCACCACCCGTAGCACGGGCATCTTGCCCGCCAGTCGCATGGGCGTTTCGCCCATGCAAACACCGTCAGACGAACAGACTTTGATATCACCGACGTCCGTTCCACAGACTTCCATATCACCACTAGATGCGAGCGATGCGCCGCCGCCACGCACCGAGCATGGGCGAGACGCCCATGCTACAGGAGACGCCTATCGTCGCCTGGCCGTGCTGGGGCATCTGGGCGAGGCGGAGTTGATTGGCCTTCTCGTCGACGAGCATCCGCGGACGGTGGCGATTGTGTTGGCGCATCTTCCGCCGGAAAAGGCCGCCGGGGTGCTTGCGCATCTTCCGCCGGAACAGCAGGCCCCAATCGTGCGGCGCGTGGCCAATCTCGATTGGCCCGACGAGGACATTCTGCGGCAGGTCGAGCGGGGTTTGACGCAGCGGTTGGCGGATTCGGTGGTTCCGGCCTCGGTGATCGCGAACGCTCCGGGCGGTCCCGACGCGGTCGCGGCCATGCTGCGGCGCATGGATTCGACCGCCAGTCAAGCGATTCTGCGAGCGTTGGACACCGACGAACCGCGCGTCGCCGAGGCGGTGCGGGGTCGGCTGCTGGAGTTCGCGGAACTGGATGGTGTGGACCGGGGAACGTTGTCGGAGGCCTTGGCGGGCATGGAAACGCGGGCGATCGCGCTGGCGTTATGCGCGGCCCCGGAGTCGGTCTCGCGTCGCGTGCTGGGGAGCCTGGAGTCTTCCCGCGTCCGGTCGGTTCGGGCGGCGATGAGCGCGCTCGGTCCGATGCGTCTTGGCGACGTGGAGGCGGCGCAGGAGTCGCTGGTGGAAGCGGTTCGTTGTGGTGTTGTGCAGGCGTACAAGTCGTCGCGTTCGATGGAACCGGCGTTGGTGGAGCGTGAGCAGGCATGGCGCGAGTAATCAAATCGAGCGATATCGGCACGGGTTGGCCGGGCGCCGGTCCGCTGAACGTGTGCGACGTGGCGGCGCAGGCGCGGGCGGTGGTGTCCGCGGCGCGGTCCCGCGCGGCGGAGACGCTTCGCGCGGCGCGGGCCAGGGCGCGGGCCGGTGGGATTTCGGAGGTCGCGGCGGCCAGGCGGCAGGGATTCGAGCAGGGTCTGTCGCGCGGGTTGGACGTTGGGCAGGAGCGCGGCGCGTCGGCGGGTGAGGAGTTGTCGCGGGCGGCGGACGGGTTGCGGGAGATCGCCGCGGCGCTGACGGCCGCCCGGACGGAATTGGCCGGGCAGATGCAGCGGCAGGCGCTGGAATTGGCCATGCTGCTGACGAACAAAATTGTCGGACTGGTGGCCGGTCAGGACATCGCGGCGGCCAGGCACAACCTGGCGAAAGCGTTGGAGTTGGCCGGCGGCGGAGACGTGATCGTCCGCGTCAGCCCGCGCCAGCACCGGCGGCTGAGCGAGCACTGCCGTGAGCTGGCCGAGACGCTCGGATGCGGCGGTGTGCGCGTGATGGCGGACGAAAGCATCACGCCCGGAGGGGTCAAGGTGCTCTGCCGGGGCGGCGAGATCGACGCGACGATCGAAACGCAATTGGCCAACGTGGCCGCCAGCCTGGCGGGTATGGGCGGACTGTTCACGGACGAAACCCCGGCGATGCCGGAGATGACGGAGAGTTCGACGCGACCATGAGCGACGTGGCGTACAACGAGATGCTTCGCGGCGTGCAGCCGATCGGCCTGTCGGGCCGGGTGAGCGGCGCGGGCGGTCTTGTCGTGACGGTGAGCGACTTCCCCGTTCCGGTTGGCGCGGGGTGCCGCATCCTTCGCGGCGGATCGCTCGGGGCGTCAGGCGCGGAGGCAATCGATTCCGTCGCGCCGGCTCCTGTGACGACAGCGACGCAGGGCATCGCGGCGCGCGTGATCGGGTTCGCGGAGGACCAGACGCTGGTCATGCCGCTGGGTCCTCTGGCGGGAATCTGCCGCGGCGACCGCGTGCTGTGCGTCTCCACCGAGCAGGTGCTGCCCGTCGGTCCCGCCATGCTCGGGCGGGTGCTCAACGGGTTGGGCGAACCGATGGACGGCCGCGGACCCCTGGCGGCCGAAACGCGCATGCCGCTCTGGCCGGGCGCGGTCAGCCCGCTGTCGCGCGGGCGCATTCGCGATCCGCTGGCGACGGGCGTGCGGGCGATCGACGGACTGCTGACGGTCGGGCGCGGGCAGCGCATGGGAATCTTCAGCGGATCGGGCGTCGGAAAAAGCGTGCTGCTGGGCATGATCGCCCGCTACGCCGCCAGCGACGTCAACGTGATTGCCCTCATCGGCGAGCGAGGCCGCGAGGTGCGCGAGTTTCTCGAAAAGGATCTCGGTCCCGAGGGCCTGGCCCGTAGCGTGGTGATCGTCTCCACCAGCGACGAACCGCCACTGGTCCGCGTGCAGGCGGCCGCGTTGGCGTGCGCGGCCGCGGAGTTTTTCCGCGACCGGGGCAAGCATGTGCTGCTGCTGATGGACAGCCTGACGCGTCTGGCGATGGCGCAACGGCAGATCGGCCTGGTGGCGGGCGAACCGCCGGCCGGCAAGGGCTACACGCCCAGCGTGTTCAACCTGCTGCCGGAACTGCTCGAACGTTGCGGACCGACGGCGGAGGGTTCGATCACGGGGTTCTACACCGTGCTGGCCGAGGCGGACGATCTGAACGACCCGATCAGCGATGCCGTTCGCAGCGTCACCGACGGGCACATCGCGTTGTCGCGGGAGTTGGCCAATCGTGGGCAGTACCCGGCCATTGACGCGTTGCAGAGCGTCAGCCGCGTGATGCTCGATGTGACGAGCGGGGCCCACCAGACGGCGGCTCGGCAGGTGCGTCGGGCGCTGGCGTTGTACGCGGAGATCGACGAACTGCTGCGGATCGGCGCGTACCAGAGCGGGGCCAGTACCGAGCACGACGCCGCCGTCTCCGCCATGCCGCGGCTGCGGGCGTTCCTGTCGCAGGCGATGAACGAGCATTGGCCGCTGGACCGGACCGAGGCGGCGCTGAACGACTTGGCGACGCTGTGCAGTCCACGGACGGTGCGCCGTAGCACGGGCGTCCCGCCCATGCAACCGTTGATTACAAAGGAATCATTCGCAACCCGGCCAGATCATCACGGGCGAGACGCCCGTGGGACTCACGGGCAAGATGCCCGTGCTATGTTTGTACCCATAACTTCAACCTCTAGGAGGGACCCATGAGGCGATTTCGATTTTCGTTGGATGTGTTGTTGCGGTTGCGTCGTCGTCGGGAGCGGTCGGCGCGTCAGCAGGCGGCCCGGTCTCGCGCGCGATGCGAGGCGGCGCTGGCGGAGGTGGAACGGATTCAGTCGGCGATCGTCCGGCAGGATCGTTGGGGTCGGCAGGCGCTGGAGGACCAGCAGGTCGACGGGTTCGTGGGCCTGGCGTTTTACCGGGAATTGGCCGGCGCGATGCGAACGCAACTGGCGCGGCGGAACGAGGAACTTCTGGCGGCGCAGGAACGGGCCCATCACGACCGGGCGGCCTTGCTGGAGGCGATTCGCCGTCGGCAGGTGATGGATCGCCTGCGGGCGCGGCGGTTGCGGGAGCACCAGGCGGCGGCGAATCGGCTGGAGACGGCTGAGCGGGAAGGGACGTACCGTTCGGATTCGGCGGGGCTGTCGTTCCGGCAGGATTTCCGCACGCGGCTGCTGGGCGGTGTTCCGTTGCCGGGTCCGCGGAAACGGCTTCGCGAGGTGCCCCAATGACGACGGTTCGCGTTCGGATCACGTTGGGCACGGTGACGCTTTCTCCGTCGGAGGCAAAGGCGTTGCGCGTGGGCAGCGTGATCGAGCTGGACGAACCCGCCGACGCGGTGGTCCGCGTGTGGGCGATGTCGGATCGCGGTATGGACGGGCAGTGGGTCGGCCAGGGGCAGGCGGTGTCGGTGGCGGGACCTGACGGGTCGCCGCGTCTGGCGGTGGCGATGCGGTCGGCGAAGGTGGTGATGCTGTTGGCGGTGTTGCTGGCGGCGATGTCGTCGGCCTGGGCGGACGACGTGCCCTCGACCCAGCCGGCACAACAAGCCCAGGTGACAACGCAACCGGCGGCTGCGGGCATTGAGGGGCAAAAACTCCGCGAAAGTGGAGGGAATAGCGGGAGTCAGTCGAACAGCCCGGCCGGGTTTGACTGGGTCGATCTGCTCAAGACGCTGGCGGCGCTGGCCGTGGTGGCGGGCGTGATTTTCGTGACGCGGTGGGTGTTGCGGCGGCTGAACCGGCGGCTGGCTGCTGGTGTTGGCGGCGGGTCGGAGTCTTTCCGCGTGCTGGCGACGATGCCGCTGGGCGGTCGCGGGGACCTGGTGCTTGTCAAACTCGGTGGGCGGCTGGTGCTCGTGGGGGCGTCGCCGCAGGGCATGGTCGCGTTGAGCGAGATCGCCGACGGGGCTGAAGTGGCGATCATTGAAGAGAGTCTTTCGCGACCGCCAGGCCGCGGTCGCAAGGAGATCCCCCATAGCGAATGACGCGTCGGCGAGTCATCCTGGTGGCACAAACGCATGTAGCGTATCGCACGTGGCGTGATTGGCCGCCAGACCCTGCCATTTTGCGTTGTCGAACGTCGCCATGGGCCAAACGTTTCATGTTTACCACGTTTCACAACGCAAAATGGCAGGGCCGCTGGCCGATCACGCCACGTGCGAAGGTCAGCGAACGATCAGGGACATTCCATGCGTTTACCCTGATCATTCTGGTGGCGGCATTGACGAGCCTGTGGTTGACTGGCGCGGCGTACGGCGACATCCGTAGCGCGGGCGTCCCGCCCATGCTTGGCATCGCCTTGGCACAGAACGTGGAAGACGGTGGGAACGTTTCGCGGTCGTCGTTGGAGCAAGAACATGACGTTCCCGTGGCGGCGTTGCACGGGCAAGATGCCCGTGCTGCGGAGGGCGCGGGTGAGACGCCCGCGTCACATGAGACGCCGGACGCCGCATCGCTTCTGGCGGACCTCGACCAGGCCCGGCAGAAAGGGTCTGGCGGGGCGATGATGCAGTGGTTGGTGCTGGCGACCGTGTTGGGTATCGCGCCGGCGATGGCGGTGCTGGTGACCTGTTTCACTCGGATCGTCGTGGTGCTCGGGCTGCTTCGGCAGGCGTTGGCCACGCAGAGCCTGCCGCCCAATTCGGTGCTGTTTGGGCTGGCGCTGCTGATGACGCTGGTGGTGATGGCCCCGGTGTACCAGGCCGTCCATCGCGACGCGGTCGCGCCCTGGCTGGCGGACGAGATGGACGGACCGACCGCCCTGTCCGCCGCCGAGGTCCACGCGCGTGGATTCATGATCCGCCAGATCGACGCCCAGCGGAATGTCGACGACGTGTACCTGTTCCTCGACGCCGACGCCCGCAGCCGCGACCTGACCTGGTCCGACGTGCCCACGCTGAGCCTCGTGCCCGCGTTCGTCATCAGCGAACTGAAAACCGCCTTCGTGATCGGGTTCCAGATTTATCTGCCCTTCCTGATCATCGACATGCTGGTCTCCAGCGTGCTGATTTCGATGGGCATGCTGATGTTGCCGCCGGTGCTGATCTCGCTGCCATTCAAGCTGCTGCTGTTTGTCCTGGCCGACGGCTGGCACCGCGTGGTGGGGACGTTGATGACAGGTTTTGCGTGATGGCGTCTCGTGGCGTAGTGACAAGTGACAAGCGACAAGAGATGGAAACTCTGGTCTTACAAAACGATCACACTGCGCGAAAACGCGGAATAAAGCGGGCACGGCCTGCTCTTGTCGCTTGTCACTTGTCGCTTGTCGCTGGCGGTGTGGCATGAACGATCCCGTGGACATGTTGCATCAGGCCGTGGTGCTGATGATCGTCGTCGGCGCGCCGGTGCTGCTTGTGGGGTTGGCGGTGGCGGTGATCGTCAGCCTCGCGCAGGCGGTAACGCAGTTGCAGGAGCAGACGCTGAGTTTCATTCCGAAAATAGTGGCGATGCTCGCGGCGGTGCTGGTCTTTGGCGGCTGGATGATGATGCGGCTGGTGGAGTTCGCCCAACGCGCGTGGGGGGCGGGATGATGTGGCCGTCGATGTGTACGGCGACGTTTTGCGTGACATTGCTGCTGGCGTCGGCGAGGCTGGCCGGGCTGTTCGTGCTGGCGCCGGTCTTCGGTGAGCGCGCCCTTCCGCGTCGGTTGGCGCTGTTGATGGCGGTGGTGGTGGCGCTGCCGCTGGCGGGGCGTGTGGACGTGGCGGCGGTGGAGTGGTCGTGGGCGGGGCTGACACTGGCCGTCGCGGGCGAGGCGATGGTCGGGCTGGCGATGGGTTACGTCGCCCGGCTGATGTTCGTGGGTGTGGAAATCGGCGCGTTCCACATCAGCCAGCAGATGGGCCTGTCGCTGGCGGAAGTGTACGGTGGGCAGGAGCGGGCCGACCCGCTGCGTCCGATGCTGCACCTGCTGGCGTTGGTGATTTTCCTGGCCGTCGGCGGCCAACGGTTGATGCTGTCCGCCGTCGCGCGGAGTTTCGAGACGCTTCCGCCGTTGGCGCTGACGCGGGCGGACGTGCTGGACGTGGTGGTGGGGCTGCTGGGCGCGAGTTTCGTGCTGGCGCTAAAGGTGGCCGCCCCCGTGCTGCTGGCGATGCTGCTGGCGGGCGTGCTGTTGGGACTGCTCCAGCGGACCGCGCCGACGTTGAACATTCTCAGCGTCGGCCTGCCCCTTCGCGTGCTGCTGGGGCTGGTGCTGGTGGCGTCGATGCTGGCGCTGGGCACGCTTCCGACGCTGCTGGAATGGGCCGCCCGGCAGGTGGGCGCGTGGATGGACGCGTTATCGTGAGTGACGAACACAAACAATTCGACCCGACACCGCGGGAGCTCGAGCGGGCGGCCCGGCGCGGGCAGGTGGCCTACAGCTCCGAGCTGGCGGCGGCGATTGTGCTTTCGGGCGGGCTGGTGGCCGTGCTGGTCTGTGGTCCCGCGGTGCTGCGGTCGGCGGTGGCGTTGGTGGACGCGGGGCTCTCCGGTGACGTGGGTCCCGCGGTGGCGGGGTTGGTCTGGTCGGTGGTGGTGCTGGCGGCGTGTCTGGTGGCGGCGTCGGCGTTGGCGGGTCTGGTGCAGGTGGGCTGGCGCGTGCCGGGCGATCGTCCGATCTGGGACGCGCGGCGGGTCAGTCCGTCGGTGAATGGGCGTCGGCTGATGTCGGCCCGCACCGCCGTTCGGCTGGCGATGCAGGTGGTCAAGATGGGTGTGATCGGCGTGATCGGCTACGTGACATTCCGAAGCCGCTGGACGGATCTGGCGGCCGCGGGCCTGGGCGACGTGAGCGGGATGCTCGACGTCGGGCGCGACGTGGCGATGGCCTTGGCCTGGCGCTGCTGCCTGGCGCTGCTGGTCCTGGGCGTAGTGGATTATTTGTACCAGCGGTGGCAACTCCGCCGCGACCTGCGAATGACCCGTCGGCAGGTGTTGGACGATCAGCGGCAGGCGGAAAAGTCACAGCCACTAGCCACTAGCCACAAGCGACGAGGTATGGCGGAGTCTGTCATGAACCAGGGCATACTGCCGAATGAGAAATGAAAACTCGATTTACGAGTCCGCGAAGCATCGAGACCACTCTCGCCAGCGCGAGGTGCGAGTGTACCGTCGCACCGCGAAAGCCCTGGTGGCTACTGGCTATTGGCTACTGGCTTTTGTGGTTATGGACTGGAGACTGAAGACGGCGAATGCGTGATTTACCAACCAACTTGCACAATGCACTCGTCGCGGCGCGTCGTCGGCGTGGGGTGTTGCTGCCGATGCTGGCGGCGGCGCTGGTGCTGGTGCTGCTCGTGCCGCTTCCGCCGCCGGTGCTGGATGTGCTGCTGGCGGTGAACATCGCCCTGGCGGCGGTGGTGCTGCTGACGGTCGTCTCCGTCCGCGGGCCGTTGGAACTGAGCGTGTTTCCCACGCTGCTGCTGCTGGCGACGCTGGGGCGGCTGGTGTTGAACGTTGCCACAACGCGGTTGATCCTGACGGCCGGTTCCGATGGCCGATCGGCGGCGGAGGCGACCTTGGACGCCGGGCAGGTCGTGTGGGGGTTCGGCCGGTTTGTGACGGGCGACTCGCTGGTGGTCGGCGCGATCATCTTCGGCATCCTGATCGTCATCCAGTTTCTCGTGGTGACCAAAGGCGCCGCCCGCGTCAGCGAGGTGGCCGCCCGGTTCGTCCTGGACGCCATGCCCGGAAAGCAGTTGGCCATCGATCAGGAATTGGCCTCCAAGCTGATCGACGAACCGCAGGCCCGCCGCCGAAGACGAGAGATCGCCCGCGAGGCGGACTTCTACGGCGCGATGGACGGCGCGGGAAAGTTCCTCCGCGGAGACGCGGTGGCGGCGTTGCTTATCATCGTCATCAACCTGCTGGGCGGACTGTATGTCGGCCTGGTGCAGCGGGGCTGGGCCTTCGGAGAGACGGTGGGGCTGTTCACGCGGTTGACGATCGGCGAGGGGTTGGCCATGCAGGTGCCGGCCTTTGTTCTGGCGGTCGCGGCGGCGCTGCTGGTGACGCGCGGGTCGGCCAGGACGAACCTGGGCGAGGAGTTCGTCGGTCAACTGACGGCCCGCCCCGCGGTGCTGGTGATGGCGGCGGTGTTTCTCGGACTGCTGGCGCTGACGAGTCTGCCGACGCTTCCGCTGCTGGCGGTGGGCGCGGGATTGGCGGGTCTGGCGTGGCTGCTTTCGGGACCTCGCTCCGGAGCGGCGGAATCGGACCCTCGCGATGCCGACGACAGTTTTGATGATGATGTACCTGACGAAAAACATGCCGTTGCGGCAGGCCATTCCACGTCGTCCGCGACTTCGGCGGCCGCGCCCGTGCCGGCGGAGTTGGTCAACGTCGATCCCATTCGCGTCGAGATCGGCCATTCGCTGGTCAAGCTCGTTAACGGCGTCGCGACGTCCACCTCCGCACGTCCGGGCACCTTGTTCGATCGGGTGGCGGACATTCGCTGGGAGATCGCGTGGGAACTGGGCATTGTCGTGCCGCCCGTGCGGTTGATCGACGGCGACGGACTCGGCAGCCGGGCATACGGCGTGGTGCTGCGTGGCGCGAAAATCGCCCAGGGCGAGCTGCACGCCAACCTGCTGTTGGTCGTGGCGCCCGATGACGCGGCGACTGGCGAACTTGACTCGAGTGACACGCTGGATGGAATCGAAACCACCGAACCCGTCAGTGGCGCGGCGGCCATGTGGATTCATCCTGTCCACCGCGAGCGGGCCGAAATGCTGGGGTGGCGGATCGTCGAACCCGCCGACGTCCTGGCCGCTCACCTGGCCGAGGTGATCCGATCGCACGCGGCCGAACTGCTCACCCGCTCGCACATGCAAGGCCTGCTGGACGTCCTGGCCGCCCGCTGTCCGCAACTGGTGAGCGAAGCCCTCGCCCAGGCCGGTCCCGGAACGATCCTCAAGGTGCTCCAGTCCCTGCTCCGCGAGCGCGTGAGCATCCGCGACCTGGAGATGATTCTCGAAGCGATTTGCGACGGACCGGCCGACGCGTCGCCGGTTCGTCGTGTCGAGCTGGTGCGGGCCAAACTGGGGCGGTGGATCAGCCAGCCTCTGGCGGACGGCCAGGGGCAGTTGTGGTGCGTGCGGTTTGACGAACGGTTCGAGGAGGAATTGGCCCAGTCGGCGCTGGAAGCGGAGGACGCGGCGGTGGCGCTGGATGTGTCGCAGTCGCGGAGAGTGGTGGCGGCGGTCGCTCCGGCGCTGGACGCGTTGCGTCAGCAGGGGCGTCGGGGCGTGGTGGTCTGTTCGCCGCTGTTGCGGCGGGCGGTGAAGCAGGCGATAACGGTCGGCCGTACGGATGCGGCTGTCCTTTCTTACGACGAAGTGGACGCCGTTCGCGTCCACGCAACGGCATATGTGGGAATCCATGACGACGACGCAGACGCATAAAACATACGTCGCATCCACGATGGCGCAGGCCCTGGCGGACGTCAAGCGCGAGCTTGGTCGCGACGCGGTGATCCTGCACGCGCGACACATTCGCAAGGGCGGGCTGCTGGGACTGGGCGGGCGGCGGTGCTGGGAAGTCACCGCCGTGCCGCACGCGGAGCAACCGTCGCGAGTGGCGGGGCGGTACATTGGTGATCCGTCGAGCCTGCGGCCCGGTGGAAAAACCGCGATGGCGGTGGCGGACGACCCGGCGCCGGCCCGCTCCCAGCGGCGAATGGTGCTGGACGACGATATGATTCACTCGATTTTGACGGGCGGCCTGGAAGCCTGTTCGGAACGTAGCACGGGCGTTTCGCCCGCCAGTTGCATGGGCGTCCCGCCCATGCGGCATGGCCTTGGAAACGATATTTCGGATTCGGCTTGGGCGTCTCCTGTGGTGTGTATGGATTCTCCCGTCCCCCTCGCCACGGACGAGACGCCCGTGGGACTCGTGGGCGAGACGCCCATGCCACGTTCCGAACAGGCTTTGGATGGCGGCAGTCTGGGCAGCGGCAGCGCCGGCGGGACGTTGACGTTGGCGTACGCGCGTTCCGCGATAGAGGCCGCGACGGCGTATTCCCGTGACGCGGGTGTCTCGCCCGCGCAAACGTCAGCCGATGTGCAGAATGTTTCGTCATGGTCAGTCCAACGCGGGCCAGACGTCCGCGTCACGGAGGATGTGGCCGCCGCGCCAGACGTGGCCGCACCGGACGCGACGGTGGCGCTCTTCACGCCGGCGGTCAAACCCTGGCCCCGCGAGTTTCGCGATTTTCATGACCATCTTCTTCGGCAGGACGTCGAGGAACGCGTCGCCGACGAGTTGATGCACGAATTGGCCCTGGGCATGACCGGAGTGGACGCGGCGGCGAAATCCGACGCCACCGCCATCGCCGCCCGGCTGTGCGATCTCATCGCCGCGAGAATCCACACGGCGGGGTCCGCCCCGCGAAGCCCCTCGCGGACCGGTCCCCGCGTGATCGCCCTGGCCGGACCCACGGGCGTCGGAAAGACCACGACCATCGCGAAACTGGCGGCCGATTTCAAACTCCGCCAGCGGCAGCGCGTCGGTCTGGTCACGATGGACACCTACCGAATCGCCGCCGTCGATCAGCTCCGTGTTTACGCCGAGATCATCGAGGTTCCCCTGCGGACCGTGCTGTCGGCGGGCGAAATGCACCAGGCTGTTTACGGTATGGACGCCGACGTCGTGTTGATCGACTCGGCCGGTCGCAGCCAGAACGATCAGCCGCGGCTGAACGAACTGCGGGCCTGCCTGGCCGCCGCCTCCGCCGACGAGGTGTATCTGGTCGTCTCGGCCACCGCTTCGCGACGTACGCTGCTGACCACGCTGCACCGCTTCAGCGCGATGGCGCCCACGCGGATTATTCTCACCAAGCTGGACGAGGCCGAAACATTCGGTACAATCTTGAGCTTCGCTTCGGCGGGAGCGCCGCCGCTGGCGTTCACCACGATGGGCCAGGACGTCCCGGACGACATCGAACCGGCCGACCCGTGGAACCTGGCGCAACGCGTGCTGCGAGGCGCCGGAGACAGGCTGTAGGCGCGACGTCGGTTCGCGGAGGCGGCAGTGCGTGAAACCGTTTGCAGACACACAACACGAATTACGTTTCATGTGGCTGGACTGGCCTACACCGCCGTGCCTACAGCCTACAGCCCACGGCCTACAGCCTTTGTCGTTTTGTCATACAGATTATCTTCAGTCATGTAAAGGTTAGATATCCAACCATGCCGGATCAGGCTTCACGGCTTCGTCAGTTGATGCAGGATGCCCGCCGGACGCGGACGATTGCGTTCGCGTCGGGAAAGGGGGGCGTTGGAAAGAGCAATCTGGCGCTGAATTTGTCCATTCTGCTGTCGGCGGCGGGGCAGCGGGTGGCCTTGATCGACGCGGACCTGGGGCTGGCCAACCTCGACGTGCTTCTGGATGTCGATGTTCGCGGAAATTTGTCGCATGTCATCAGCGGATCGCGGTCGTTGCAGGATGTGATCGTGCATTTACCCACGGGCGTGCAGTTGGTTCCCGGTGCCAGCGGATTGGCGAGGCTGGCACACCTCAACGAGTTCCAGCGGGCGCACCTGTTGCGGGAGATGATGCAACTGGAGTCTGACAACGACGTTATACTCATCGACTGTGGAGCGGGCGTCGGCCCCGACGTGATCCATTTCGCGACGGCGGCCGACGACGTGATCGTCGTGACCACGCCCGAGCCGACGGCCATCACCGACGGATACGCCGTCGTCAAGGTGCTCACGCGGGCCAAATACGACGGAAAAATGAGCCTGCTCGTGAATTTCGCCGCCGGTCGACAGGAGGCCCGGCAGACGTACGGACGCGTGGCGGACGTGGCCCGTCAATATCTCGGAACCCGGTTGCTGGACGCCGGTTACGTTCTGGACGACCCGAAGGTCCGCGAGGCGGTGCGACGACGCGAACCGTTCGTGCTGGCCCACCCCCGATGCGATGCCAGCCGCTGCCTGGCCGCCCTGGCGGCGAAACTGTGTGCCGGCGGATCGCTTGCCCAGCAAAAACAAGGTTTCTTCCACAAAGTGGCCAGTTGGTTTGCGTAAAGACCGGCTGTAGGCGGTAGACGCCTTCCGTAAGTGTCGAATTGGCCTGTGGATGCACGTTGTTGCGATATGGAAGGCTGTGGCGACTACAGGCCGCAACGTGTTTTGTTTTTACTTTAGTACAACCTAGAATTATTTGCACTGAATATTTTGTATTGTAAATTGAGTATGGATACTCAAGGTTTTTAAGACGCATGGATGTGCAAGTCTAGTGAATTCAATGATTTGCACTTCATCTACGTGCTGTAACGGGAGATAAAATAAAAAATTCTAGTAAAATAGATAAAATATATTTGACAAGTCAAAATAACGTGCTATGGTAGCTTGTAGAACATGCGAGTTGCGAAGCTCGTTAGTTTGACCAAAAGGAACAGGCCGATGTGACGCTCAACGCGGCCGAAAGGAGAATCGACATGATGAAGATGATCACCAGGGCGACGCCGGAACAGATCAAGCTGTGGTGGGATGAGTATTTTGCCACCCGCAGCGAGGAGTCCCGCAATCGTTTGATGGAACAATACCTGCACATCGTCAAGTACACCGCCGAGCGGCTGTATACCAAACTGCCTGAGGAGGTGGACGTTGACGATTT
>Ga0123353_10007999_pt1 | contig 14384 bp, 10 predicted proteins | sample TergutLab28metaG_3_FD_92763 | JGI IMG/M metagenome (GOLD analysis project Ga0123353, IMG submission 92763) | Labiotermes labralis P3 segment gut microbial communities from Petit-Saut dam, French Guiana - Lab288 P3 | ecosystem: Host-associated > Arthropoda: Insects > Digestive system > Gut ... | reverse complement strand
TAAAGGTGTCTCTATATTGTTCCAAAATAAACACCAACAAGATGACACTTCTGGACTATCCTTTATTTCACGGTTAGTCGTCCTTCACTCTACATGTTTCGAGCTTCAGGGAGCTCATCATCAGGAGTTCACTTTTTATACACTGTACAGGCAGTCTCTGGCATACTGTTTAATCTTTTGCTGTATTCCACCCGTTCTCCTACACACACACACACACACACACAGGGTCTCATGTACAACACCCGTTGTTCTTGTCAGATTTCAATCAAACTTGACTTTCCTCGACATACTTTCGGAAAATACTCAAATGACAAATTTAATGAATATCCGTCCAGTTGGAGTCGAGCTGTTCCATGCGGGCGGACGGACAGACACGACGAAGTTAATAACCGCTTTTCGCAATTTTGCAAACGCACACAAAAAGACAGGAGAGAAACAAAACAAGAGAAAAAGAAGGGAAACGAAAGGTAGAAGATGATAGAGAAAGAGACTGAGAGAGACAAACAAGAAGAGGAAGGAAAGAAAGAAAATAAGGGAAGACAGGAAATAAAAGACAGGATAAAAGGAAATAAATGAGAGTGGAAATAAGAAAGATATAGAAAAAACGAAAACAGTAAAGAAAGGCAAGCAGAAAAGAGCAGAAGGGGAGAACGTAAAAGGGAAAACAGGATGAAGAAAGAACGGGAACAGACTAATCTGACAAAAGTTTATCCCTTCCACCGAATATCTAGTCACTCCTCAGCTATTTGACTCTGTATGAAACGCAAGCCAGACACAGTTAATAGCTCATTCAGCTCTTCTTCCCCAGCTTTTGCAGACACAGAGCGAAGCCCAAAATGTGTGTTGAAATAACACAGCGACCCCACGTCACAAACTATTCGAGGCTACACGACCAATGTAAATGTATCACGTCCTTAAATGATACATCACTCAAACCTACCTGAAACTATGGCACTCGGAGGTCCTGGGCTGGGAGTGCTTCCTCCTCCGGAGAGTTGGCTGGACTGACGTCTGAAACATACAAAAAGACACACGTTAAGTGCCAGTAACACTTTACTGTGAAGACACGCAAATGGCGCGGACATAAAGACAGAACGACCTTAGACTCAGCACTAGATGGTGGTAAGTGAAACGGTTGTACTTTTACTTCAGCGGCAGTATCTCGCGGTACAAATTGCACAGAGCGCGGGAACGATCCACAGACTGTGTAGATACAATTGTGGTGATGGTATGTCTCTGCTCTTACCGGGAATTGAGCTTCAACCGATACAATCTCGTACTATAATTGTTAGTGTGTGGCAAGAGCATTCCTAGTGACCACAAGCTGTGTCGTTGAATTCCTAACCTTGCCCTACTGATTCGAATCAGCTGTGCGCCTTACCTTGTACCTCCTTTTGCAGTGGCTTACATTTGTAAGGAAAATGACAAAGGTGATGTAGCGCTGTGTAATGTAGCCACTGCCAATCTAAACGAGAAATTCTGGGTGACTGCGAAGTCTCACAGCCGCTGAGGTAAAAAGACATCCGAGACAATATTTAAGAGAAGGTGATGTCATCCACTTACTTTACCATTTTCCAATACATGTCACATATATTTATTTCTGGTTCACGTTATGACGCTTCCAGTTTCTGAAAATATGTAACTTCGAATGAAGGATCATTCGTGAATAAGGAATTGGAAAGGATGTGGTAGTGTTCGTAGCTTCATTGTAGACGCTATAACGAAAATAAATTATTTATCTACGAAGCGCTAATCAAACCTATATGGAGCTACGGAACAGAACTGTGGGGTTGCGCCAGCAAGTCCAACATAGTCATCATCCAGAGATCCGAATCCAAAATTCTCAGAATCATAACAAACGCACCCTGTTATGTAACAAATCGTACTCTACATACAGACTTCAACAACCCTTATGTAAACGACGTCATCCATGAAAGAATCAATAAACATCACAACAACCTGGAAGTCCATCCCAATCCAATATTAGGCCCACTACTACAACCTATAAACACTAGGAGACTAAAAAGACGCTGGCCTTTAGACTTACAAGTCACCTGAGGTGACATCGTTAGATCACGTCATGATAATACATGGTATCGTAGTGTACTGTGTATGATCATCATGTAGCTTATAGATTGTATTCTTTCCGGTTGCTAGAAAAAATAAATAAATAAGGTGCTATAACCGATTTCCAGGAGTAAAAGAGGGAAAGAATGGAAAAAATGTCGGTCAAAATAGCCGTCACAAATTCTACCGTCTTCCCACGGAGACTATATATGTGTTTTGTATGAACTGCAGAACATACTGCGAATATTTTTCCATACAGTATTAAATGTTCGGTCTTCACATTGTACATGGAGAGTTTACTGTGCGGTACGAGCCGGGTCGTTAAACAAAGTACATGTTAAATCTTGGTCTTCAAAGGTTTAAATCCGGGACCTTCTGAATACGAAGTCTGAGTCCTAGCCATTTTACCGCGACGTACAGATGACATAACGCAACGATAAGCGACCTCAATAATTGATACATCATCGTTCTACATTTATAATAACGTATATATTACAAGTAGTGGTTATCAGGATTATTATGGAGCTATGTTGCTTGATTTCAGGCTTCCGCTGCGGTGTGAAATGAGATCTTCGTTCTTGAGGGATGTTATGCAGCGAAGACTGGTAATTAGTTACCAACATTTAGGGATAACCTGTCGTTCTCATCTTCAAATGTAAAGGAGTCAAAAAGCCTTGGTCTGCGTTATAGGCTGAGATATGAAATGCTGACAGCGTCGTAATATAATTCATTAATATACATAATATATTTATTATATATTATGTAATATATACATAGTTTCAATTATCAAGACTTTAACCAATAAACGTCAATTTTTTTAAGAAAAAGTGGGAACCATTTCGAAGTCAAAACTAGTTCAAGGTATGGACGGGCTTAATAAACCAGTGCAGAGCAACTGCTATCATATGAAAGTCTCCAAACCCTGTGCGGGCGGCAAGCCAGTTGTTAAAAATAACAGGTCTTTTATTTCAAGGAAAATGTATTTTATATTATGCGGCTATGGGACTGAAATAAGTTTAATCATCGTTAGTGCAATAAAAATTAACAAATTATTTCATTATCATTTAATTTTTAGGTCTTACACTATTTCTGAAGAAAGGAGGAACCCCAATCACAAGCTTGCCACTGTTCTTATGCGTATTGGACCGTGCATCATCTTGATATTTGAATTAAGGTTGACCAACTAGATGACACTTGCTTTATTATATATTGCTCAACATGTTTCAGACGCTAATACGTCCATCTTCAGGAGCTTGCGACTACTTGTTGTGTTGTGTAGGCTGACTTGAGGCGTGCTGGTGTTATGTAGCGGGTTTGTCTGTTGGTGATGTTGAGCAATATATAATAAAGCAAGTGTCATCTAGTTGGTCAACCTTTATTCAAACTGCCACTGTTCCTTTGTCGCTGACAACGTTTTAGGCAAACAGAGAACTACACTGGGCAGAATTATGACTTCAGTGCACATTAAAACTGAAAAGACTAAGGGGAATCGTGGAGCTTAGCACACTGTATTTTTCTCACTCTCCTGTATCAAATATTGGAAAGTGTCCAAAATAGTGTGTTTTCGTGTAAAATCACATGAAACACTCTTTACAATTACAATTTACGACTAATCACGCAGAATTCTACACATCATTAAAAAAAACTGTGCATTTTGATGGGGGGGGGGGTGGGGGGCCTATATTTAATTGTTTTCGAAAACGGACCGCAGACGTCAGTCCGGCAATTGCACATCACCGGTTTAATCTTTTAACACTGATGAAACATGAGCCATTCTTGGCCGCAAGTTCCAGAGAATGGAAAGATTACTGGGTCTGGTGTGTGTGGGTAAGCAATTTAACGGATGATCACCATATTAGGTACAACTCTTTATTTTTGCTAGACTTGGCGCCTATGATGACGTCACGAGTCTGAGGTTACGTATTACAAGCACAATAATCACCGTCATTTGCAAGGCGTGCTTAGTCTACAGCAACGTGTCTCAGTCTGAGTTCCAAGCACAGGCCTACTCGTAACTACGGCTACCCCACTCTAAGAATCGGTAACTGAAAGGAATTAATTTTCAAATAATTCCAACCGTATAAAATGCGTGACGATATATTTTTACTGTTTTTTTTTTTATTTTTAGACGTGTTCCCAAAAATGCGAAAAACGACTACTAGCTTCGTCATGTCCGTATGTCTCTCCGTCCGCATGGAACAACTTGGCACCCACTCGAAGAATTTTGATGATAGTTGATACTTGAGTATTTTTCGATAATCTGTCGAGAAAATTCAAGTTTCATTAAAATCTTACAAGAATAACAGATACTCTACATGATGACCTACGCACATTTATGGTCATATCTCGCTCCGTTCTTCTTCAAATGAGAATATTTCACATATAACTTGTAGAGAAAATCAAAACACACACTTTATGTTCAATAACTTTTTTCCCGAATATCGTGCTGGTTATGAGATATGTAATATGGAAAAATATGGTACAGCCAGAGAAGCCGCACAATGACAATACGGCGCATGCGCTTGGCATGTTGGATATGAGGGCTACACACGCAAACACACGCACGCGCACACACACACACTCACAATATGTAACACTTATTGTTTTTCTACGGCAACAATGGTCAGGCGTTCGTGCCTCAATGTTACGTCTATACGTCGTCGTTAGTTGCCTGTCTAGTTGACTTCTTTTGTCAACTTCTCTACTTTCTCCTTTCGTTTTTAGATACTGAAAAACGTAATGAACATAAAGGATGAGACGGAGACGTAAGTGGGAGAAGCCTACTGCATACTGAGCTTGAAGGGGAAACCTGAAAGGGACCACTTGGAATAATTAATAATGGATGGTAAAATAAATAGTCTGGGAGAGCTCGAAGTGGATTAAGCTCGATCAGGATAAGTGAAGGTGACAGGCTGTTTTGAACACAATGAACCTTCTTGTTGCATGAAAGGGGGCGTTGTTTATCCGGGGAACTGCTGGTTCTCAACGAAGACTCTCGTCAATGCAGTGGGACAGATAGCTAATGAATGTCATAAAAAGGAGCCCGAGCAGAACACAAAGTCTCCTTCCTTGCTGCATGTATTTCTAATCCGACTGTGTATGCCTGTTAGTAGTACCCAAGTGATTTTTCTGTTTTCCTTTACTTTTATGAAGAAGTTAATAGGCTAAATTTCAAGTTGAACACTGTAACGGATTCTCAATTTTTATGACATGTGAAACCCTACTTACTGAATATCTCACGTAAATAACACTCCGATTAACTCAACGAATTTCTTTCTCATTACGAAAACATTTAGATCCGTAAGTGCAAGGTGGAACTTAGTGAACCTTACACTCACAGTGAGTGCGTATTACACACATGACAGGTTAGGTCACGCGTTAGTAGGGCCACTTGTGAGGTTCCATCATGATATGTCCACACATACGTTCATTTATGCCTCTGTTTGAAGTAGCCAATCCAAAATAAATGAAATCAAAAAACGCCCACAGAATTCTTGCAGGTAGATCATGGCGAGTTTCATCCAAATCGGTCCTGCTCTTTGACTGTTCTTATTTGCGGACAGAAACACTGACAAGAAACTGACGTTCCGATTTGTTTTCCCAAATGCCTCTAGACACAGAATTATGCCAGTTTTAACCACTCTTTGCCAACATTTAGTAATTCCAACTTTCCCTCTTCGACCCTCAAAAGGATCTTCAGAAGTGGCATGGTAAGGCATGGGATGGATTCATCTGGCTCAGGATACTGACAAGTGGCGGGCTATTGTGAATGCGGCAATGGACCTTCGAGTTCCGTAAAACGAGGGAAATTTCTTGACTGGCTGAGGATCGTTAGCTTTTCAAGAAAGACTCTGGTCCATGGAGTTTGGATTGGTTTGGATTTGTTAAGTTAGGTTAGGTTAGGCTAGGCTAGGCTAGGATAGGTCAGATTAGACTAGGTTAGGTCAGGCTATGTTAGGTCATACTGGGTTAGGTCAGGTTAGTTTCGAGAGACAGACAGACAGACAGACAGACAGGCGGGCAGATAGATATATAGATAGATAGGTAGGTAAATAGGTAGGCAGGCAGTTAGGTAGGTAGGAAGGGAGGTAGATAGGTAGGCAGGCAGTTAGGTAGTTAGGAAGGGAGGTAGATAGATGGATGGATGGATGGACGGATGGACGGGTAGATAGAGAGACAGACAGACCCCAAAATTCCAATTTTCGTTAAAATCGGACAGAAGTAAGAAACACCTTGTTCATTTACGTTTTCACTCCAATACCCTGCGATAAGGGTATTGAGGAATTTAGTAGACCAACGAACTCGGCCATCAGTCAGTCACTAACACAGTACACGTTCTGGTTTTGGAAGCTGATGGAAAGAACCGTTACGAGATGAAGGAACAGAATATGCGTTGATGAATACGTAGGACGTTTAGTGATACTGGTAATGTAGATATACAATTTTCTGTTGGATAATCTCATAGAAAGGTCTGGTTCAGAAATGAGAACAGCTCTTTCGATCAAACGTACCTGGAAGGTAGGTCTCCTGACGCTTTCACCTGAAGACGAGAAGAGATCCAGTTACCGAAACGGTATGTTCTTTCTGCAATGCTAGACGATGGACAAGGTCCACCAACCGAGTAAACCTAAATCAAAGGTCTTCCACATGTCAAGTATGTAATAAATTAATGAAAAATATCAAAAATCAGTTCAAGGATAGGACACGTTTCCTCTACTACTTACTGTAGAGGTCAGGTATTTGCCTTGAATTGATCTGCAGAATGACTGCCGGCAACTAAGGTCGCATTATGCAAAAAAATGTATACGCGCATAACATAGACCTCTACGACGCTTCCGACTTGGGATTAATATTCAGTGTCCTTAAACACGTGTAGCACAGATCTCTACTGGGTAAACTGGGCAGCTCTTGTAAATCTCTGACCACATAACTTTGTAGCAGAAACGTTTGGGCTAGGGAAAATTTTCTTGTCCTACTTCATCTCATTCTCTTTATTCCGTACTTCATACGAGTACAATAAGGCTTCCTAGAATCCTTCGGGCTTGGATAGGCCTGTACATGAATTGCTTTACCTTTTACAGAAAACATTCTGTTTATAATATATATGTTCGATGTACGCTTATAGCTTCGCACCATTTCCATCTTTGCAGCTGTTCACTAATGATATTTCAGATATAATTTGTAGGAATACGCCTATTTATAATCAACATTCGCACTGAATTTTATATTTGTATCTCCAGTAGACCATTAGTGGTGTCAAACTGATAGCCCAAGAGTAGGCTATAAATTAAAAGAAAAATTGCACCAAACAAATCTTATTTTTAGAACACCGTTATCGTGTACAAGCAACAAACAAATTTATCCAAAAATATATAAATAACCAACAATATGCATTTTAATATTATATGATTATTTTATTCACAATATTCTCACCAACACGTTTCGGATGGTATTCCGGTCATCTTCAGTAATTAATATACTCCATAACAATTAAAACTATAATTTTAATTATTATGGAGTGATGGTAAAACCACAAATGTATTCTTGTAATAAGAGCATCAAACTGAAGATGGCCGAAATACCGGCCGAAACATGTTGATGAATAGAATGCATCACAGAATATAAATGGCATTTTGGTGGTTGTTTTTGCATTTTTGGATCTGATCAAGGCACAGAAAACGAAACACATTGAAATAATTTTAGATTTATATTTTATGGCTGAGTGTTTAAAAACTTATTCAGTAACACACGGCATTTGTTCTACTGTACAGATCTCTCTCCCCTGCCTCAATTATTATTCGGTTTAAAACGTATTATTTTAAAATTTTAAAAATACTAACAATCATAAAAGTCTAATTAATTATAAGAGTTACCGTGAATTAGTAATAGTTGCCTGCGTGGTTTTCAAACTACCAGACCCTTCCTTAATTTCTCTAATGAAGCCCTTCCGGTCGCAAGGCTATTATGAAATTGGCCCGGAAGCAAATATGAATAAGACGATCCGCATCTCCGCCACATGATGTCATCCGTGATTGATCACAGGCCTTCTCGTCCTTTATTATGGCCAGCGTAACCATTTCAAACAAGTTACGATGGGCGGAATACTCAGCACGCCTGCACACAAATATCGCTCAACTTCATTGAAAACCATCTTAGTTACAAATTGTACGGAAATGAGAGGTTGTGAAAGCACGAACTGATTTGGACTGGCAATAATATTTAATGTCTAGTTTAATTAATTACTCTTTATCGGCTACCTATAAACCAGGCTTGGGAAAAAAAGCAGAAGCAGCAGGCATGACGTGACGTCACCATCACAGAATCTTCAGGAAGGAAATGGAGAAAAATATGGAGAACTCGGACATGCTGTATCTTCCAGAAACGAAGGGGTATTTATACGTACAGTATTAATAGATGACGTCCTCTGACATTTATCCACATTCAGTGCAACAGTTTCGTGGTTTCCTGCCAATGCAGATCACTACGTACTGACATTTTACCGAGTCGCGGAAGGAGGAATATTATACATATACACAAACACACACCTACACACACACACACAAACACACACGATAAGTCAACACTTCGTGAAGGTATTATTTGATATAAATTTCCTCAGGATATGATGAAACGAAAAGCATTTGTGTTGGAAATATTCGATATAAGTCCTTCCAGAGTTAAATTTAGTCTATAAATATTTTATCCTTATTTGCACGATAAATATCATTTACGCTTATAAACAGTCAGAAGCAGTTAGTTAAATTGCAATGTGACGAGACGGTAGAGAAAACTGTTGTTACAGATATCAGGGTTTTTACTACAAGTGAGCGGTATTTCTGCAGGAGATTTCCTTTATAGAACATCGAAAAAGTTAAGACTCCTCACACATCACTCTCTCGGTGTTAACTACATGTACCAGACAAATGTGCCATTCTTTACCTTGCTTTAAGTAGATTTAAACCGTTCGCCCGTAAGGAATCGTGTTTAGTAACTTCGATTCAGCTACAGATGTTGCAGGCTTACAAGCGTCGTATAATCACTACGGTAAGATAATTAACAGTACGGATTTTTAGGGACGGCCGGTATTACATGGTCAGCATAATGACTTGCTACGGGATGGGCGGTCCGGTGTTCGAACCCCGGTAGGGAGCGTGATTTTCCCTACCCGTCCACACCGGCTCCAAGGCCCATCCAGCTTCCCGTACAATGGGTATCGGGTCTCTATCCCGAGATAAAGCGGCCGGAGCGAGGAGTTAACCACCCACCCACACTAGCCTCTGGACTTTCATGGCTTGTTTATAGGGCACACTTTACTTTTATGGATTTATAAGGTAGTGGAAGGTAGCGAACACAGCTTGTTTTAAGGTACCGTCCTGATATTTGGTTGAAGGTACTACGGGAAACCATGAAATATGTCGTTATATAAGTCTCTAATTGGGTCCCATTTGTTACATAAAGTATTTAGGTCCTGTAATGCCGGTGTGTACGTATTTGTTGTCACATAAATCAAACAAGTTAGGGGCAAATCATATTAGAGTTTGAATAACAGAAGTCGCGTACTTTAAAATACCTGTAATTAGTAAAATGTTCAGACACCACCACACTGAACGACCCCTCACATGTTCGGAGTTCCGCCGCGTCTGTATTCTTGATGACAAAAAATTTAGAATCATCAAGACGGGAAAGTGTCAGGTTCATGACGTTCGTCCTGAGTTTCATCAAAATTTGTCAATTAGTGGCCATGTTGTCAGGAGTTTACCCTTAGAGAATAATAAAACAATTGGTAGATATCATAGGCGCACATCTCCCTGCTGGACTCCCGAAAAAGGAATTCCAATTATTCGCAACGGTAAAACACATATGGATTATTAATACTTGTTTTTGTGCATTTTCAGGAGGTAAATTACTATCGTCTGTACAGCGCTGCTATTAAAGTGTACATGGCAAGATTAGGCGCCATCTTGACATTGAAAATCTTAAAAGGACCAGCTCGCTTCGAAACTAGAACTACAGACATGTAACGAAATTAGCGACTACCTCGCGTTCCTTTTTATGGGGGGGGGGGGCACTAAAGCCCATATCGGGCCTAGGCCACCTCGTTTTGCGAGGTTTCTAGATTACGTACACAAACACACACCCACACCGAAAGACGACTCTGAACGGGTGATCAACCCGCACAGAGGCCGATACCTACACATCACAAAACTTCTGTTGTGTACGTTGAATTTTAACTGAATTATTATTTCATGCGCATGCGTACTCATCATTCTAAGAGGCGTGCAGTTCGGTTGTCATGATATGCGCAATCCCTGACCTACATAGTAGTCTCCATTTAGCAGATGGCCCAACATGTGACCATGCGTTGTCGATACATTATGGCAATGGATATACGTGTCAGAGTCGAAACAAAAGTGGAAGGAAATACAGAAACAGGTCAGAAAATTTATGATGAGAATACAGACAATTAAGAACTTCACGGGCTAAAGATTAGAATGGACAGACCAAAACCCCAACTGAGGAAAGAGGGAATGGACGCCCTGAAATACTAGGGAGAGATCATTTATAAATGCATCAGGCATACGTAAATGCCTAACGCATGGAAAAGGTACTGAAAATCGGTACCCAAGTTGTACTTACTGTATGTGGTATTTTAAAAATTCTGAATCTCCAGGCACCCATGCCCATCACAGATTATAATAAATAAAAAAGAAATGGAAAATATGGACTATTTGAAATATTTTGGTAGAGTGGTAACAAATCATGCAAGATGAACAACTCAAATTAAATCTAGGATTGCCAAAGCAACAGCAGTTTTCAACAAGAACTCTCTTCACCAGAAAATTGGAATTAAATTTAAGGAAGAAACTAGCGAAATGCTACGTTTGGAGCAAAGCTGTGCGAGGTGGCTGAAACTTGGGCACTTCGGAAAGTACATCAGAAACACCATGAAAGCTTAAGAATGTGGTGCTTGAGAAGAATGGAGATCAATTGGGTCGATCGTGTGGGAAATATAAGAGTATTACAAAGAGTCAAGGAAGGAAGGAAGGAACATCGTACATACAGTAAACAGGAACTGGTCACTTCTTGCGTAGGGACGGCCTTATATAACACTATGTTGAAGGGAAGACGAGGAAGAAGACGTTAGCAGCTAATGGATGACCTTAAGGAAAGGAATCTGAAAGAGGAAGCACCATATCGCACTCTCTGGAGTACTCGCTTTGGAAGGGGTCATTGGCTTCACTTGAAGAGGGGGGAGGGGCAAATGTCCCTCCAATATTTTTTTCCCCTAAGAATAGTTTTTAAGATTTCGAACTGAAGCGGGAAAAATAAAAACACTGGGAGGAGAGTGGGGGAAATGGGGTGTATGTATATTAAGGACTGGTTCAAACTAATCTTCAACCTCTTTTTCACGCCCCCCCCCCCTCCCTCTGTATGTTATTAGCCAAGTTACATCAAAGGAAGGGGCTACGGACCTGTCGTACGACAGAATACATGATGATGGTCTTTCAGTCTCTCCGTCCTCTGCCTGATTTCAGTGTACTGAGAAATTAAATTGTGTACCCGTATTGCACCAAATTATGGTCTTCTGGATTTTAAACATCGCGTAAGAAAATCAGTTTGTTCGGACGTTTCGACGGGAAACATCCGCCCGAACCACCCAGAAGGCCTTCATATGAGTGACAACCGCCTGAAAATCTGACAAAGTTCGTAAAGTACACGTCTCTTTGTAACTGTGAAATCGGTTTACCTTTTTACGCCTAATGTCAACTATAGTGATCGTACCGCACCGCTAACCTCTAAAGTTTCATTTTATATATTTATTCAACAAATATAGGTACTGAATATTTTAAACATGTTATATACTCTCCGTTTTTTTTTTATCTTCAAAATGCAGTTTGTTTCATAATTCTAACGTATTTGGTTCCTGTATTATTCACATTTTATATACAGGATGTGCTAAAATTTAAAAAAATAATTCCGGCGCCAAAAGGTTAATGTTGAAATGGCTGTGTGTATTGTTTAAAGTTTACGTTGTATTTAACTCACTTATAACAACAAACTTGAGGAAGAATTCCAAGGCCCAAAAATAATATTTTAACATTTGTCACTGATGTCTTCGACTTATTCATCGCTATTACACTGTTCGACGCTGGGTATACTGCGAAGTTGACAAGGCGCTCTTAAATACATCAAGAAAGAAAGTAAATGTAGCTAGTAAATATTATGGAAACAAGAAGCATGTGGTATGTCTAATTGTTTTAATAAAAAGGAGTTACGCATGATGCGAAAGGCAAAAGAAAAGCAACGTACTTGGGCCATCAAACTGAAAAGTTGGCACCCTTGAATTAGATTCTTGCAGTATGCGTTTAATTCTGCACTTCCCAGTGTCGCTACTGTCAGCAGCAAATGTCCATTGTCATTTTTTCCTTCCACTTACACTAGAGGTATTTTGTTACTTAATTAAAAACAGACAGCCCAAACAAGAACTGAGCAAGAAATCTGCAACTACGTGAGTTTGCGGAGTGATGTTGTTAGCAGTAGCTAAATTAATTTGTCTTGTCTTTGAAAATTACAGTGCAAATCCCAGTGGCGCAAGTGACAGTGATTACTGACACACTTCTGAGACAGAGCAGCAAAGCCTCACAATAAACTTGCCAAGACCTTGTTTCTTGTAACGCCCCAGCTTCTGTTCACGTGACTGATACCTGTTAAAGCCTCTATGAGCTCCAACTGTGCCACATAAATATTTAGAACCCCAAATAAAAATAGTTACTGCACGGAAACTTTAAAAATGTCCAGTAAATGTACGTATAACGTAACATTCAGCCGCGTTCGCGTAATAATTTTTGCCGTGGAAAAGCAACATGCATTAAATAAGTCTCTTATGGGTGTGTGTCTGTATTCTCGCCTCACTTATCCGGCATTCAAAGTGAATATTTTCTACATACCACTGTACTGCCATCTTTGTCCTGTCTGCTTCTACCAGTTTTTCAACATTATCTCATAAAAGGCAGATTAAAAAAAAAGAGTACTGAGCATAAAATATGATGTGTTTTGACTGAATATCTATTATCTTTGAATAAAACGTATGGTCTGATTTTCTCTACAACTTCCGTCTCAAATGTTTCTCATTTTACGAAGTACTCAGCGAGATGTCATAAATGTACACAGATCTTCATGCAAAGTACCCGTTATTCTTGTCAGATGTTCATGAAACTTTAATTTTCTCGACAGATTATCGAAAAATACACAAGTATCGACTTTCATGAAAATTCGTCCAGTGGGGGCCGAGTTGTTCCATGCGGACGGACAGAGAGAGAGACAGACATGATGAAGCTAATAACCGCTTTTCACAATTTTACGACACATGCGCGAAAGCAGTTAAGTTTCTTGAACCACTGTTGCCCAACTTGTCTCGGAAATAATTTTTAACAACTGCTTTCCCTTACTTCACATGAAACTGTAGTGGTTACTAAGGTTGACAAAAGCCACTGTACCGACAGAAATTGAGATATACAGCATGCCCATTTTATCGTGCCCCTAAGCATTTGCAGCGGTTACAGAGCTTTACTGCATATAAAGCCTGCATAAGCCAGTAATTAAGAACTCGTTTTTACCCAGAACTTCATAGAACATCAACAAAGTGTTCTAAATTCCCGGCGGATGCAATCTTCCTACACGACAAAGTTTCAATGCTCCGGGATGCATTAAAATGGACATGCTGTGACCCCCCCCCCCTCACAAATTTACCTCCGTATTCTCCCAGCAGTTACAGTTCCTCCAAAATTTTAAGCTTCGGTAACGCTGTAAGTTTGGAAATGTCGAAATGTGACTGTCCAGCGCCTGCTTCCTGCTTTAAAAAACGCAAAGCTCTTAACAGAATGGCTGTGCCCTGTTTATATGACATATTTCCTTGGTCTTCCTGTAAAAATTGAACTACAATAATACTATGACATTAATATCCTAGAATTGCAACTAGATTGACAAAAAGTAAATCAATAAAACTCCTTGTCATTACCCTCATGCAACTCACGTACCGTTATTCGTTGGCCGGAGTCACTTGGTATTTAAGCATAAACATTAACCTATTGGCGCCGGAATTATTTTTTTAATTTTAGCACACCCTGTATATAAAATGTGAATAATACAGGAACCAAATACGTTAGAATTATGAAATAAACTGCATTTTGAAGACAAAAAAACTGAGATTATACACCATGTTTAAAATATTCGGTACCTATATTTGTTGAATAAATATATAAAATGCAACTTTGGAGGTTAGCGGTGCGGTACGTCAACTATAGTTGACATTAGGC
>Ga0123353_10007998_pt1 | contig 14384 bp, 9 predicted proteins | sample TergutLab28metaG_3_FD_92763 | JGI IMG/M metagenome (GOLD analysis project Ga0123353, IMG submission 92763) | Labiotermes labralis P3 segment gut microbial communities from Petit-Saut dam, French Guiana - Lab288 P3 | ecosystem: Host-associated > Arthropoda: Insects > Digestive system > Gut ... | reverse complement strand
GCCGGCAGAGGCATCGAGAGGTCAGTAACAGGGTGTATGGAGATCACCTCAGGTAATAATGCGCAGATGTAAAGTGATTAATGCGATCTTGTTCGGAGTTATTTCGAAACTCTGAACGTACAAAAAGGAAACTGTTTTGTTGAAGGCATCGCAATAAATATAAAAGAACCGATACGGCACGAACGAATACAATTCGATTCAGATAAGTCAAAGGTAATTATCATGATAAATATCGCAATACTCGGGTTCGGCGTTGTCGGTTCCGCCACATACGATGTTACGGTCGAGAATGCAAAGCTGATCGAGAAACGCGTCGGCGATCAGATCAAAGTGAAGAAGATCGTGGACATACGCGACTTCAGCAGCCATCCCGCAAGGGACCTGTTCACCAAGAACTTCGATGACGTGATGAACGATCCGTCCATATCGATGGTCGTCGAATCGATCGGAGGGGTTACGCATGCTTATAATTTCACGAAAGCGGCATTGCTTGGCGGCAAGAGCGCCGTGACCAGTAATAAGGAACTGGTGGCGACGCACGGTCTGGAACTTTTGGATATTGCGAAGAAGAACAACGTGAGTTACCTTTTCGAAGCCAGTGTGGGCGGCGGCATTCCCATAATACGGCCGATCAAGTTATGCCTGGCGGCGAATCGTGTTCAGGAGATCGTCGGCATACTGAACGGTACTACCAATTACATTCTTACGAATATGCGCGAAAAGGGAATACCGTTTGCCGATGCATTGAAGGATGCGCAGGAGAAGGGATACGCTGAGTTAGACCCGACCGCCGATATCGACGGTCACGATGCATGCAGAAAACTGAGCATTCTTTGCTGGACGGCGTTCGGAAAGATGGTCGAGCCGGAGAAGATGTACAGGAAAGGCATCGGCGATGTTACTCCGGACGATATAGAGAAGGCAAGGGCCGCAGGCGCCGTGATCAAATTGATAGCCAGGGCCAAACTGGTAAACGGCGAGGTGCGCTGTTCCGTCTCTCCGGAGGTCATGCCCCTGGGCGATCCTTTGGCGTTCGTTGACGGCGTATACAACGCGATCATCGTCCGCGGCGACTTCATCGGAGAAGCGATGTTCTACGGACCCGGCGCCGGAGGGAGAGCGACCGCAAGCGCAGTAATGAGCGATGTTATCGAAATAGCACGCGACATGGTCGCATCCCGAAAGGTCAAAGATTGAGGGTTGAGCTTCAAACCCCGGTGCCTAAGGCTTTGTACCGAAAGTCGCCGAGCTTACAGAAAAATATTACCCGGGGCTTTCGCCCCTTTGGTGTTTAAAGGCTTACGGGTGTGACGTGGACGTCAAGACCTAAGTCTTTAGCATCCATGCCCATCGCTATCCCGTACAGCTGCGAAAGGTGCAGCACCGGGAATTTGAATCCCAATTCCTTTTGTCCGAGATCGAACTGCAGGTGGCAGAACGGACAAACGTCGATGATCATCTCCGCGCCGCCTTCCTTTATGTTCTCCAGATTCGTCTTAGTGAATTGGAGCGCCGTGTTCCCGAACTGCGATCTTAAGCCTCCTCCGGCGCCGCAGCACATCCCTTTCTGTTTGCGGGGCATGCTCTCGGCTCCCGTTGCCGCTATGAGTTCATCGAGGATCTTCGGGTTCTCCGGGTCGTCCAGATTCTTTATGCTGCCCGGTTTCAGGAAGTGACATCCGTAGAACGCCGCTACCTTGTACGCTAACGGTTTCTTGACCGCTTCTTTGATCTTGTCCGCGCCTACTTCGTTGTATAATACTTCGGCGAAGTGTCTCACTTTCGTTCCGCCGCTGTATTTCATTCCTATTTCAGCGAGAACCTTGTTCACTTCTTTCAGAAGTTCCTTATCTTCGTGTAACTCGTGAGCCGCGTCGAATAACGAACCGTAGCAGCCGTTGCATATCGTTATGATATCCAATCCTTCTTTCTCCGCCAGTGCGAGGTTCCTCGCCGCCGCGGCCAACCATGTGGTCTTGCTGAACGATTTTATCACACCGGGTGCGGGACAGCAGTTCGCGTCCGTGAGATCAACCAACTCTATTCCCAGCGCCTTGCATACCTCTCTCGTCGATTTCTCGATGCCGGGGTATCTCAGCGGTGCGATGCATCCTAAGAAAAATGCGTATTTTGTCATTTAACCCACCAACTTATCGAATCCGGTGACCGTCAGTATCTTGTCGAAGTCGGCTTTTGCGTTCGCATTCGCCAACACCGTCGGAGGGTTCTCCGGGAGACCGAGGTTCTTTCTCAGCGCTTTTATCCTGTCGGGGTTGTCCACTGTGTGGCCGTATGCCAATAAATTCTTGGCGACCTTCTTGTGGCCGTCGTGCATCTTGCCGCCTGCGACGGTTATGTTCCTTATCGCTATGACAACGTCAACGATCTGAACATCGCGCGGGCATCTCTCCGAACATGTGTAACATGTGGTGCACTGCCAAACATCGTCGCTGTCTATCGTCTCCGCTTTCAGACCGAGCTGTGCAGCCCTTATGAGCTTTCGGGTCCTGTAGGCCGTCAATCTGCCCGATGGGCAGGATGCCGTGCAGGTACCGCACTGGAAGCACATGTTAAGGCTTGAACCGCCGTATGCGGCGATCTCCGCTGTAAATTCCGGTACCGGTGTAACCATTGTATTACCTGAATTCCGCGAGTGCTTTCTTTATATTTAATAAGGGGTCATGTTTTCGAGTCAGTATTACCGTTAACGGCAATACTACTTCCTCTTAAGGATCTCGGACACCACTTTTTCAATATCATCCGATAGGTTCGTGTAAACGGCAAGTATCGCGTGTCTGAGTATCGAAGGATCCGTTGCGCTGTGTACACGTATGCCTTTCCTCATAAGCAGCACTTCATCAACGAAGAAACTCTTCCCCGAATCCAGAAGATCCGGCAGCGATAACGTTTCGCCGTCTATCGTATATTGTTTGCCGATCGAGTCAAGATACCTGAACGCTATCCGCTGCGCTCCGTATCTGTACTTCATGTACGACGTTCCCTTATCAACGTGCACCATCCCCATCTGTCCTATTTCCCGCCAATTCAGCGAATCGTTATCGAACACGTGAACGGGATCGTCCAGTATCACCAATTCAACATCATCCTGCTTCAGCATCGCGATGTTCCTTTCATCGTCGGATATGATGAGGTCTGCGTTCACACCCGATGATGATATCGATGACATCATCAATTCCTCCGTTACCGGGGTGCATGCAATTGTGAACCTCCTGCCGCGTGTTAATATCAATTCCGCCGTTGTCATCTCTCTCAGCAGTTCGGCGCCTTCTTCCGTCAAAACGGAACCTCTCGGCCCCGATGCCAATACGCTTTTTCCGATCGTCTTCTCCAATTCTCTGATATGACGGTACGCTACCGGAGGTGTTATGTTCAACAGTTTCGCCGCCGCGTTGATACTGCCGCCCTCATGCACCGCGCTGAGCACCTCTATCTGCCTGTCCGTTATCCGTTTACCCGAATATTCGGCCGTTGGTCTTATCTTTACCACATATGTACGAATGCGCAGCGCCTATTAATCAGCACTGAGGAACAAGCAAGCTATTTAGTGGTTGATGCCCTTTCTGTGACAATGCGAAATATGAAAGAGCGGTTCATATCGGTCTTCGGATCCGTGGCACCGGTGGTGGCGCTGGTATTCGCCCTTCTGCTCTTCTTCACAGATGCCGGGATGATCGAGATCGGATTCTTCCTTCTGTGCGTCGTTATGGTCATGGTCGGTATAACCCTCTTCCTGACGGGTGCCGATGAAGGTATAATCCCCGCGGGTCATGCGGTAGGTGAAAAACTATCACACGGAAGATCGCTGGCGTTCATGATCGCCATTGTTTTCGTGATAAGTTTTCTTGTAACGTTCGCCGACCCGGACGTGATGATATTCGGTGATACGGTAAGCGAAGCGTTCCCTCCGCTTAACGTCACGGAGTTCATGTTCATGATCTCCGCCGGTGTTGGTTTCCTTGTGGTCGTCGCCGCACTGAAGATAAGATTCAACATATCGCAAAGGCGTATCCTGATCGCAGGATACGGGATCGTCCTTATCCTTGCGTTAATGGTCCCGCCTGAATATTTCGCGATGTGCTTCGATGCCGGCACCGTATCCATGGGTCCGATCAGTATACCCGTTATCGTTGCTCTCGGTCTCGGATTGTGTTCCGCGTTGAGAACTAAATCTGTAATGGACGGCTTTGGGATGCTCAGTACCGCCATAATAGGCCCGATGATCGGCGTTATGTTGTTCTGCATCTACACCGGAGGTTCCGATATCATCGTACCGGCACCCGCGACCTATGAGTTCACGCTTTCTTTCCTTACGGATAACCTCTTACGATCAGTAAAGGATGTTCTTATCGCGCTGCTGCCGATATTGTTCTTCTTCATAGTGTTTCAAAAGGTCTTCCTGAGATATTCGTGGTCCTCCGTGAGGAAGATGACCGTCGGGGTCGGCATTGCAGGCGTCGGTCTGATCGTGTTCCTCACCGGCGTATACACGGGATTCTTGCCTGTGGCGACAGAGGTCGGGAAAGCGCTGGCAGATATCAATCCGATATGGGTGATGGTCCTCGGTTTCGCCATAGGGCTGCTTGCTACCGTTGCGGAACCGACCGTCACGATATTGTGCAAACAGGTTGAGGAAGTATCGAACGGTGTCCTTAAGAGCAGGACGCTGGTCCTCGTCCTGGGATCGGGTGTTGCATCCTTCGTTGCATTGGGTATGGGCAGGATAATTTATGACATCGACTTAATGTACATCCTGATACCGGGGTTCGCGATTGCCGTGATACTCATGTCAATGTGCGAGAAGAGCTTCAGCGGCGTGGCGTTCGACGCCGGCGCCGTGGCCGGCGGTCCGCTTGGTGTTACTCTCGTAATGACGATGTGCGCCGGATTGGCCATGGGATTGTACGGAGACGAGGGGTTTGCGATGGGTAATTTCGGAATAATCACGTTGATGGTGCTTGCACCCATGATATTCGTGTCGGTGCTTGGTATAATCATGAAAAGATATAACGAACGGAATGCGATAGTCAATGACATGTGAACTTTCTGATACTGTATTGGTGATAGGCCTCGGAAGCCCTATTATGACGGATGATGCGATAGGATTGAAAGTTGCCGAAACGATCGAGTCAATGCGCCTCGATAACGTTGAGGTGATGCAGGAAGCGATAGGCGGATTGGACATCATACCGATGATAATGGGCTACCGGAACGTCATAATAGTTGACGCAATAAAAACGGGAGCGTGCGAACCGGGAACGGTTATAATATTCAACCCGGAGGATTTTGAACCTACCGTAGCGAATGCATCGGCACATGAGATCAATCTTGCGACCGCTATGCACATGGGGAGGCAGCTTGAACCGGATAGTATGCCTCTGTCCATCCGGTTTGTCGCTGTTGAGGTCGCGGATATCATGACGGTCGGCGAAACAATGACGGAAGCCGTTGTGAATGCGCTTCCGAGTGCCGCGGAAGCGGTCCTCGATCTGATCAAGGAAGCTCAGACATCCAGCTGATCCAAAGATAACGATGTTGTCTGTTTGGTACGTTTGCCGTATATCGCCATGTTGAGTTTCTTTGACGATATCACATCATCCGCAACGCGCATCACATCCTCTTCCGTAACGTCATCCAACGCATTCACTTCGTTCATGTAAGGCTCCGCCTTACCGGCGATCATGAATGATTTCGTGAGCCTGTACAATCGCTGATCGGTGGATTCCATTCTTCTCACGGTTGCGCCTTTCATCAGATTCCTTGCTCTTTCCAGTTCGCCTTTCCTGAGTCCTTCGTTCTTGAACTCTTTGAGAACTTCGGCCGACGTTGTTACTGCTTCCGTTACGTTCTCTTCGGTGGAGGACATGAACGTTGCCATCGATCCCGCGTCGGAATTCTGGTTTATTGTGCTGAATATTGAATACACCAACGCTTTCTCTTCTCTCACGCTTTGAAATAATCTTGAGCTCATACCTGCTCCCAATATTGCGGTAAGGAGCTTCAGCGCTGAACGATCGGGATGATCCGCCGGATATGCGTGGAAACCCATCCCTATGTACGTGTGGTCCCCTTTCCTCGGGAAGAAGCGGTATGCCGAACCCGTATTCACGGGTCTGCTCCTTTTTATCTTCATCCCGTTGCCTACGTTGAAATTATCCTCGGCCCATTTCATTACGTCGTTACTGTCAACGGAACCGCAAGCTATGACCGATATATTCGGAATTTTATAGCGTTCTTCGAAATACTCCCTGAGATCGCTGTTGTCCAGATCTTTCACTATGCCGGCTTCGCCGGCCTCATTTTGCGAAAGTTCATGACCATCCCATAGTGTTTCGGCGAAGAGTTTGTGTATGTACGACTCGGGATCGTTCTCCCACATGCTTATCTCCTGCAGAACGATCTTCTTCTCCAGTTCAACGTCACTCGCCGATATCAGCGGGTTGACGCATATATCGGCTACCAATTCTTTCGCCACGTTCGCCGTGTCTTTTAACGTTATCCCGTAGAATGCAGTCATCTCCTTGGCCGTGAACGCATTCATCTCGCCTCCGGCGCCTTCCATCTCTTTGGATATCTGCAATGACGTTCTGCTTTTTGTTCCCCTGAATACAACGTGTTCAAGAAGATGTGAAATTCCCATGATATCCTTGCTTTCATCCCTTGATCCCGTTCCCACGGCAACCAGAAAACCTGAACTTATCGTTCCCTTTATCTTCTCGGTGACCACCGGTATCCCCGCGGATGTGTATTCGAGAGTTACATCATTCACATCCACGGTAACGTACGATGGATTAATAGCGTTGTTGTACGATAGTGAACGTATGTCAGGATTCACGGTTCACAAGTACAAGGATATGAACTGGAAGGATACGATAGCCGTCATCGGTTTCCCGAGCGTGGGATTGGTTAGTTCCATAGCGGCGAGCTTTCTTGCAAGATCGCTTGAACTTGATGTGATCGGCGGCATAAGTTCATCCGAATTCCCTCCTTACGCTGTGGTACAGAACGGAGTTCCATATCCTCCTGTAAGGATATACGGCGGCGACCGTGTCTGTGAGGACGACAGCGGGGTCAACTGTGATGGTCTCGTGGTCGTGACCTCTGAATTTTTGCCTAAAATTGAACAGCACCACACTCTTGCTGTTTCGTTACTCGATTGGCTGGATGAGAATTGCGTTGCAACGGTGATATGTCTTGACGGTATCCCTCAGTTCGATAATGAGAACAAGATACTGGGTATCGCGTCAACTCCCGCCGCACGGGATATAATGACGAAATATTCGGTAGAAGGGTTCGACGACGGTCTTGTACGCGGTATGTCGGGGATAATGTTATCCGAAGGCGCAATGCGCGGTATGGACGTGTTGGCGATATTAGGCACCGCAAGAACGGATATACCGGATCCGAGAGGCGCAGCGAGATTGATGGAACCGCTTACACGAATGATCCCGGAATTGAAGATAGATACAGAGCCGTTATACAAAGAAGCGGAAGAGATAGAGAAGCGCATCGAAACGAACTCCGGTTCCTTATCATCGGGGAACAAGGACTTCCTGTACGGATGATACCATGGGTTCCGACGAATTGATCGTATTGCTTCTGCTGTTGCTCGTGGGAGCATTATACACGGTGTGCGGCGCGCTGATGTACAAGGCGCCTCCGGGAAAGATCAACCATTTCTTCGGATACAGGACGAGAAAAGCGATGAAAGACCAGGCATCATGGGATTTTGCACAGAAATATTCCGGGAAGATGATGGTGTACTGGGGCATAATCACAATGGCACTTGGGTTATCCGTTTGGATGGTATTCCCCGATGATCTTGTGATCGTATCCATGGTCATGATCGCTCAGACCGCGTTGATAATACCCGCGATCATCGCAACGGAACGTAAACTTAAGATGATGCAGAAAACTGTAAAGAAATATTGATGGACGGGGTTTCGGGCCCCGTCCGTTTATTTTGTCTTCCGGTAGGATATCACTTCAGCTCTATTGTGAGGTGGTCTATGACATCCTCCTTAGGTATGGTGTACCATCCCTCTTCATCCGGCGTCAGCGTCTTCCAGACCCAGTTCTCTTCCTGCTCGCTCAGTCCGCTGCGGTATCTTACTTCGCCCTTCGCGCCGCCTGATACCTGGAACTTGTACTCGTGTTTCCAGCGAACCTCGTCCTCACCGTGGATCATCGCTGTCTCCGCGTGCACTTTGAAGATCCTGAGCTTCCTGTCATGCAGGAGTATGAACGCCAGCCACAGGAAGAAGAGTATCAGCGCTATGAACAGCAGCATGAACATCCACATCGATGACGATCCGTCCTCGGGTGTGAAGTACGCTATTATCTCATAGTCCTGATATATTGTCACCGTATGCGGGTTCTCGTGTATATCTCCGGTGTTAGACCAGTGCGAGAACGCATCCGTACCGTCCACTGCTTCGAACACCGCGATGGTGCCGTGCATCACAACGTACCTGCTCGGCTCTGTCAGGATATGCGTGACCGTGTGACCATCCTGATCTGTGAATGAGACCTTGACCGAACCGTCGCCTACGATGCCCACGTTTATCGTGTACGAATTATCTAATCCGTTACCGGTGTAGAAGTACGTTGTTATCTCGTAACCGACGTGAACGGTCGCATTATGCGGGTTGTTCACGGAGACCTCTCCGTCGAACCAGTGCGAGAACGTCTCCGTTTCGCTGTCGCGCGCGGTGAACGTCACATCGGTGCCGTGCACTATGACCGGACCTTCCACATCATAGAACGTTACCTTGTTGCCGTCATGATCCGTGAACGTCACGTCAACCTTTCCGTCGCCTTCTTTGTGCACGACTATGGTGTATGAATCGTCGCCTGCCGGTCCCGGTTGTCCTTTGCCTGTGTAGAAGTACGCGGTTATCGTGTAATTCTGCGCTATCGTGACGTTGTACGAGGTGCCCGTTGTTACGAGTCCCGCGCCGCTTACCCAGTGCGAGAACGTCGTTTCGTTCGGCGCATCGTAACCGGCGCCGGTGAACGTTACGTTCCTGCCGTACACTACGACCGCGCCGGACACATCGTAAAGTGTCACGGGGTTGTCGTGCTGATCTATGAACGATACGTTGACCCTTCCGTTGCCTTCCTTGTTCACGTGTATGGTGTATGAACCGTCGCCTGTCGGTTCCGGTTGCCCGGCACCCGTGTAGAAGTACGCCGTGATCTTATAGAACTGCGCTATCGAGACGGGGTGCGGCATGGCCGATGATGTCCTGCCGTCGCTGTCGACCCAGTGCGAGAACTTTGTTCCCACGCCCGTTGCAGTGAATATCACTTCCGTACCGTGCACTATGACCTGGCCTTCTTCCACATCGTAAAGCGTTACGAAGTTGCCCTTCTGATCCACGAACGTCACGTTGACCTTTCCGTTACCTTCTTTGTACACATATATGGTGTACGAATTGTCGCCGCCGGGTCCGTCATCTCCTTCGCCTGTGTAGAAGAACGCGGTTATCGTGTAGTTTTGTACTATCCTCGTGGTATACGAGTTGAGCGTGACGACATTTCCGTCGAACCAGTGCGAGAACGTCTCTGTTGCGCTGTACGCGAAGAATATCACATTCGTATCGTACACTATGACCGAACCGACCACATCATAAAGTGTTATGAAGTTCCCGTCCTCATCCCGGAACATCACATCAACCTTTCCGACACCTTCTACGTTAACGTTTATGGTGTATGAGCCGTCGCCGCCTTCGGATTCGGGTTTTCCTTCACCTGTGTAGAAGTACGCCGTTGTGGTGTAACCTGTGTACACCTCGGGAGTATACGAATCGACCATGACCTGCGCTCCGTCGAACCAGTGCGAGAATGTCGCTCCCGTTTCGAACGCTTTAAGGAGCGGATCACGGAGCACAACGAACGTCTTCGTCGTTGTGATCGTCTGTATGACCTTGTTGCCGTTCTGATCCGTGAACTCGGCGGTCACATAGCCGTTGGCGGAGTTGTTGACGTTCACCGTTATGAGGAATGAACCGTCCCCTCCGGGTTCGCCAGTACCGTCGTAGAAGTACGCTGTTACAACATAGTGCTGATGTATGTTCTCGGCAAAGTACGTGTCGCCCACGACAACAACGTCGTCAACTCCGTCGAACCAGTGCGAGAATATGCCCGGACCGTTGACGGCTCTCAGTGTCACATCCGTGTTGCCTATTATGACGAACGAATCCGCCGCATCGACGATACGTGTGACCACGTTGCCTACTGTGTCCGTGAACGTTGCCGTAACGGTTCCGTTACCTTCGATGAGAACGATTATGGTGTATGAACCGTCCGTTCCGTCACCTCTGTAGAAGAACACCGTTATCTCGTAGTCCTGATAGACCACAGCGTGGTACGGATTGTCCTGCGATACGTTCCCGCGGTCGTCCACCCAGTGCGAGAAGAATGTCTCGTCTCCGTTCTTGGCAGTGAACGTCACATTCTCGCCGTACACGATGATCTCTCCGTCCACATCGTAGAACGTTACGGTGTTACCGGCGATGTCAGTGAACGTCACATCGACCGTTCCTTCCCCGAAGACACCGACGTTGATCCTTATCGTGAATGAATCGTCGGTCCCGTCTCCGGAGTAGAAGTATGCGGTCACTTCGTAACCGGTGAACACTTCAGGAGTGAATACCTTGCCTGTGATCCCCATTCCGTCTTCGCCTTCGGCCCAGTGCGAGAATGTGTCACCGCCTGTTGTGTCGTCCGCTGTGAGTATCGGGTTCTTGCCGTACACCATGAACATTTCACCCCGAGCGCTTGCTGAAGCTATGGTGCGTGTGACCAGCAGGCCGTCCTGGTCCGTGAACTCTATGGTCACCGAACCGATACCGTCAACATTCACCGTTATGAGATATGAACCATCCCCTCCCGGTACGTCACCGGAGCCGTCGTAGAAGTATGCAGCTATCGCATAATTCTGAGTGATCGGGGCCGGAACATACGGATCATCCGTGGATGTTACGAATCCGTTGGACCAGTGCGAGAACCATGAATCGCCGCTCGCATTGCTGAGGAATGTCACCTCTGCGCCGGCGAGTACACGGTATACTCCCGTATTTCCGGTAACCTCTTCGCCCGTGGCGGTAATGTAGTACCATGAAACATCTCCGTCGCCTATCACCGATACGTCAAGCAGGTATGTGTCCACGGTAAGCGCAAATGTCGCTCCTATGGTCATGTCCATCACCGGCGTGATGTACTGTGTAGACGCCGCGGGGTATGTCGTATCAGCCGCCGTTATCGTCCAGTACACGAAGCTGGAAAGAGGAACGGACGGGTTCGCAACAACGGTTATCTCCGTGTTCTTCGGCACCGCTATCGTCTCTGTCTCTCCGCTCAATACCGTTATAACGACGGTATCGGCACCGTCTTTGAACGAGACCGTCACGTTTCCGCCGGGGCTGCCGGCGGTTCCCGCCGTGACCTCGACCTCGTATGCGACATCTTTGTCTATCTTGAACGTCACAATTATCGAATTACTGTTGTTTATGACATTCTCGAACTCGAACGTCCACTGCCCGTCAACTCCCGTCGGTGCGAGCGGGCTTGTACTGACATCCGTGTATTCGGTGGGGACACCGTCGAGCTTTATCGTCACCTTGTCCACGGTGTAATACTTGTCCGCTGTGATCGTGAATAGCATGTTATCGTTGTAACCAACGGTCACATTGCCTGCCGGATCTATCTCTCCGTTCGGCCCGGCCGATGCGAAGATGAACGGGTCGGGTTCGTAGACCGCGATGATAGTTGCGTTGTCTATCACCCACAGTGAGTAGTATACATCCGCGCCGCTGATCTCATCCCAAGGTATCTCCTCCCCGTTGACTATGATCGCCACTATGTGCCAGGAAGCGCCCGGGCTCATGGTGAAATCCACATACGTATTCACGGGAACGCTGAATGAACCTCCCGTCCAGGGGGCGACATTCGGCGGAGATATTGTTCCCGTCCTTCCGGGAACTCCGCTGTAGTCTATGTTAAGACCGTACTGGATGCTTGATGTCACCGTGAACGTCGTTCCCGACGGAACGAACCTTGCCGTTATGTCCATGTCGCTGTTAACGTTGATAGTGCCTGACGGAGGGAATTGGGTTCCGAATATGATCTCCCCGTCCAACACCCAGTTCGTGAACACGCTGGCGGCGCCGGGGATAGCTTTGAATGCTACACCTCCTCCGTATACGACTATGTCGCGTCCGGTCCCGTCCACATTCACCGTGACAACGTTGCCTTTGTGATCCGTGAACGTCACATCGACGGAACCGCTGCCCTCTATATCTACCGTGACCGTCCAGCTGCCGTCGGATCCGTCGCCGGTGTAGAAGAACGCCGTTATCGTCATGTTCTGCCATATCGTAACGTCATACGAGTCATCTGCCTCTATGGTGCCGTCGCTGAGCGCCCAGTGCGAGAAGGATGTTCCCGCGACTGCGTCGCCTGTCGCATCGAACGTTACGTTCGTGCCGTAAACTATTACTCTGCCGCTCACGTTGTATAACGTCACCATGTTGTTGTTCTGATCCTCGAAGGTCACGTCGACCGTTCCTGTACCCTCTTTATCCACGCGTATGGTGTATGAACCGTCAAGTCCGTTACCTGTGTAGAAGTACGCCGTTATCTCGTAATTCTGTACTATCACAGCATCATACGGGTTGTCCGTTGCCACGAGTCCGGTATCATCGACCCAGTGCGAGAACGTTGTCCCCGTGCCCGTTGCGGTGAACGTGACATCTTCGCCGTATACTATGACGGTACCGATCACATTCGTGAACGTCACCATGTTGTTGTTCTGATCCTCGAATGTCACGTCGACCGTTCCTGTACCCTCTTTATCCACGCGTATGGTGTATGAACCGTCAAGTCCGTTACCTGTGTAGAAGTACGCCGTGATCTCATAATCCTGTGATATCGTCACGTCATACGGATTGTCCGTTGCTACATTTTTGTCACCATCGACCCAGTGCGAGAATGTTGTTCCCACGCCTGTGGCAGTGAATGTCACCGCGGTGCCGTACACTACGACCGGATGACTGACGTCCACATCATAGAGTGTGACCGTGTTGCGCGATTGGTCCGTGAATGTCACGTTGACTTTCCCGATGCCTTCTTTGTTCACATGTATGGTGTACGAACCGTCGGTTCCGTCACCCGTGTAGAAGTGCGCCGTTATCATGTAACCCTGGAATATCTCAACATCATACGGATTGTCCGTTGCTACATTTTTGTCACCATCGATCCAGTGCGTGAATGTTGTTCCCGTGCCCGCTGCGGCGAATGTCACATCCTTACCGTAGACGACCGTCGGGCCGCTCACATTGTTCAATGTCACGATGTTGTTGTTCTGATCCTCGAACGTTACGCTGACCGTTCCGTCGCCTTCGGTGTACACGTATATGGTGTATGAACCGTCGCCGTCGGGTTCCGGTTCTCCGTCACCCGTGTAGAAGTATCCAGTTATCTTGTAATTCTGGATGATCGTAGTATCGTACGGGTTGTACGTTGCCACGAGTCCGGTATCATCGACCCAGTGCGAGAACGTTGTTCCGTCGCCCGTGGCAGTGAATGTCACCTCGGTGCCGTACACTATTACGGGGCCGACCACATCGGGGACCGTCACCATGTTGTGGTCCTGATCCTCGAACGTCACGTCGACCGTCCCGGCGCCTTCAGTGTACACATATATGGTATACGAACCGTCTGTTCCGTCACCCTTGTAGAAGTATGCGGTTATCCCATAACCAACGCCGACCGTGGCGTCATACGGGTTGTCCGTTATTGAGAATCTCGTGTTGTCTGCCCAGTGCGAGAACGTTGTTCCCGTGCCCGTTGCGGTGAACGTGACATCTTCACCGTACACTCTTACCAGACCGTCCACATCATAGAGTGTGACCTCTACGCCTCCTGCGTCCGTGAATGTTACGTCAACTTTCCCGCTGGTCGGTAGTACTTTGGACACATCTATCTCGTACGAACCGTCGGTTCCGTCACCCTTGTAGAAGTGAGCCGATATCTCGTAATTCTGAATTATCGCGGCATCATACGGGTTCACGAACAACACGTTATCCGTGAACGTCGGATCGTTCGTGCTGGTCCAGTGTGAGAATACCGCTCCCGTTCCGGTTGCGGTGAATCCTATCATGTCGCCGGGCTTTGCGAATACTACGAATGCGCCCGATGTTGCGGCCGTGATATTCTCTATTGTAACTACATTACGAGGCTTAGAATCGTCTTCCGGGTCTCCCTGGTCCATGAATTCCACATTCACGTAACCGTCGCCGAAGACGTTCACGTATATCGTGTACGAGCTGCCGCCGGTCCCGGGTATGGGTTCTCCGTCTCCT
>Ga0123353_10007996_pt1 | contig 14385 bp, 27 predicted proteins | sample TergutLab28metaG_3_FD_92763 | JGI IMG/M metagenome (GOLD analysis project Ga0123353, IMG submission 92763) | Labiotermes labralis P3 segment gut microbial communities from Petit-Saut dam, French Guiana - Lab288 P3 | ecosystem: Host-associated > Arthropoda: Insects > Digestive system > Gut ... | reverse complement strand
CTGCAAGATACTGCCCCCCGCCGATATGATACAGGCCGGAAAATCCACCTATCCCACCGTGCGCACTATTCGACGCTGAATATTTTTTTGATAATTCCTTTATCGCTTCAACCCAATTTTCTCCCGCAGAGATGTTCACTCCCGCAGATTCGTAATTTATTGATGATTTCATATTGCGCCCCTTTTTAAATATTAACTTAATATAATGATAACATCAATTTTTCTCTCTTAGGTTGTTCATCTCAATTCTCTCCACAAATTTACAATATCGGGGAGTTTCAGCGCGCGTGATTCGTATAAGAATTGGGCTGCTGCTTCAGGAACAGCATCACAAACGAGTTTCCCTTCCTGTAGAACAAGTATGCGGTCACTGTTCAAAAGCGCAAATTCCAAATCATGCGTGACTGTCAGTATTCCGACTCCCGATGATTTGAGCTCGTTCAGCAACGATAAAAGCTCCCTTTTAGCTCTTGAATCAAGTCCCGCCACAGGCTCGTCAAGAATAAGCCAATCGGGCTTTGTGACAAGTGCGGAGGCAATGCAGACCGCTCTCATCTCTCCACCGGACAGGGAAAAAGGGCTCCTCTCAATCATTGATTCCGTAATACCTGACTGTTTCACGGCTTCAAGTATACGTTCTTCGTGTTCACTATCCGATATCCCCCAGTTTTTAAGGGCAAAGCCCAATTCCTCGCGCACAGTCTGAGCAAAAAGCTGGTGCTCCGGAAACTGGAAGACCATACCGATTTTGCGCCTTGCCTCCCTGGGGTTTATGTTTATATTTTGCCCATCTATGAGAACTTCTCCGATAACGGGTTCCCCTGGGGTGCGTCCTCTATGGGTTTCGGAGTCATTTATGGTGTAAAGAGCGTTGAGGTATTGTATAAGAGTGGATTTTCCGCTTCCGGTGCGGCCAGTGAGGGTTACTAACTCCCCCCTTTCAATACAAAACGAGACGTTATCCAGCGCAATTCTATCAGAAACCCCGTCCGAATAAACATGCGAAAGATTCCGCACTTCAATTATTCCCCTCTGTGGAGGGGTGTTGCGAAGCGACGGGGTAATTCCCCTCCAAGGAGGGGTGGCGCGAAGCGACGGGGTGGTCTCAAACAACCCTTTTATTTGCCTTATTCTTTCATCATCACGCGGAAGATCGAGGGCTTTATTCCTTGTTTCCTTATAATCGGCAATATCCTCAGCGCCGATTTTTCTCGCAAATTCAGCAAGGGCAGGCAGATCAAACCCGAAAGACTCCGCGCTCATAAAAAACTCTTTCCGCCCACCGGACCAAATATGGCGTCCATTATCAATTATCACAATACGATCGGCAAAACGGACTTCCTCTATGTTATGCGTCACTTGAACGATGGTATGGCCTTCTGAATGAAGCTCCATGAATAATGATAATATGTCATCCCTGCCGTAAGAGTCGAGCATCGAGGTAGCTTCATCCAGCAGGAACATTTTTGCTCCCTGCGCTATTGCCCCCGCAAGCGCAAGCCTTTGTTTCTCGCCTCCGGACAAGCTGTGGACGGAGCTTTTTCGTTTTTCCAGTAAACCGGCTTTACCTATGCTGAAAGCAACCCTGCGCTCTATCTCATCTGTCGGGATATATTGATTCTCCAACGCAAACGCTGCATCATCCTCAACTGTGACCCCAACTATCTGGTTTTCAGGGTTTTGAAAGACCATAGCTACAAGAGAGCGGATTTCAGCCACATTCTCAGGGAGAGAAGTGTCAAGCCCAAAAACACGACAAACGCCCCGTTCAGGTATCAACAGGGCGCTTAAAAACTTTAACAGTGTAGACTTTCCCGAACCATTCCTGCCTACTATGACAAGCCATTCACCTTCATGGCACTCAAGAGTCATATCGTTCAATACAGCGGAATTTGATCCTCTGTATGAAAATGAAACGCTGTCAAGAATGAACGCTTTGCAGGTCTGATTATTTCCCTTCAACAAGCTGAATAACTGCCATCTGCGCCCCGTCTCCCGCACGGGGAGCAAGTTTTACTATACGGGTATATCCGCCTTTATCAAAAGACAAATACTTAGGAGCCACCTCGCTGAATAGCTTCAGCGCAGCGGCTTTATGCGGCATCTTCTGACGTACGATACGACGATCATTTATTGTGCCGCCACGTGCGCGCGTAATGAGTTTTTCGGCAAAACTGCGCAGCTCTTTTGCACGTGTAACAGTCGTCGTTATACTGTCATTAAGGAACAAGCTCGCCGCAAGGTTTCCAAGCATTATCATTCTATGGCTTCCATAGCGGCCAAGCTTTCTTTTGTCCATACGATGTCTCATTATTAACTAATCCTCCATTTCCTTATCGCTGTTTCTGAGGTGCAATCCTGCAGATTCAAGTTTATCTGTTATCTCAATAAGCGATACCTTACCAAGGTTTCGAATCTTAAGCAGGTCCTCGCGCGAATGACGCACAAGTTCCGCCACAGTACGGATTCCTCCGCGCATCAAACAATTTTCGCTGCGAATGGACAGCTCAAGCTCCTTGACAGAACGGCTCAAAAGAGCATCCCGCTCATGCGTTCCTGCAAGAGAGCGACTTATGTTTCCGATTACATCAGGTTCGTCTACTATATTGCAGAATTTTGCAAGATCGGACATGAGATAGCTGAAATACACTTCCAGAATCTTTGATGCCTCATGCGTCGCCATTTCCGGCGTAATTATTCCATTTGTCCAAATATAAAGCAAAAGCCTTTCAAAGTCGGTTCGCTGCCCGACACGGGCTGCCTCGATCTCATAGTTTACCCGAAGAACAGGAGAGTAAATCGCATCGACCAACAACGCGTCTATCGGCAGCCATACCGGCTTGGGACGTTCGCTCGACACATAACCTACCCCATGTTCTATGTACAGATCCATTTCCAAACGCCCGCCTTCTCCAATCGAACAGATTTTTGCCTCTGGATCCACAAATTCAATCTCGCTGTCCGGCTGAACATGTTTTGCCCTGACATCACATGGGCCGTCAACTTCAATTCTCAGAGTTTTTATATCTGTACTGTGCGATAGCACCGGAATGTGTTTGAGATTCATAAGGATCTCTATTACATCCTCTCTCGCTCCCGGCACAGTGCTGAATTCATGTAACACACCGCTGATCCGAACCGCTGTAATAGCTGCACCACGAATTGACGAGAGTAAAACTCTTCTCAGAGCATTGCCCAAAGTCATTCCGTACCCTCTTTCCAACGGTTCCAGAGAGAGCACGGCGTATGTGGAACTGCTCTCTGTAATACGTATTTCAGGACGCAACAATTCCACTGTTACCAACACCTTCCTGCTCTTTAACGAGCATAAAATTCGACAACAAGCTGTTCTGATACTGGAGCATCAACCTGTTCGCGTGTTGGAACAGATACAATTTTTCCTTCATATTTTGCAGCGTCATATTCAAGCCAAGCAGGCGTTCCGCCGCCTTTTTTAGCGGCCGCTGCTTCCGAGTTCTCTTTTATAACAGGGATAGTTCTGCTTTTTTCCTTCACAGTTATAACATCGCCGGCTTCGACCAGGTAGCTCGGAATATCTACTTTCTTACCGTTTATAAGAAAATGACCGTGCAGTACAAGCTGACGCGCCTGTGCGCGGCTGATGCCCAATCCTAAACGATGAACGACATTGTCAAGGCGGCGTTCAAGCAGTTGCAGGAAATTATGCCCCGTCTGTCCCTTCATTTTTTCGGCAATACCGTAAAAACGACGGAATTGTGATTCCTGTATCCCGTAAAAACGGCGAAGCTTTTGTTTTTCTCTGAGACGAATCCCGTATTCGCTTATCTTCGTTTTTGGGCGCGATGTTTTTTTAACTTTTTTCTCTCCAGATTCGGACCTCGTTATCGCACACTTTTCAGTGTAGCAACGGTCACCCTTTAAAAATAATTTGGCGCTCTCTGCCTTGCAAAGCCGACAGACCGGACCAGTATATCTGCTCATATTCTCATTCTCCTTTGATTCCGACTACACCCGGCGCCGTTTTGGAGGGCGGCATCCATTGTGCGGCACGGGAGTGGTATCCCGGATCAAATTGACCTGCAGCCCCGCTGTCTGTAAAGAACGGATCGCGGACTCACGCCCCGGGCCAGGCCCTCTGACTATGACGTCAAGTTCCTGCATTCCATTGTCCTGCGCTACCTTAGCGACATTCTGCGCTGCAATCTGCGCCGCGAACGGTGTGGATTTCCTTGTTCCCTTGAAACCGACATTTCCGCCCGAAGCCCAGGATATTATGTTTCCGCCTTTATCGCTTATGCAGACGATAGTATTGTTAAAAGTAGAGTAGATATGAGCCACTCCGTAACTTATATTTTTCTTCTCTCGCTTCTTGCCTCTTGTGCGACCACTTGTACGCTGTTTTGCCACGCCACTATTCCCCCTTTACTTTCCTGCCTGCTTCTTATTGGCAACGGTGCGACGCGGCCCTTTACGGGTCCTCGCGTTCGTCTTCGTCCTTTGCCCGCGCACAGGAAGCCCGATTTTATGACGTATCCCACGATAGCAGCCTATATCGATAAGCCGTTTGATACTCATTGAGACCTCTCTGCGCAAATCTCCTTCAACTTTTATATTCTCTTCTATTTCACGGCGGATTTTCTGCGCATCCTCTTCGGATAAAGCTTTTACCCTTATGTCCGGGTTCACGCCTGTCTTAGCGAGAATTTTCTTCGCTGTCGCCAATCCAATTCCAAAAATATAGGTAAGCGCAATCTCTATGCGTTTATCCTTTGGAAGATCAACACCTGCAATACGAGCCATCCCGTTACCTCCTTGCGCCCTGTCTTTGTTTGTGACGTGGATCCCTGCTGCAAATAATTCTGACTACTCCTTCACGGCGAATCACACGGCAGAACTCACACATCGGTTTTACCGACGGTTTTACCTTCATTTATAACCACTCCTTAAGCGCGCTTTTATTTATACCGATAAGTTATACGACCTCTCGTAAGGTCATACGGAGAGATCTCGACCAGCACCCTGTCTCCGGGTAGTATTCGAATAAAATGCATTCTCATTTTACCGGCTACATGTGCAAGGAGTTTATGTCCATTTTCCAGCTCCACTCTGAACATCGCGTTCGGTAATGGTTCTGAAACAACTCCTTTAGCTTCTATAACTTCTTCTTTGTCTGACATGCACTAACCTGCCTTCCTGCTTTTATTTTTCCCTGCCGCCATTTTTCATAGCGGACAAAAGATAACGAAATCTTCCATGGTCAATATCCTGACCTTCTTCCACCTTTTTGCGCACCTCATCAATAACAAGCCGCATCGGCTGAAGATGCTTCGGATTCTTCCGTTTAGGGCGCTTCACGTTAAACTTGCACGCATCCGCTAAGAATACTCTCCCCTCAGCCACTCCTACTACAACGTAAATACGTCCTACATCTTTGCCCTGCTTTGATATAACTACCTGTCCCAGTTTTAGATCTGCCATGGGGTCAGGATTTCTGTTTCATGGTCAGTTATTACAACTGACCTTTCAAAATGTGCAGCATCGGAACCGTCAGCAGTAAGCACAACCCAATCATCCGCTCCTACAACAACCTCCTCGCCGCCAGCCATTACCATCGGCTCAATCGCGAGAGTCATCCCTCTTTGAAGAGAAATACCCCTGCCGGGTCTTCCATAATTAGGTATCTGAGGAGCTTCATGAAGCTTTGACCCCAATCCATGCCCGGTATAGTCCCTTACAACCCCATATCCATTGGCTAAAGCGTGCGACTCCACCGCATATCCTATATCGCCAAGCGTATTGTTCTTCCTCGCTGATGCTATTGCGCGATTCAAGCATTCTAAAGTTACCTCCAGCAGCCGCGCCCTCGATTCGCTTATAACACCAACAGGATAAGTACAAGCAGCGTCACCGTAATAACCTTGCCAGCAAACTCCCACATCAACGCTCAATATATCTCCCTCAATAAGGATACGCTCCCTGCTCGGGATACCATGAACTATTTCACTGTTGACGGAAGTGCAAATAACCCCCGGAAACGGGTTTGATGCGTGTATCGGCTTATAGCCTTTAAAAGCAGGGATAGCTCCTTCCCTTTCTATACACTCACTTACCGCTGCATTTAATTCTCCGGTCGATATGCCCGGTTTTACTATTTCCCGAAGCATGTCAAGAACATTTGCGACAATGGACCCGGCTCTACGCATCCTCACCAATTCCGTCTCGGTTTTGAGTTTTATCATTCAGGAAACATGACCTTGATATCGTCGAAAATAGCGCTTCGGTCACGCTTTCCATCAAGACGGCGTAGGATTCCCTTTCTTTCATACCAGTCGATCAAAGGCGCCGTCTGCGTATGATAAACAGCCAGCCTTTTGCGTATGACTTCTTCCTTGTCATCATCCCGTTGCTGCAGTATCCCGCCGCAATCGCAATTTTCACCATGATGATAAAGAAGATTAGTTATTTTGCCGCATTTATCGCAAGTCCTGCGATTTGTAAGGCGGCTGACTACTATCTCATCATCAACTTCAAACAAAAAAACTACGTCAAGCGGGCAATTCATCTTGTCAAGAAGCTCAAGAAGCGCCTCCGCCTGAGGAACAGTCCTGGGACATCCATCAAGCAGAAAACCATTTGCACAATCGGGGGCTTCCAAACGCTCCTCTATCATTCCGATTATCACATCATCAGGGACAAGCCCGCCCGAGTCCATAAAAGCTTTAGCCTTTTTTCCAAGCTCTGTGCCGGCCTTGATGTTTACCCTGAGCATATCACCTGTTGAAATATGGGCGCAGTTATAATACTGCTTTATATCTTCAGCCTGAGTCCCTTTTCCTGCTCCGGGAGCGCCCAACAATATTGCTCGCATATTATGACCTCCTAACGGAGTAATCCTGTTCCTTTGCTTCCGCTACGTTTAAGGATTCCCTCATAATGACGCATAAGAAGCTGAGCTTCAACCTGATGCACAGTATCAAGCGCAACGCCGACAACTATAAGCACGGCCGTTCCGCCAAAATAAAAATTAGCTCCGATAACATTCGACATAAAATTCGGTATGAGCGCCACAGTTGCGAGGAAAACCGCTCCGCCGAGAGTTATGCGCGACATGACTTTTTCTATATAATCTGCAGTTGGCTGCCCCGGGCGAATCCCAAGAATGAATCCTCCGTTTTTCTTCATATTATTTGATATATCCGTCGGGTTAAATACGACTGCGGTATAGAAATAAGCGAAGAAAATTATCAGCAACACATCGAAAAACATATATCCCATGCTTCCAGGAGCAAACAAATCCTGAAAAAACCTTGCTATCCGGCCATCACCAAACAAGCCGGCTATCATTGAAGGGAAAATAAGCACCGAAGAAGCGAATATGATAGGAATAACTCCCGCCTGATTAACTTTCAAGGGAATGAAAGTGCTCTGACCTCCATATACTTTATTGCCTATAACACGTTTAGCATACTGCACGGGCAGCCTTCTCTGGCCTTCCTGCAGCATTACGCATCCCGCAACTACGACAACCATCAATAAAAGGGCAGTTACAATAGGGATTATACCAATACCACCTGCCAACAACAGGTTCCAACTCTGCACGACGGCTTCAGGAAGCCGGGCGACGATACCGGCAAAAATCAAAAGCGAGATTCCATTGCCTATACCATGATCGGAAAGCTCTTCACCAAGCCACATCACGGCTATTGAGCCTGCTGTTATCGTAGAAACAACAAGCACTGTTCCTAAAAATCCGCCGCTGAAAATCCCAAGGCTGCGAAGCCACGTCGTCATTCCCATCGCCTGTACAACGGCAAAAAGGACGGCTCCGTAACGGGTCCATTGGATTATTTTCTTGCGTCCGCCTTCATTATCCTTTTGAAGCTTTTCCAAATATGGGAAAATAACGATCATAAGCTGCATAACAATGCTTGAGTTGATATAAGGAGCTACGCCGAGCGCAAAAACGCTGAACCTGCGCAGCGCACCTCCGGCAAATATATCAAGGAAACCAAGCAATCCGGCAGCCCCCTGATCAAACATTCTTTGCATAGCGGCTGAATCAATGCCCGGAGTTGGAATATGAGCGCCGAGGCGAAAAATAAAAAGCACTCCTATAGTAAATAGTATCCGCCTCTTAAGGTCAGGCAGTTTAAACGCGTCTCGGATAGAACCGAACATATCAGACCACCTCTGCCTTCCCGCCTGCCGCCTCTATTTTACTCTTTGCGCTCTCGCTGAAAGCGTTTGCTTTAACGATTAGAGGTTTATCCATCTCTCCGCGCGCCAGTATCTTTACCGGCAACATTGCGTTGTGAACAAGCCTTGAAGATAAAAGCTCCATTATCGTAACTTCCTGATCAGGGGCAAAAACCCTGCACAATGACTCAATATTTACTATCTGATAATTGACTGCGAAACGCGCGTTATTGAATCCCCTTTTAGGAATTCTGCGCATGAGAGGCATTTGACCGCCCTCAAAACCCGGCCTGACACCGCCGCCGCTGCGCGATTTCTGTCCTTTATGACCTTTTCCAGCCGTCTTGCCGGTCCCGCTGCCAATCCCCTGTCCCAAACGTTTTGGTTTTCTCTTTGATCCGGGTACCGGATGGAGATCATGCAAATTCATGATTTCACCTCCGAACATTCGACCAGATGGCTTACTTTGTTGATCATTCCCATTACCCCGGGAGTAACCTCATGTTCTACCGTCTGATGCATTTTACGAAGTCCAAGCGCCTCTATGGTTCTATGCTGTTTTGGGGAATAACCTATTACGCTTTTGACCAATTTAACTCTGATTCTCGGCATTTTGCCCTCCTTATGCGGATACAGCCGCTGTTTCAGCTTCTGTAGATTTTTTACCGCGGAGCTTCAATATCTCATCCGGCGTGCGACTTTGTTTTAACGCTTCAAGCGTTGCCCATGCAATATTTATCGCGTTTGAAGTCCTACCGACTACTTTTGCAACAACGTCCTTAATCCCGCCCAATTCCATAATCGCGCGAACTACCGCGCCGGCGATAACTCCCGTACCCGCAGGGGCCGGTTTGAGAAGAACTTTGGCCGCTCCGAAAGAAGCAAGTATTTCGTGAGGCACAGTATTCCCCACACGCTTTAGCTCAACAAGGTCTTTACTTGCCTTGTCTATTCCTTTGCGGACAGCTTCCGAAATCTCCTTAGCTTTACCTGTACCTACTCCGACATATTGCTCGCCGTCTCCGACAACGACAAGCACGCTAAACTTAAATCTCTTGCCGCCTTTAACGACCTTACTGACACGGTTAATAGCAACAACTCGTTCAGTGAGCTCAAGTCCCTTTGCATCAATGCGTTTTCTAATCATGTTCGCTTTGCGCTCCTCTCTTAGAACTTAAGTCCGGCTTCACGGGCTGCATCAGCTAATGCTTTCACTTTTCCGAGGTAAATATGACCTCCGCGGTCAAACACTACCGTCTCGATCCCGTTCTGCTTTGCTCGTTCAGCGGCTAATTTTCCGATATATTTTGCGGCTTCAATATTTCCCGCCGGTTGTTTAGTGTCAGCGAATACTTTTTCGACAGTCGAAGCGGAAACAAGCGTATGCCCATTATCGTCATCGATAATCTGTACATAAATATGGTCTAAACTTCGAAATACTGACATCCTTGGGCGTTCCGCAGTTCCCGCAAGGTTACCGCGAAGTCTTTTGTGCCTGATTATACGCATTGCATTTCTGCTTTTATTCTTCATCTATCACACCTCAAGAGCTACTTCGCCCCGGCTTTGCCGGCCTTGCGAATAATATGTTCGCCCATATAGCGAATGCCTTTTCCATGATATGGCTCGGGCGGGCGATAGCCGCGTATTACCGCGCTGACCTGTCCGACTGCTTGTTTATCAATTCCCTTGACAACTATTCTTACGGGGTTTTCAACGACTATTTCTATTTCATCAGGCGCTTCAAATTCGATCGGATGAGAATAGCCAAGGCTCAAAACCAGCTTCTTTCCCTGCATCTGAGCTCGGTAACCAATGCCGACAAGTTCGAGAGTTTTCTGAAAACCTTCGGAAACGCCCGTGACCATATTGGCTACAAGCGCTCGAATAAGCCCATGTGAAGCGCGAGTCTGCTTTTCATCGTTTTCACGGCTTACATTGATGACTCCGCCTTCGATTTTGAGGTCTATTCCAGGCATCATATGCGTTGAAAGCTCGCCTTTACTGCCTTTTACTACTATCCTTTCTCCTTTTACTGAAACATCCACCCCTTTAGGAAGCGTTATCGGTTTTCGTCCTATACGTGACATTCTGCAGCCTCCTACCAAACATAGCAGACGACTTCGCCGCCGAGTCCGAGATTTGATGCCTCGGCTCCGGTTTTAAGTCCCTGCGGTGTGGATATCACAGCCATACCAAGACCGCCCATAACATGCGGGAGCTTGTCCTTACCAACATATATCCTTCTGCCTGGCTTGCTTATGCGGCGTAATCCCTGAATTACGCGCTCGCGCTCCGGCCCGTAGGAAAGAAAAACCCTGATTATGCTGTAAGGAAGCGATTGGTCGTTTACAACTTTAAAATTCTTAACATAACCTTCCTCTTTTAGGATACGCGCTATTGCAAGCTTTATTTTGCTTGCGGGAATATCGACGCTCTCGCTGTAAATCATATTAGCGTTCCTTATTCTTGTGAGCATATCCGCTATCGGATCATTTACATACATTTTCCGCTGCCTCCCTTTTGACTACCAGCTTGATTTAACAACGCCGGGCAATTTGCCCTCGCGAGCTAATTTCCGGAAGCAGCAGCGGCACATATCATATGCGCGCAAATATGCGTGAACCCTTCCGCAAAGCGGACAGCGGTTATACTTCCGGACCTCAAACTTAGGGGGTTGTTTGGCCTTATATTTCATAGCCTTTCTTGCCATCGTTCCAGCCCTCCTATTTGCTAAACGGCATGCCCAATGCTTTTAAGAGGCCTGCTGCCTCTTCATCGGTTTTAGCCGTTGTAACTATTGTTATATTCATTCCACGCTGGCGGATAACCTTATCATAACTTATTTCAGGGAATATAATCTGTTCCCGTAATCCAAAGTTATAATTTCCGCGACCGTCAAAACCTTTTCGGGGAACTCCCTGAAAGTCCTTGATCGTCGGTAAAGTCAATGATACAAGGCGGTCAAGAAAATCCCACATGCGCGAGCCCCTAAGCGTAACAGTACATGCAACGGGCATGTTCTGCCTGACTTTGAACCCTGCCACTGATTTTTTAGCCCTCTTAAGAAGCGGCTGCTGTCCGGATATAGCACGAAGTTCAGCTATTGCCGCATCCATATATTTAATGTCGAGTTTGGCTTCGCCAACGCCTATATTTATCACTATTTTCTCCAGGCGGGGAAGCTGCATGACATTTTTGTATCCAAACTCCTTCATGAGTTTGGGACAAACCTCTTTTTTGTACATTTCAAGAAAACGCGGCGCCATGTTTTCCTCCTTAGGTGCGGTCAATTATTTCGTTGCATTTCTTGCATACGCGGACTTTCTTGCCGCTTTCAAGGAATGCACGACCAACGCGTGTAGCGGCTCCACAGCGCGGACACACCAACATTACTTTTGACGCGTAAATTGGTATTTCCTGCTTGATGATTCCGCCCTTAGGATCCTTCTGACTGGGCTTTTTATGGCGGGAAGCCATATTAACACCCTCCACTACGACCATATCTCTTTCATTGTCGCGGCGCAGAACTTTTCCTTCCTTACCTTCATCCTTACCACTGATAACACGAACACGATCGCTCTTTCTAATTCTCATCTTCGGTTTTTCAGCTTTTTTCTTATTAGCCAAAGCCATTTACTTCGCCTCCCCTTACACAACTTCAGGAGCAAGAGAAAGAATACGCATATATCTCTTGGCCCTCAGCTCGCGTCCAACAGGCCCAAAAATACGCGTCCCTTTGGGTTCTCCGTTGCCATCAATAATGACGGCGGCGTTATCATCAAAACGAACATAAGACCCGTCAGCACGTCGAACCTCTTTTTTAGTGCGTACGATAACAGCCTTTACTACCGTTCCTTTGGCTATATTGCTGTTAGGTATAGCTTCACGAACCGACGCAACGATAATATCTCCGATCGAACCCCATTTGCGTTTGCTTCCGCCTAATACCTGAATGCAGAACAGTTTCTTAGCTCCAGTGTTATCAGCGACATTGAGTACAGTTGTAAGTTGAATCATTTACTGTCCCTCCGCTTGCCCTGAACCAAAAACCGGAGCGCGGCGTATAATTTCAAGAAGCTCCCAGCGCTTGGTCCTGCTAAGAGGCCTGGTCTCGCCGATTTTAACCTCGTCTCCCACACGGCATGTATTCTCAGCATCGTGAACCATATACTTTTTAGCTTTTACTATACGTTTTCCATAAAGCGGATGCTCTGCGTATCTCGTCACGCGCACAACGATAGATTTGTCCATCTTGTCGCTCACCACGCTGCCGATACGAGTTTTTCTGTGCGAAGCCCGCACTTCCATATCAGATGACCTCCTTCGCACGCTGTTTTTCACCAGCAACTGTAAGTATTCTTGCAATCGTCTTGCGAACGATTTTTATACGGCTTGTATTCTTTAACTGACCAATAGCGTTTTGGAAACGAAGATTAAAAAGCTCTTCTTTGTACTGGTGAAATTTATCCTGTAGCTCACTCAATCCAAGGTCTTGAAGACTTTTCGTATCTGTCTTTTTATCCATGTTATTCACCTAAGCCTTCCCGTGCAACGATCTTTACTTTGATCGGCAGCTTATAAGCAGCGGTACGGAAAGCCTGCTCTACTACATCCTTGGAGACGCCCGCTATTTCAAACATTATGCGTCCTCTCTTTACAGGCGCTACCCAAAACTCCGGCGCCCCTTTTCCCTTTCCCATACGAGTTTCAAGAGGCTTTTTGGTAAATGGGTGATCCGGGAATATCCTGATCCAAATTTTACCGCCCTTTTTCATTTTTCTCGAAATTGCAACTCGCGTTGCCTCTATCTGGCGCGCGGTGATCCAAGCGTTTTCCTGTGCTTGAAGACCATAATCGCCAAAGGCTACATACGTGCCGCCCTTCGATATTCCACGCAAGAGCGCGCGATATGATTTGCGGAATTTTACGCGGCTTGGCATCAACATCTGAAACTACCCCCTGCTCCTTTTATTAGAACGTGGCTGTTGAGCCGGTTTTTCATTGTCTCTGTCACGGAAAATCCAAACCTTACAACCAATCACTCCGTACATTGTACGTGCTTCCGCAAAGCCATAGTCTATATCAGCTCTAAGAGTTGAAAGCGGCAGGCGCCCCTCGTTATACCACTCGGCACGCGCTATCTCAGCTCCTCCAAGACGCCCGGCAACCTGTACTTTTATTCCTTTAGCGCCGCTCTTCATTGCACGGAACATTGCCTGTTTCATAGCGCGCCTGAATGAGACCCTGCGCTCAAGAGAAGCAGCTATTCCCTCTGCGACAAGCTGTGATACCACATCAGGATTTTTTATCTCCTGAATATTGACCATGACCTTAGCTCCGCTTATAGTTTGGAGTTCGTCCTTTATATTCTGTATCTCTTTTCCGCCATGCCCGATCACTACACCAGGCCGCGCGGTCCAAATCGTGAAACGAATCACGTGACCAACGCGTTCTATTTCAATCTTAGAGATACCCGCGCCTTCCCATTTTTTCCGGATCCATTCCCGAAGGCGCAAATCCTCATGAAGCTTCTTTGCATAATCACGTCCGCCTGCATACCACTTTGACTCCCAGTCTGTTACGACACCAAGCCTATAACCAAATGGATGAACTTTCTGTCCCAAAATTAAACCCCCTCCGCTTAACGTTCCGCGACAACGACTGTAACATGCGTTGTACGGTGCTTGTAAGGATGTGCCGAACCTTTAGAGACGGCGTTAAACCTCTTCATCACCGGACCATTGTTTGCCACAGCGTTCACAACTACTAGTTTGTCCATGTCCATCCCAAGATTGTGCTCTGCATTTGCCATAGCGCTGTGAAGAACTTTGTAAACCACACGAGCCGCTTTCTGCGGGCTGAATTTCAAAATCAAAAGGGCATCATCCGCTTTCTTATGATTAATAAGTGTCAGCACTTGACGGACTTTTAACGGGGAAATCCTTGCCTGACTAACCATTGCTTTTGCTTCCATCACTCAAGAACCCCCTTACTTACCTTTGCTTGAACGTTCCTGTCCCGCGTGACGTCCAAATCTGCGGGTTAGAGAGAACTCTCCAAGCTTGTGCCCTATCATATTTTCACTTACATAGACAGGAATATGCATCTTGCCATTGTGAACGGCAAGCGTATGACCAATCATCTGCGGAACTACGGTAGAGCGTCGTGACCATGTTTTAAGAACCTTCTTGGTTCCAGATTCGT
>Ga0123353_10007995_pt1 | contig 14385 bp, 1 predicted proteins | sample TergutLab28metaG_3_FD_92763 | JGI IMG/M metagenome (GOLD analysis project Ga0123353, IMG submission 92763) | Labiotermes labralis P3 segment gut microbial communities from Petit-Saut dam, French Guiana - Lab288 P3 | ecosystem: Host-associated > Arthropoda: Insects > Digestive system > Gut ... | reverse complement strand
TCCCGTCGGCTTGTCCGCCGACATTATGTAGGATGTTCTCAGGAACATGCTTTCTGGTACTTCGCCCGTACCTCCGTTGATGTCGAATGTCACGATCGAGCCCAGAACGATGTCGGAACCGACTGTTCCCATCGTTCTGCTTCCGATGTTTGTAAGTGTGAAATGTTCAATGAACGATCCGCCGTTCACCGCCATCACGTGTCCGTTCGATGCCGTTCCCGATAATGTCACATTGTACATCCTGCCTTCCGAGGGCGCGAATGCATCGTCCCCGGTCGTGAGAACGCTCAGTCTGTTCTGTGCAACATTGATATTACCGATGATCACCGGATCGCCGCCCAGAACTATCAGACCCGCGCCTGTGCTGACTATCGCGTTGTTTGTACTCTGCACCGTACCGCCGCTTACGTTTATGATCCCTGTCGACTGATTGTGTATCGCAATGCCGTTGGTATTGCATTGAACGATGCCGCCGCTGACGCTGACGGTTCCCGATGAGTTGTTGTATATCGCGAAATTATTTGCGGTACTTGACTGCTGAACAACGCCTTCCGTTATGCTGACGCTTCCCGTACCGTTGTTGCGTATCACGCTTACGGTCGCATTTGTGCCGGTGCCGGTTATGTCGGCATGATTTACGATGTTCACGTCATCGGATACGAGGATGACGGCGTCGGCGGCGTTGCTGAACGCCGATGTCAGCGCACCTTTCAGTGTGATGATGCCCCATGTTCCGGTATCAAGGTTTATGTTCGCCGTTCCTATGTTCAAAATCGATTCGTTGTTTCCGAACGTTATCGTACAATCATTACCGTCGGCATCCGCATTTATGGCATCGATAACGTTTTGTATACTTGTGTTGACGGCTCCGTGTACTCTGTATGTGATCGCTTCACCGTTTACGGATCCGGAACCGGTTGCGGTGAATGAGGTTCCCGAGCCAATGATCTCATACTGATACGTGCGATCTATCAGGTCAACGATCATGATGTCAAAGTTCTTCGTGAAAAACGTTGTTTCCGATTGAGACGGAACGGCACTGCCGCCGATTCCGAGTCGACCGAGGGAGTTCGAACCCCATGACCACAATTTATTGTCTTTACTGAGGGCCGCCGTGTAATCCCTTCCGGCCGATGCCTGTGTCCAATTGGTATCCGTCCCTGTTTGGACGGGAGATGTTTTCTGTACGATGGTGCCGTCACCGAGCTGGCCATGCGCATTGTATCCCCATGACCACAACGTACCGTTCGTTTTGACGGCCACCGAGTGATTGTGTCCGGCTGTCGCCGATGCCCAATTGTTATCCGTTCCCACTCGGGCCGGTGTGAGTTGGGTGCCACCGCTGTTGCCGAGTCCGAGCTTACCGTTTCCGTTGCTGCCCCATGCCCACAGGCTGCCGTCCGTTCTGACTGCCAACGTGTGATTTGTTCCCGTCGATACCGATGCCCATGTGTTCAACGTTCCCACTCGGGTCGGAGTTGATCTGTCCGCGCCGCCGTTGAGTCCGAGCTGATCGTTTCGGTTGTCGCCCCATGCCCACAGGCTGCCGTCCGTTCTGACGGCCAGCGTGTGATCCTCTCCTGCCGATACCGATGCCCATGTTGTTAGTGCTCCCACCTGGGTCGGAATTGTTCTGTGTGTATTGTTACCGCTGTTGCCGAGTCCGAGCTGACCTCTCCAGTTGTCCCCCCATGTCCACAGCGTACCGTCGGTCCTTACGGCCGCCGTGTGATATCCTCCCGCCGATATCGATGCCCATGTGGTCGCCGTTCCCACCCGAGTCGGTTCCGGCCTGTTTGTTTTGTCACCGAGTCCGAGCTGATAATCATAGTTGCCTCCCCATGTCCACAACGTACCGTTCGTTTTGATGGCCACGGTGTGTTCGCATCCCACCGATACCGACTTCCAATCGCTGTCTGTTCCTATCCGGATCGGAGAAAGACTCGATATGTAGGTACCGTTGCCCAACTGGCCGTCGGCATTGTTGCCCCATGTCCAAAGCGTACCGTCCGATCTGACGGCCGCCGCGTGGGATTCTCCCGTTGATATCGACTTCCACGTATCCGTTCCCGTCTGGGCCGGCGATAATCTGGCAGAAGTATTGCCGTCACCGAGCTGACCGTATTGGTTGTTGCCCCATATCCATGAAGTGCCGTCCGTTTTGAAGGCCGTTACGTGATTTCCCCGGAATGATAATGATTCCCAATCGGTATCCGTTCCCGACCGGGTCGGATTTCTTTTTTCCGTATTGTCACCATTACCGAATTGACTCCACTGATTGTTGCCCCAGGCCCACAGCGTGCCGTCGGTCCTGATGGCCATTGTGTGTTCGACTCCGGCCGATATCGATCTCCAATTGAGATCCGCTCCTATTCGGGTCGGAGAGGTCCTGTTCATACTGGAGTTGTCACCGAGCTTACCGTTTCCGTTGTTGCCCCATGCCCACAGCGAACCGTCCGATCTGATGGCGACCGTATGATTTTCTCCGGCCGATACGGAATTCCATGTCAGCGTTCCCACCTGAACGGGAGCGTTTGTGGTATTATCGACTCCGAGCTGACCGCTTGAGTTAAGTCCCCAGGCCCATAACGTATCGTTCGTTCTCAGAGCCATTGTGTGAGATCCTCCGGCCGATACGTACTTCCAATCGTTATCCTCTCCCACCTGAACCGGAGATGACCTTTGCGTAATGGTGCCGTCACCGAGCTGACCGTTTGTGTTGTTGCCCCATGCCCACAGCGTACCGTCATCCTTGATGGCAATCGTGTGAGCGCTTCCGGCCGATACGTGCTTCCAATCGTTATCCTCTCCCACTCGGACCGGAGATGACCTTTGCGTAATGGTGCCGTCACCGAGCTGACCGTTTGTGTTGTTGCCCCAAGTCCATATAGTGCCGTCTTCTTTGATTGCCGTTGTGTGTTCTCTTCCGGCCGATACATACTTCCAATCGGCATCGCTTCCCACCCTTTGCGGAATGTTTCTGTTGATCGTATCGTCCAGACCGAGCTGGCCGCTTGAGTTAAGTCCCCAGGCCCACAGCGTACCGTCCGATCTGACGGCGACCGTGTGACTTGTTCCGCCCGAAATCATTGTAAAAACGGAATGCGGTTCCTCTATCGTTGCCATGACCGTTATCGTTCCCGCGTTCGTGGCGGTCAATATATTTCCGTTTAACGATGTACCCGTGTCGCCCGCATCGATAATATTCCATGTTATTGTCTGATTTGTCGCATTGATCGGTATGACCGTAACGCCTAACGTCAATGGTATCCCGACCATTACCATTGCAGGTACATCCGTTATGTCGGTCACATAAATATCGGAGTCCGCGACACCCATACCTGCCGAATCGGGATATCCGATTCCTTCACTCTCGCCGAGAAAGATCATCGATGATGCGGACAGAAGTATCATTATTGCGAAAACAGGTAACAATGCCGCTCGTATCTTACCCGAGAGAGGAGGTCCTTTTCTCCCTATGTTTCTTTCATCCTTTCCTCCCCTTCTTATTTCTCTTCTTTCCGTTCCCGCACTCTTTCTTTTGACGGTTGAAATGTTACCGTGCGGTAAACTCGGATCTCCTCTCTCTTTTTCCATATGTATTCCTCTCTCCCTCGAACAGGGCTTACCTGCCTGCACGGATGGGTGTTTCCAGTACGCGGTACCGCACAAATGCGGAGCGTTCGCTGAGAGTATGTTTTTGACCATCCCATGGATTCGGTGATCGAACGGTCGGCGGAGTCGTCCGGACATTGTGTTCCGTGACTCTGTTCTCCTGTCTCCGACAGTTCTTTTAATTCCGATTTTCGTCGGCAGTTTTGCCTATACTCGCCGTTAAGATGTATTAGTATATAATAGTTATACAAAGTATACCTATTAACATACACTATATCTACTGATTAATAAGATATCATAAAAAGTAAAATGGTCGTCGAGACCGTTTACAACGGTAAAATTCTGAAAGAGGTGCGGTAATAACCGCCTCACCGCACCTCTTTCCTTTCATGGTGTTTCTTTGATGCCTTTGTATGAGTCTTGTGTTTTGTGTTCTTTCCTCCGTATGATTTTTACGTGTATCATTCCTGATTCATTCTTATCAACAAAATTCCGATGACCACGGCAAGGATGCCCACTGCCATCACAATCGCCGTCGATAAAGAAGATGATCCCGCATCCGTCGCGACAATGGCAAACGTCCTTGACACCGATATTATGTGTTCGTAGTCGCCGATGAAATTTACGGTTACTTTTGCATTGCCGACATTGGTGTTGTTCGAGTAAGTAACCTCGTAATCGATTCCCTCGGTCAAGACTTTGTCGTTGTACGTCACGATAACATCGGGCCTTATCTCGGATCCCGTGTGCTTATACAAAGCGGCTATCCCGTTTACTGATATCTTGTAACCGTTCAACGTCAGATCGCCTGACAGATCAAGGTCTCCGCCTATGTTCGCATCATCGCCCACATTGAGATCGCCGCCGATGTTCACGTCGCCGGGGCCGCCTTTGTCGCCGGTCCCGGTGTCCAGACCTCCGCCGATGTCTGCGTTACCGCCGACATTGAGATCGCCGCCCGTGTTCACGTCGCCGGGGCCGCCTTTGTCGCCGGTTCCCGTGTTCAGGTCTCCGCCGATGTTCACGTCGCCGCCCGTGTCGAGGTTACCGCCGATGTTTGTGTCTCCGGGGCCGCCTTTGTCGCCGGTTCCCGTGTTCAGATCTCCCCCGGTGTTCACGTCGCCGCCCGTGTCGAGGTTGCCGCCTATGTTTGTGTTTCCGGGTCCGCCTTCATCGCCGGTTCCCGTGTTCAGATCTCCTCCGATGTTCACGTCGCCGCCTACGTTCAGGTCGCCGCCCACGTTCACATCACCCGGGTCGCCTTTGCCACCGATTCCGGTGTTCAACTCTCCTCCGATGTTGACATTGCCGCTTACGTCAATATCTCCGCCGATGTTCACGTTGTTCGTAACATTAACGTCACCGGCGATGTTTATTGAACCCGCGTTCACTGAGCCGTTAATCGTAAGATTTGTTGTTCCGTCAATCGATGTTATTCCGTTCCCGACGGTCACGTTGCCGTTCAGGGTAACTTCTCCGCTTACCTTCAGATTATATACTTCAATCGACCCTGCGTATACGTCACTGTCGATCAGTTCGATCGTTCCGTTGTTCTCGGTATCCGATATCTTTCCCAACGATGTCAATGATACGTCTGTCAACGTCAGTGTGCCGCCGGATACATCGATATTGTTCAGGATTACCGTACCATTCGTCAGCGTGAGTTCCGAACCTTCGTTGAACACCATGTTAACATCCTGACCGAAGTCCAGTGTCATTCCGTCGAGATCCTCGACCAATGAACCGAAAACGACCATCGTTCCCGTCTTTCCGGATGATAAGGCATCGGCGAGCGACAGGAAGATGTCCTGAGTTCCTTCCCATTGATACCCGCCGTTCACGATCGTGACGGTGAATTCCTTTGTGAATTTCGTTACCATTTTGTACGGAGAGTAAGTGTCGCCGATCCCGAGCTGACAGTTAAAGTTGGAACCCCATGCCCACATCTGGCCGCCGTCATTGAGAGCCGTTGTATGAGTACCTCCGACCGATACCGATGGCCATTTGTCCGATCCGATCTGTACCGGTGATGATCTGTTTGTGGTCGTACCGTCGCCGAGCTGACCCCATCTGTTGTCGCCCCATGTCCACAGTGTACCGTCCTCTTTGATGGCCGCCGTGTGAAAGGATCCTGCTGATACCGATATCCATTTATCCGATCCTATCTGAACCGGCGATGAACTGGGCATGGTTGTACCGTCACCGAGCTTGCCCCACTGATTGCAGCCCCAAGTCCACAGTGTGCCGTCCTCTTTGATGGCCGCTGTGTGTTGATCTCGGGTCGACACCGCTTTCCATTTATCCGAACCGACGGGAACCGGAATATTGCTGCTTGTGTTGGTGCCGTCACCGAGCTGACCGTTTAAATTGGAACCCCATGCCCACAGTGTGCCGTCCTCTTTGATGGCCGCTGTGTGATAGATTCCGGCCGATACCGAAGACCATTTATCCGATCCGATCTGAACCGGGATGATACTGTCCGTAGCTGTGCCGTTACCGAACTGTCCGATGTTCCAGCCCCACGCCCACAGAGTACCGTCTTCTCTGATCGCCAACGTGTGGAAGGCACCGGTTGATACCTCTTTCCATTTGTCGGTTCCTATCTGAACCGGAGATAATCTGTTTACGGTTGTGCCGTCGCCGAACTGACCTTGATTGTTGAAGCCCCACGCCCACAGCGTACCGTCTTCTTTTATGGCCATTGTGTGAATCGATCCGGTTGATGCCGATTTCCATATATCCGAACCTATCTGGACGGGTGATGATCTGTTTACGGTTGTACCGTCACCGAGCTGGCCGTTTTCGTTGTATCCCCATGCCCACAGTGTGCCGTCTTCTTTGATCGCCATCGTGTGACTGCCTCTGGAAAATATTGATTTCCATATATCCGAACCCATCGGAACCGGCGATAGTCTGTTTGTGGTCGTACCGTCACCGAGCTGACCCCATCTGTTGTCGCCCCATGCCCACAGTTTGCTGCTGTCACTGATGGCCATTGAATGTTGGCCTCCGGCTGATACCGATGCCCATTCATCCGAGTCTGTCAGAACCGGAACGCTGCTGTCAGTTGTGGTACCGTCACCCAGCGGACCTTGTACATTGGAACCCCATGCCCACAGAGTTCCGTCTTCTTTGATTGCAACCGTATGTTCGGCTCCGGCTGATACCGCTTTCCATTTATCCGATCCTATCAAAACCGGTGATGAACTGTTTGTGATTGAACCGTCACCGAGCTGACCGCGTACGTTGTTGCCCCATGCCCACAGTGTGCCGTCTTCTTTGATGGCAATTGTGTAACTCCATCCGGATGATGCCGCTTTCCATTTATCCGATCCTACCTGAGCAGGAGATGATCCGTTTGCGGTGGTACCGTCACCGAGCTGGCCGTCGTTGTTCCAACCCCATGCCCACAGTGTGCCGTCTTCTTTGATGGCGATTGTATGGAAACCTCCGGCAGAGACCGATAACCATTTGTCAGATCCTATCGAAACCGGAGATATGCTGTTTTCATTGGTACCGTCACCGAGCTGACCGAACCAGTTGCTGCCCCATGCCCACAGTGTACCATCTTCCTTGATGGCAATTGTGTGAGCGTTTCCGGCTGACACCGCTTTCCATTTATCCGATCCTATCAAAACGGGTGATGGTCTGTTCGTAGTGGTGTCGTCACCGAGCTGACCGTGTGTGTTGAAACCCCATGCCCACAGTGTGCCGTCTTCTTTGATCGCCACTGTATGCTGTTCTCCTGCCGATACCGCTTTCCATATATCCAACCCTATTTGAGTCGGTACTGGTCTGTCTGTGGTGGTGCCGTCGCCGAGCTGACCCTGTACATTGTATCCCCATGCCCACAGGGTACCGTCTTCTTTGATTGCCATCGTGTGATTGTTTCCGGCTGCGACTGTTGTGAAGTTATATGCTTCTGTTATAGATGCGGTGACTGTTACCGTTCCGGCACTCGAAGCGGTCAGTGTGTTCCCTGATAACGATGCGCCTGTTGTACCTGCGCCTCTGATGCTCCATGTTATTGCTTTATTCGTTGCGTCGATCGGTATCACCGTACCGCCGAGGGTCAGCGGCATTCCAACCACCGCAATTGCCGGTACATCCGTTATATCCGTCACGAAGACGGAGTCATTCGCTGAGCCGAGACCGAATGGTTCATTCCAATCGTTTTCGCCCGAAAAAACTGCTGCCGATGCCGTCAGAATGATCAGAACGGCGAACGCGGACGAAATCATTGCTCGTGCGGTCGGACGGATGAATCCCTTTCTCCTTGCTCCATTTTCTTCCTTCTTTCCCGCTCTTATATTTTCTTCTCCCGTTCTCGTACTCTTTCTTCCGATGTCGGATATGTCCGTACACAATACGTTCGAATATTCTCTTTCCTTTCTCATGTCTATTCCCTTTTTTCTCTTTCAAAACGAGTTGATCTGCCTCTGAGTCGGATGTACATTTTCACGAGCGATGGATGTCGGAGTCTGCATTTTTTGCAGAGCATTCGCTGAATCCATACTTTGAATACTTACATCCCGTGTGATTTCGAATCAATAATCCGAACAGCGGAATAGAGGGGGACGTCTGTCCCGATGTTGTTTTTCATAACAACGTTCACTCTGCCTCCGCCGACTCATCTCGCGTTCGGCACTCTGGCAATATTTTGTTTATATGTGATTATCGGAGAAGGTGCGGTAAAGAATTACTTACCGCACCTCTTCTCTTTTCACGCCTCTGTCTTATTTTACCCTCCCGTCATTTCTTTGTGTTCATTATTATCTTCGACCTGAACAGAATAATCATGGCACACACGAACAGTATGCCCAACAGAATCACGATTATGGTGAACGAGGAAGAGGATCCGGTGTCTGATGGAACAATGTTGAACGCCTTTGTCAGGGCCGTTATGTGTTCGTAGTCGCCGATGAACTTTATGGTCACCTTTGCCTTGCCGATATCGATGTTGTTCTGGTATGTGACAATATAGTCAACTCCTTCGGTCAGGACCTTGTCGTTGTATGTCACGATGACACCGGGTCTTATTTCAGAACCGGTGTGCTTATAAGAATCGGCTATTCCGTTTACAGAGATTGTTGAACCGTTCATTGTCAGGTCGCCTGTCAGATCGAGTTCTCCGCCTATGTTGACATCGCCGCCTACATTGAGGTCTCCGCCGATATTCGCATCTCCTCCTACGTTCAGGTCTCCGCCTACGTTAACGTCTCCGGGTCCGCCTTCATCGCCGGTTCCCGTGTTCAGGTCGCCGCCGATGTTCGCGTCTCCTCCGACGTTCAGGTCTCCGCCTGCGTTAACGTCTCCGGGTCCGCCTTCATCTCCCGTACCTGTATTCAGATCTCCGCCTATGTTGACATCGCCGCCTACATTGAGGTCGCCGCCTACGTTAACGTCTCCGGGTCCGCCTTCATCGCCGGTTCCCGTGTTCAAATCTCCGCCGATGTTCGCGTCTCCTCCGACGTTCAGGTCTCCGCCTACGTTAACGTCTCCGGGTCCGCCTTCATCACCGGTACCTGTATTCAGGTCTCCTTCAATGTTCGCATCGCCGCCCATTTCGAGGTCTCCGCCGATGTCGGTGTTGCCTCCCACTTCGAGGTCTCCGCCGATATTCGCATCTCCTCCTACGTTCAGGTCTCCGCCTACGTTAACGTCTCCGGGTCCGCCTTCATCGCCGATGCCTGTGTTCAATTCACCACCGATGTTGACGTTACCTATCACAATGAGGTCGCCGCCGATGTTGACATTGCCGCTTACTGTGAGGTCGCCTTCGACTGTGAGGTCGCCGCAAATGTTGACGTTACCTATCACTATGAGGTCGCCGCTAATGTTGACATTGCCGACCGCATCGAAGTTGCCATTGATGTCAATGTTCCCTCCGACATCTGCGTTGCCGCCCGCGTTGAGATTGCCCGCTCCGGAGACGTTGCCGCCGAGATTCACATCCCCTTCCACATTGAGGTTGCTGCCGCCGGCGAGTTCAACACTTCCCGGGCCCGTCAGATCATTCAGGATCGTCAGCACAGTATCGTCCAAGATGAGCTTGCCGGCGATGTACACGGAGCCTACCGTAACAGTGCCGTTCTTTAGTGTCAGTTCTGCGTCCTTCGCTACATAGAGGACTACTGAACCGTCGAACACTATCGAACCTGATTCAAGATCATCGGTGAGGGAACCGATTACCATGAGGCTTCCCGATCCTCCCGATGCCGCTGCGAGCGACGTGAACTTGTTGTCAGGATCGTCACTCCAGTAGCAGTAGCCGCCGGTTATCATTATTATGAATTCCCTATCGTATGCTTTGTCGGTAATCACGCTTATCGCGCGCACGGTGAAAGTGAATTCACCGAGGTCTGTCGGTATTCCCGATATAACTCCGGACGATCCGTTGAGGGTCAATCCCGACGGGAGGCTGCCGCCTGCGAGTTCGTAATTTATCATTCCTACGATGCCTCCTTTGAGTGAGGCTGTGATTGCGGACGAGTATTCTTTACCGAACTCACCGTCCGCGACCGCTGTCGTGTTTATCTTGACAGGAGCCGTGATCCATTTCAGGTATAGTGTTATGTCGCCATTCACCAATGTCTCTCCGAACACGAATTCCGTTGTGCCGTCCGCATCGAGATACCATTTCCCGTTGCTTATGTATCCGTCCTTGGCCCATGTTCCTACGGGCTTTTCTACGGATGCGGATGATATGGAGACTTGCCTGTTCCACGTCTCATCTCCGTTATTCGGATCAAATGTTACTACCCAATGATCCGGAGCAACGGTCCATTCGGCGACGAGTGTCATGTCCTCTTCCACATTATTCTCAAAGTTCCACTTCGTGCCTTTGAAGAACCATCCGTTGAAGATGAACATCTCCCGTACGGGATCCATGGGTCTCGCCACGGGTGACGCGGGGGACATCGTAACGAATGCGTCCCATGTCATATTTCCGTTCTTTGGGTCAAATGTTATGATCCAACAATCCGGAGGAGCCTCAGACCACATTGCCGTGAGTGTCATGTCCTCTTCCACATTATTCTCGAAGTTCCATTCGATCATTCCGTGGAACCATCCGATGAATACGAGCATATTTCGTAGTGGATCCGTCGGCTTTGCCACAGGTTGCGGCGGAGACATCGGAACAATCGTATCCCATATCTTTTCTCCGTTGTTCGGGTCGAATGTTACTGTGTAGCCCAAGCTTCCCAGGACTATGTCGGAACCGCTCGTTGCGAGAGTGAAGCTCGGGTCAGCCGATACGAATCTGTCAATGAATGATGCACCGTTTACCGCTACTGTTTGACCTGCGGATACTGTGCCCGATAACAATACGCTGTATGCATTCGTGCCCGTCGGCGCAAATGCATTCGTGCCGGACGCGAGGACGCTCAGTCTTCCCTGCGCGACATTGATGTTACCGTTGATCGTCGGATCCCTTCCGAGAACTACTGACGAGCTCGCGCCGGTGCTGACTATGGCGTTCGTGTCACCGGTGATCGTTCCGCCGAAGACATTAATCGTTCCGTTGCCTGTGTTGTTTATCGCTGCACCGCCGGTACTGCTTACCGTACCGCTGTTGACGGCTATCGTTCCGGTGCCTGTGTTGGTTATTGCGGAATTGGCGGCGGAGTTGGTCTGCTGTATCGTACCGCCTGCTATTGTCACCGTTCCGGTACCTTCGTTACGGATCACACTGACATTTGCATTGGCACCGCTTCCGGTGATGCTCGCTTGGATGTTGACCGACACGTTGTCCGATATCACTATCACGCCGCTGTTCACCATGGCGTGTGACGATGTAAGCGAACCTTTGAGCGTTATGGTGCCCCATGTGCCGCCTGCGTTATTCAAAGCGATGTTCGATGTGGTTATATCGAGAAGCGTGTCTCCGAAGTCTATGATGCATGCGTTGCCGTTGGCATTCGCCTTAATTGCATCGATCACGTTCTGTATCGTAACGCCGCTCGTCAGGCTCATGGTACCGTTATGTACGGGTTTCGTTACGGAAAATGTCATGCCGCTTCCCGTTACGGTGTAGTCATGCTGATTCGCCTGCTGCGTCCATATAAGATACAGTGTGATGTTGTCTGTGATCGGTGTACCCGACGGTCCGAAGCAGAATTGTGTGTACACGAAGTTCGGTGATGAACCTGTGCGTGTGTACCACTCTCCGTCCGTCTGCCACCCTGTCATCGTCCATGATCCGGACGGCTTGTTGGCCAACGGGATCGTGTTGCCTTGAAGGACTGAGATGGACGTAGGTGCCGTACCCGTACCGTCGTTGAGGTTGAATGCCACCGTATAAGAGACCGTCGGTACCGTCAGGACGAGATTCGATCCGCCGGCGGTTAAAACGAAACCGCCGTTCGCGGATATGAATTTGTTCTCGAATGATGCGGCATCGGAAACTGCCGTTTGGCCTGCGGATACCGTACCTGATAAAAGCACACTGTACGTCTTCGCACCGGTGGGTGCGAATGTGTTACCGGACGTGAGAACACTCAGTCTGCCCGGTGCAACGTTAATGTTACCGTTTATGGTCGGATCTCCGCCGAGGATGACCGAAGAGCTTACGCCGATGCTGACTATCGCGTTCGGTGAGCCTGTAATCGTTCCGCCGTTGATGTTGACTGTTCCGTTGCCCGTGTTGTTTATTGCGATACCGTTGGTACTGCTTACCATACTGCCGCTGTTGACCGTTATGATTCCGGTACTCGTGTTGGTTATCGCGAAATTGGCGGCAGAGTTCGTCTGCTGTATCGTACCGCCTGCTATCGTAACCGTTCCCGTACCATTATTGCGGACAACACTGACCGTCGTTTCAGCATCGCTGCCGCTGATGATCGCCTGGATGTTGACCGAAACGCTGTCGGATATCACTATCACGCCGCTGTTCACCATACTGTGCGTTGACGATAATGTGCCTTTCAGTGTAACGGTGCCCCATATACCGCCCGTGTTGTTCAAGGCGATATTGGACGTTCCTATGTTCAGAGGAGAACCTCTGAACTCTATGCCGCAGTTGTTACTGCCTGCGTCCGCCCTTATCGCATCGATTGTGTTCTGTATCATGACGTTGGTGCCGTTTGGCACGCTGACGGTACCGTTCTGCAATATCTTCGTTGCCGTGAAGTTTGTAGTTCCGGGTGCTACGAAATATTCGTACTGTGTCCATATCAGATACAGCGTGGTATTACTCCATACCTGCGACGATCCGAACACGAACTGCGTATACACGAAGTTCGGCGATGAACCGGTACGGGTGTACCAGTTGCCGTCATGGTTCCAGTCCTGCATTGTCCATGTCCCCGGAGTCGGGGCCGATATCGTACCGCCGCTCGCAACGGATACGCTTCCGGGTGCTGTGCCGGAACCTCCGTTGAGATTGAATGACACCGTGTAATAGGTCACTTGCGCCACCGTAACGATGTTGGAGCCGCTCGTTGTTGTAGTCCAGCCTGAGTTCGTAAGCGAGAATCTGCTGAAGAATGATGAACCGCCGGTCACCACCACCTGACCTGAGGATACCGTACCCGACAGCGTCACATTGTATATTTTCGCACCTGATGGTGCGAACGATTGAGTGCTCAGCCTTCCCGGTGCGACGTTGATGTTGCCGGTGATCGTCGGATCTCCTCCGAGAACAACTGACGAACTTGTACCCGTACTTACTATCGCATTCGTGCCGCCACCGGAACCGATCGTTCCGCCGTTTATGTTTATTGTTCCGCTGCCTGTGTTGTTTATCGCCGTACCGTTGGTACTGCTTACCGTACCGCTGTTGACCGTTATGATTCCGGTATTGCTGTTGGTTATTGCGAAATTGGCCGCGGTGCTGGTCTGACTGACAGAACCTGCCATTATACTCACGGTGCCCGTACCGTTATTACGGATCACGCTGACATTTGTGTTGGTACCTGTACCGGTGATGTTCGCATAGCTTATGACGCTCACATTGTCTGATAAGACTATGATGCCGCTGTCGGAAGTGTTGAACGATGATGACAGCGTACCTCTCAGTGTAACGGTACCCCATGTGCTGCCGCTGAAAGCTATGTTCGTCGATATCGTGCCGCTGAGTTCTATGCCGCATGCGTTGCCGCCTGCGTTCGTCCTTATCGCATCGATTGCATTCTGTACCGAAACACCGCTCGTCAGGCTGAAGGTACCGTTATGTAACATCTTCGTTACCGCGGCAGTTGTTCCGTTTCCTGTCATGACATATTCATATTGCGTCCATGTGAGATACAGCGTGGTATTACTCCAGACCTGCGACGATCCGAAGAAGAACTGCGTATACACGAAGTTCGGTGATGAACCTGTACGGGTGTACCAGTTGCCGTCATGGCTCCAGTCCGGCATTGTCCACGTTGTCGGAGGCGGTGCCGGTATAGTGCCGCCGCTCGCAACGGTCACGCTTCCCGGGGCCGTACCCGTGCCGCCGTTGAGATTGAACGACACTGTGTAATAGACTATCTGCGCTGCCACAACGATGTTGGAACCGCTCGTTGTTGTATTCCAGCCTGAGTTCGTAAGCGAAAATCTGCTGAAGAATGATGAACCGCCGGTCACCACCACCTGACCCGCGGATACCGTACCCGACAACGTCACATAATAAAATTTACCGGTCGCGGGTGCAAATGCATTCGTGCCTGATGTGACAATGCTCAGCCTTCCCGGTGCGACGTTGATGTTGCCGGTGATCGTCGGATCTCCTCCGAGAACAACTGACGAACTTGTACCCGTACTTACTATCGCATTCGTGCCGCC
>Ga0123353_10007994_pt1 | contig 14385 bp, 12 predicted proteins | sample TergutLab28metaG_3_FD_92763 | JGI IMG/M metagenome (GOLD analysis project Ga0123353, IMG submission 92763) | Labiotermes labralis P3 segment gut microbial communities from Petit-Saut dam, French Guiana - Lab288 P3 | ecosystem: Host-associated > Arthropoda: Insects > Digestive system > Gut ... | reverse complement strand
TGCCCCGAGGGCGGGTAGTAGCTGCCGTCGGGGAACTCGCCCAGGTAGTCCTCATCCCCCGGCGCGGGGCAGGGGATACCCAGTTCCGCGAACTTGGGCTTATCAATGTGGAACACGGGCAGGTGCTCCCCGATGCGCTCCGCGGGCAGGGCGTCCACTACGATCACCTTGTAGCCCTGTTCGGCCATTTTCCGGGCAAAAAAACAGCCCGTGGTGCTGCCACCTATGATGAGTACGTCGCAGTGCAAAGCCATATGCAATCCTCCTTTTACTTAAAATTATTGTACATGAAAAAATCATGCAATGCAAGGGCATTTCACAAAAAATTAAGATTGCATTTTTTTCTTGGTCCTGCTATACTATACGAAACTGACAAAGTAGGAGGTCTGCAAAATGACACCAGTTCTCAATATGGCACCGATCCTCGCGGGCATGTTCACCTTGTTGGGCGCGGGCGCCCTGGTGCCTTACATTGTTCTGCGCATCAAAAAGCGGCTTATGCCCGGGATCATCTTCAAGATCGCGGCCAGTATATTCTTCCTGCTCACCACGAGCGTAAGCGCATTGATGAGCAGCGGCGAAACCTGGGAGCGCTATAAGTATTTATTTTTGGGCATTCTTGTCGGGCAGATTTTCGGCCTGCTGGGCGACTACTGGCTGGACATGAAGGACATGTTTGATAAGAAGCATCACGACGGCTACGTCTTCACGGGCTTCAGCTCCTTCTTGATCTGCCACCTGTTTTTCATCGCCGGCCTGCTGAAGACCTACGGCGCCGGTGCGCAGACCCTGCTGTTCATCGCGGGCGCGGGTCTGCTGCTGTGCGCCTTCGTCCTGGCAACCGAGAAGCCCATGAAGCTCAATTACGGCAAGTTCAAGGGGATCACCGCGGGCTACAGCGCGGTGTTCGGCATGAGCATCGCCGCCGCGCTGTTCAGCTGGCTTTACGCCGGGCGCGGTACCCAGGCCCTGGTGATGTGTATCGGCCTGGTGGTGTTCCTGCTCAGCGACCTGGTGCTCAGCGGCACCTATTTCGGCGAAGGCAAGGATAAGCCCATAGATATCACGCTAAATTATCTGTTCTATTACGGCGCGCAGTTTACGATTGCGCTGTCGCTGCTGTGGCTATAAGCTCCCCCATTACGCTCCCCCCTGTCGCTGCGGCGACATCCCCCCTCGCAAACGAGGGGGGCTTGGACTTAGAGGTGCACATGTACAACTACGACAAGAATTTAGTTCCGCGTTCGCGTGAACTGCCCACAAACGCGACCAGGCAGGAGAAGCATTTGTGGTACGATTTCCTGAACACCTACCCGGTTCGTTGTCATCACCAGAAAATCATCGGTGAATATATAGTTGATTTTTACTGCCCGCAGGGGGTGGCCGAAGGCCGGGGGGAGCTAAAAGCATAAAAATTACCCTTGACAAATCCTGATTTGCCCGCTATAATGTATCGTACAACCAAATACCCCCAAAGACGATGAAGGAAAGAAAGACGCATCGAACCGGGTTACACGGAACTAAGAGTTCCGGTCAGAGAGTCGGCGGTTGCTGCGAGCCGATGCCCTACTTTGCGTGTATAGCTCGTTCCGGAGTCGCCTGCCTGAAAATAGTCTTGCCAACGCAAGCCATTCAGTAAGGCAGGCCGCGTTGGCTGCGTCAATAGCCGGGGCCTTGTTCGAGGCCTGCTGAGGGCAAAGTGTGAACTTTGCTGAACCAGGGTGGTACCGCGTGGAGATTCCTCGCCCCTGAATTGCGCTATGCGTAATTTGGGGGCATTTTGTTAATTCCCCTCCTGGGAGGGGTGGCCCCGCAGGGCCGGGGTGGTTAACAAAAAACAACAAGGAGGAACACATCATGAAACTGGCATTCTCGTCCCTGGGCTGCCCGGAGCTCTCCTGGCAGGACATGACCGTCATGGCAAAGGATTTCGGCTTCCACGGCATCGAACTGCGGGCCAACGACGAAACCCCCGCCAGGGAGCTTCGCAAGGCATTGGGCAATCTCAAAAACGGGACCCTGGAAATCTCCTGCATCTCCACGGGCAGGTGCATGCAGTGCGCCGGCGCGCGCGCGAATTCAGTGGCGGAGGCCGGGCAGCTGGTCACACTGGCGAAGGAGGTGGGCGCGCGCTTCGTGCGCATTTTGGCCGACCGCTCGGCCTGTGGCTGTAACCCCGTGGGCGATCCCCGGGTGATCGCCGCCATCCGCTCGCTGCTGCCCGAAGCGGAGGAGGCTGGCATCACGCTGCTCATCGAGACCAACGGCGTGTTCAGCGATACGAAGGTCCTGGCCGGCTTTTTGGCCGAGATCGCCAGCGACCAGGTGGGCGCGCTGTGGGACTGGCACTACCCATATCGTAATGCCGGGGAATCCCCCGCGCAGACCGTGCAGAACCTGGGCGCCTATATCAAGTATGTGCATTGTAAAGACTCGATCATGGAAGACGGCAAGCCGGCCTACAAGCTCATGGGCGACGGAGATATGCCCTTCGACCAGTTTTTCATGGCCCTGCGTTCCATCAACTACGATGGCTACCTGTGCCTGGAGTGGGTGCGCAAGTATGCCCCCGACCTGGAGGACGCCGCGATCGTGTTCCCACATTTCGTGGATTTTACGCGTGCGTACCTGTCAGAGGGGGAGATGGAGGCCCGCAGGCTCTACGACAACGCCCGAAAAACCGGGAAGTATCTTTGGCCCAAGGAGCAGCTGATTGACCTGACCTTCTCTCAATTGCTCGATCGAGTAGCAGAGGAGTTCCCCGACCAGTACGCCTTCAGGTATACAGTGCTGGACTACGTTCGCACTTACAAAGAATTCCGGGATGAGGTTGACCAATTCGCGCGGGCTCTCATCGCCATGGGCGTTCGTACCGGCGACCACGTGGCCATCTGGGCTACAAATGTCCCGCAGTGGTTCATTACGTTTTGGGCGAGCGTGAAGATAGGCGCGGTGCTGGTGACGGTGAATACTGCCTATAAAATTCACGAGGCCGAGTACCTGCTGCGCCAAAGCGACACCCACACCCTGGTGATGATCGAGGGCCACAAGGACAGCGACTACGCGGGGATCATCCGGCAGCTGTGCCCGGAGTTGAACGCTCTCGAAAAAGGCAAGCGCCTGCATAGCAGGAAGCTGCCTTTCCTGCGCAATATTGTTACGGTGGGCTTCGACCTGCCCGGCTGCCACAACTGGGAGGAGGCCATGGCCCGCGCCGGCGAAGTCGGCATCGAAGAGGTCTACCGCCGCGCGGCGGCCTGTAACAAGGACGACGTGTGCAACATGCAGTACACCTCGGGCACAACGGGCTTCCCCAAGGGTGTGATGCTCACCCATTACAACATCGTCAATAACGGCAAGACCATAGGCGACGGCATGGATTTCTCAACAGCCGATAAGCTGCTTATCCATGTGCCCATGTTCCACTGCTTCGGCATGGTTCTCGCGATGACCGCGAGCGTCACCCACGGGGCCACCATGGTGCCAGTCCCGGCCTATTCGCCGCGCCTGGCGCTGGAGGCGATTAACAAAGAGCAAATCACGGCCTGCCATGGCGTGCCCACGATGTTCATCGCCATGCTGGGCCACGAGGACTTCGACAAAACTGATTTCTCACACATGCGCACGGGTATCATGGCGGGTTCCCCCTGCCCGGTCAAGGTGATGGAGGACGTGCTGCGCAAGATGAATATGAGCGAAGTGACCATCGTGTTCGGCCAGACGGAGAGCTCCCCCGGCTGCACCATGAGCGAGACCACCGATTCCATCGAAGTGCGCACCGGCACGGTTGGCCGCGCTTTCTACGGCGTGGAGTGCAAAATCGTCGATCCCGAAACCGGCGAGGACCTGCCAGACGACGCCGACGGCGAATTCGTGGCCCGGGGCTACAACATCATGAAGGGCTACTACAAGATGCCCGAGGCGACGGCGGCTGCCATCGACTGCGACGGCTGGCTCCACACGGGCGACCTGGCCCGCCGGGACGCCGATGGCAACTACAAGATCACCGGGCGCATGAAAGACATGATCATCCGGGGCGGCGAGAACATTTACCCCAAAGAGATCGAAGATTTCCTCTACACCCACCCGAAGGTCTCCGACGTGCAGGTGATCGGCGTGCCCAGCCGGGCCTACGGCGAGGAGATCATGGCCTGGGTGATCCTCAAGCCCGGCGAGGCCTCCAACGAAGACGAGATGAAGCAGTTCGTGCTGGACCACATGGCCAAGCACAAGGTACCGTCTTATGTGCATTTTACGCATAGCTTCCCCATGAATGCGGCGGGGAAGATCATGAAGTACAAGATGCGCGAGGCGGCGGTGGAGCTGCTGGGCTTGCAGAATGAGAGCAAGATTGTGACGGCGTAACCGTAGATGTAGAGACGCACGGCAGTGCGTCTCCTATGCCACAACGCGGTTTGGGGGGAGACGCACTGCCGTGCGTCTCTACAACAAAGCGTAATTCAACAAAATCCTTGCGTAACGTGGGGATTTTTGCTATACTTGGTACGAGCTTATTTGAGGGAGGGCATTTATTATGAAAAAGCTGTTGGCGGTCGTGTTGGCAATGGCGATGCTGTGCGGGGTTGCAGGGGTTGGGGCGGTGGCGGCGGAAGTTGACCCCCGGTTGGCGAGAACCATTGCCGTCGCGGAGGACGGGCCTTATGAGCGCCTCGAAGAACCCGGTTTAACGTCCGCTCCAGCGCGGCAAATCGCACAGTCCGATGCAAGGGACGAGGCTGAAAAATTAGTAGCGGTGGTATCCGCAGCCATTAAGGAGTTTAACCAGACGCATGGCGGCACTGGTGCCCTGGAATTCGTGTGGGACAGGTATTACTGGGGCAGCGCCGACGGGGTATTCCGGCGTATTGATATCACGGTCAGCGGCGAGGTGCGGGACGCGGCGAAAGGCCTGGAACTCCCCGAGCGCTGCAATGTCACCTGGAACGCAACCTTGGCTGGCAGCACGGGCGGCGAGCCCATGTTGAAAAATCCCTACGGCGTTCTCCTCGTGGGGGGAATCCATACCAATGGCACCGCGGTTGAGAGCAACTGCGTGGATGTGGTTGGCCTCATCTCCGGTGCGCAGGCGATCCATATCCGCACATTCGACTATAACCAACTGTCCGGCGGTATCACTCTTTATAGGGGCAGCACGGTCAGCGGGGACCTGCGCTGCGACAACTACAGCACGATCCATGTATGGGGTGGCACTTTTACCGGCTCTGTTTATAGCAACGGTTATGTCTATATCGATGATGATTCGGTTGTCAACTTAACGCATTTGACCGCGCATAGTATTTACTTGCGCGACACTCCCAAGGTGGTGCTTGCGGGAAACGGTGCCGTCAACGTAAAGATTTTCAACATCATGGAGCCCGCAACCATCGATTTTGAAGACCGGCTGCAAAACTGCATTCTGGTAAAGAGCAAGCCAATTGGCAGCTTTATTACAGGCCAGGGCGAATATGTGCTTGACTACGAAGTCTGGACCGTCAGAGGCAATGTTATCCTAGACACATACATAAGCATAGAGCAAAAGGGCTGTCTGATGATCCCGGAAGGCGCGAAGCTCACTGTGACGGGCCTGCAAATATGGGGCGGTAAGGTCATTGTGGACGGTGAACTCGTCATTCTAGATCACAAAAAAATATATGCCGATGAAAACGCATCTATCGCTGGCAAGAATGCCAAAACGCTCCGCGATATTATCCACAAAAACGCCACGTTTTCATCTTCACTGATAACAACAATCCATAACGCGACATATCAATACATTGGGATGTTATTGTTTGACGCGGATCAAGGCCCGATCATGCAGTTCATTTTGCGCTGGATATTTTACATCCGGAATATGCTGGGATAGAAACCCCAAGCAATAGCAACCGCCCGATAGGCTCCCGCCTGCCGGGCCTTTTTGTATCCCCTCCGGACAACTTCCCATATGTTGTTACCAGGCATAGATATCAAAAATCTTGCTGAATAAAAAATCGAAGGAGGTTCAAATGGACAGGTATAGATGCGAGCAGAGGAGAACGTGTGACCGCTATTGGGATCAGCCCATCGGGCTCCGGACCTGTGGCGGCGTTCGCCACTGCGGCAGGGCGCATTCAGGCTGCAATGACGGCTTTGAAATGATCGATCGCTGCAACAGGGCTGTTTTTATAGCATGCAGGCACGTCAACGCGTGTATCAGGCCGGAAATGACGCTGACGCCCTTCTGCGGCATGTCAAACTGCATGTGTCGGCGTGATGATTGCGATGGTTGCCGCTGGTAATCCAACGCACAAAAAGCCCCCCTCGTTCGCGAGGGGGGTGACGCATAGCGTCGGGGGGCGCGGGGCGCAGGAGCCTTCCTCAGCACCCCTCCGCCGTCGCATCGAAGTACTCGCCTTTTGCCTTGATAGGCTCGGCCTCCAGTATATCGGAGTTGTCAAAGTTGTCCGCCAGGTTGCGGTATTCCATCGCGATGATGCTTTCGCACAGCTCCACGAAGTTGTAGTCATAGCCGTCCTTGCGGCGCCAGAGGTCCTTCATGTATACCCCGCTGGCCATGTACAGGCTTCTCTCAGCGAATAGCCTGTCACGCAGCCCCAGGTACTGCATCCACTTCTCCCTGAACTTGCACGTGGCGTTCACCGCCCCGGCCACCGTCACCAGCGTGCCCAGCACCGCCCCGGTGATGACCGCGCGGTTCGCCGTGTTGTCCGCTATCAGCAGCACCAGCGGGATCATGGCGGCATAAGTAATTTGCAGGATAGCCAGGCAGGTGTAGAATACGGCGCAGGAGGTGGCCTTGCCGCTGTAACTGACGATGGTGGGGTCCACCCTGGTGCTTATATAGTCGTGCACGCTGCCGGCTTCGCCCCCCTGCAGCCGGTTGCCCCCCTGTTTGTCCCGGCCGTCCAGCTCCGCTAGGAGCCTTTGCAGTTCCCGGGACCGCCTGTCGTTTTTAATCCTGAGCTTTTTGCAGATGCCCCTCTGCTTGCCCTTGTAGTACACGGCCGAGAATAGCGCCATCAAAACCGGCAGCGTGACGGCGAAGGCCGTCAGCCAAAATAGAATGCTTTTCACGGGGATGATCCCCATGTTCTTCACCTCCCTATGTCGCTTTACATCGTAAAATTATTTTACCAAATCTTAGAGATTTTGTCAAGCTAAACTGCGACAATTATTTCCGAAAACTGTGAAAATTTGTGGACGATTTAGCGCGATAAAGCATTTTGTAGCTCGAATTGCTCCTCCAGCGTGACATCAACTTCCATGTTTTCCCAGTCTGTCGCCTCCCCCGGGAGTTCCGCCAAATGCCTGTATTCCATTGCGACGATTCTCTCACAGGCCTCCACGAAGTTGCGCCGCTTCCCGTCCTTGCCGCCGCGCCACAGACCATTGTATACTTGCCCGGCGGTGAAGACGTTGCGCTCGGCGAAGAGCCTGTCCCGCAACCCGAGGTATTGCAGCCACCGCTCCCGGAATTTACACGTCGCGTTGACGCCGCTCATGGTGGCCACGCCCGCGCTGAACACCTTGGTGTAGCTTGGCTCGCCCGGTTCTTCGGAAATTAGCAGCACCACCGCGATCATCGCCGAATCACCGGCAGCGCCCCGGCGAAGCACATCAACAGCGAAAAAATCAATTTCATAGCCAAGCACCTCCTTGTCCATTTTATGCGGCGGCGCGGATATTGCAACAAAACCCTTGCGTTTCGCGAGGTTTTTTGGTATACTGTTATCGTGAATTAATCAAGAAAGAGGTGTCCCATGAAAATCGGTCTTTGCGCATCGGCAGACCAAGCCGCCCGGGCCAAGGCGGCCGGCTGCGACTACATCGAGCTGAACTTCACCACCGTGGCCCGCATGGATGAAGAGGCATTCGCCGAAACCGCGGCGGCCCTGGAGGCCGCGGGCCTGCGGTCCGAGGCCATGAACTGCTTCATTCCCGGCGACTTCAATCTCTACACCCTGGAGGACGGCGCGGCCCTGGAGGCCTACATGCGTGCCGGTATGGCCCGGGCGAAGGCCCTGGGCGCGGAAATCATCGTGTTCGGTTCCGCCGGGGCGCGCAAGCTCCCCAAGGGCGTGGAGAAATCAGAAGGCCTGCCGAATCTTTTGCCCTGGTTCCAAATGGCGGGGGAGCTCGCAGCCGAAGCGGGCCTCACCGTGGTGGTCGAGCCCCTCAACACCGGGGAGGACAACGCCGTGAACACCCTGTGCGAGGGCATCGAGCTCATGCGCCGGGTGAATCTGCCAGGCCTGCGTGTGCTGGCCGATATGTATCACATGGGCTTGAACGGCGAGGACTACGCCGGCGTGCCGCTGGCCGGCGCGGATCTGCGCCACACCCACATCGCCAACCCGGCGGGCCGCAAATACCCCCTGCCCGGCGACGGCTACGACTACGCACCCTTCTTCGCCGCCCTGCGGGAAATCGGCTATGCCGAACGCCTGTCTATCGAGGCCTCGCCCGTCAACGGTCCGGAGGACTTGCCCGTGTGCGTGGAATACCTGAGGAAGCTGGCGTGACATGGCCCTTATGGTCTTTTGGGCCAAGCCAAAATGTAGGGGCGGCAAAGCCGCCCGGTTTCTGTTCATTTAGCGGCAACAGCAGCAACAGCAGCACCTTGGGCGGCAGTTGACTTGGCAGCAACGTCCCCAGCCCCACCAACTGCTCGAGCAGCATTGCCAGGAATTATAACACCACATTCGTTTAACCTCCTAAAAAAGTTTTGGACGTGCCCCATCATATGCGGGGCACGTCCAAAATGTGCATATGGTAGAGACGCACTGCCGTGCGTCTTTACGTGGCAATAATCACCGGCACTTCCATCTCCCGGGGATCGCTCCCGCCATGGGAGGACTTGAAGCCCTTGCCTGCACTGCGGCCAATTTCGGCCCCCGGGGGCGGCAGCAGCAGGAAATCCGGCATGCGCTCCAGCAGTCGCGGGTACGCTCTGCCCTCGTCCAGGTTGCCGAATATCTTCAGATTCAGCATATCTTCTTTTGACAGAATCTCGGTATCCGGCCCGAAGGCCGCCCGGGCCTCACGGACGAAATCGGCCTCTCGTCCGGGCTTTACCCGGCAGCCCTGCGCCCGGGATTCGATGTCAACGCCGCAGCGCAGGGTATCCAGCAGGGCTGGGTGGTCTGCCACGGCCATGCTGCGCGTGATGTCGATATGCCCGTGGTCGGCGGTGACGACAAGCAGCGTATTCCGCATCTTACGGGCAAGCCTTGTGCAGGCCCGGTTGAGTTGTTTGATCTTGCGCCGGCTCGCGCGTGAAACCCCATGGTCGTGTAGGGTGTAGTCCGGCTCGTTACAGTAGCAGTAGGTGAACTGCCGCCCCTTTACCCGCCCGATTTGCAGCAGCCTGCGCACCATGTCCCGGGGGGATTTGTAGTGCCCCGGGCCGAAATTCATCAGGCAGTGGCCCTGTGCCTGCCCTGTTTGGGTGACGTCCTCCCACAGCGCGTTCTTAGGCATATACGTCGGCCCCGGGTTGGGCCTATGGAAATAATCGTCGTCCCTTTCGCTGTCGCGGCCGCTGAACACATCAACCACGCGCTCGACCTCCTCGAGCCACTGGCACCAGCCCAGCCAGCCGGTCTCGGCGGGGGTCATGCCCGTCTCGATGGCGCTGATGGCCGAAACCGTGGTGGGCGGGAACACCGAAGATATGCTCTGCCGCCAGTGCCTGCGCAGGAATGCCCTTTCCGGCAGGGATTCCTCCAGCTGCGCCTGACCCATGCCGTCCAGAACGAGCAGGATCACGTGCTTGTATGTACATTTTTCGAGGGCCTCGTCGAGCATCGGCAGGGTATTGTGATGCACCTCGCAGCCGTAGTGCCGCCGCAGCGAGTTCGACAGCGAGACGATGCTTTTGCCGTAATTTGGACGCGGCAGACCAATTGCCAATTGCTCATTGATAATTATCAATTATATCCACCCCCCGTCCACGCACAGCACCTGCCCTGTCACATAGCCCGCGCCCTCTCCTGCAAAGAAGCACACTGCTCGCGCAACGTCATCGGGCGCGCCAAGACGGCCGGCGGGGATCTCACGCGCGAGGTCAGCCAGCGCGGCAGGGGAGAGATGCGCGTTCATGGGCGTCTCGATCACGCCCGGGGCCACGCAGTTGACGGTCACGCCGCTGGGAGCCACCTCCTTCGCAAGGGCCTTCGTCAGGCCGATCACGGCGGCCTTCGCGGCGGAATACGCAACCTCGCAGCTGCCGCCCGCTAAACCCCACACGGAGGAAATGTTGATGATCCTGCCCCATTTTTGACGTATCATATGCGGCAGAGCCCTGTGGCAGCACAGGAACACGGCGCGGGCGTCCAGGGCGAACAGGTCGTCGTATTGCTCAGTCGAGGTATCGGTAATCAGCTGCTGCGGCAGGGCGATGCCGGCGTTATTCACGAGTATATCAATGCCGCCTGGTTCGGCAAGGCAACAGCCAAGGCGCTCCTCCGCTTGCAGGAAGAGCGCCTCGATTTCATTTTCGTCGCGCAGGTCGGCACGGAGAAAGACTTCTCTGCCGGGAAAGCTGTCCCCGCAGTTGCTGTACCCGTGCCGGAGCACCCGCACGCCCTGCCGTTCCAGGGCGTCGGCGATCGTGGCCCCGATGGCCCCGGAGGCCCCGGTGACCAGCGCGTGCTTTGTTCTCATCAGAGCACGCCGCCCAGGCTCGCGCCCAGATCGGCCATCTGATCCAGCGGCATCGCGCGCATGCCCGCCGTGCCGAAGAAAGCCGGGTCCACCTGGCCGCTTAGCATATCGATCTCCCACATCACGCTTTCGCCCTCGGCGTCCGCCTCGATACGCTTCAACTCGCCGCCCTGGAAGTAGTAACGCATGGTGTTGCCCTCGGCCTTCAACTCAGCGCAGAGATACTCCTTGCCGCCCATGGTCACCTTGCTCGATTTGATCTCGTTAAGGCGCATCTCGATCTCCTCCCTGGAGCCCGCGCCGCCGAAGGCATCGCCCATGGCGCCAGTCAGGTCGAACTCCATCAGTTCGCCGCCCTCTGCGGAGCCGTCGCCCATCGGCATATAGGTTTTTTTGTCCACGAGCACGATCATAATGCCGTCGGTCTTGGTGACGATGCGTACCTTTTTGCCGAAAAGGGTCTGCGCAGTGGCGCCCTGAATACGGGCCTGCACAACGCTTTGACCCTCGCTCCTGAACAGAGACGCCCAGTCCATCTCCACCTCGAAGGCCATCGCGTTTTCATCCATGGCCACGGTCAGCGGCGTGGCGGTGTTCCCGCCCGCCACGAAGGGCGAGGAACTGCGCGTCTTCATCGTGAATTTGCCGGAGCCGAAGATATCGAGCACGTTCCTCATCAGCGCGCGCACCTCGGCGGCGTCCACCTCGACGCCCGCGGGCATGGGAGGCGGCATGGTCTGGGGGGGTGAATCTTCGGCGGGGATGGTCACATCCAGTTCGAGTGCCCTTCTGAGGGCGTCCTGCGCCAGCGCGTCCAGTTCTCCCAGATCCAGTTCATTCCTCGCCTTGTTCAAGTCGTCTTCGTTCACGGCGATGGTGGTGGGCTCGGTGGGGCCGATGTCGATGCCCACTTTGCACCCCGCCGCCAGGGCGAACACAATGGCCACGCCGAGAAAGAGGCAAATGAGTTTTTTCATGGTGGTTTCTCCTTTTGTATAAATCTATATGGCTAGTGTGTTGATTGTTTGTCGCTTCGCGATGCCATCCTCAGACCCGCAACGTCTCCTGCGGGAGCCGTATGGCGGGAGCTCCTTCCCGTGGAAGGAGCTGTCATCTCGGATGACTGAGGATGGCATCGCGGAGCGGCTGAATGTGTACGGGTTACGCTCACGCCCCCTTTACCGTCTCCATCATGCCGGTAAACGTCTCCGCGATGATCTCCGCCGTGCGCGGTCCCAGGGAGTTGGTCTCCTCGTAGTGGTTGCGCCCGGTCTTGTCCTTCCCGCCGTTGATGTAGGGGGTCTTCTCGTTGAGTATCCAGTCGTTGGGCGGCACCACGTAGCCGGTCATGTCGTTGCACAGGTTGAATACCAGAAGGTCGGGGTTTTGCGCGATCTCCCTCAGGGGGATGGGGTTGGCCTCCGGGCCCAGGCCCGTGGCGCTCTCCTCCGCGGTGAGGTATCCGCCGTAGGCCAGCTCGGGGAAGAGCTCGCAGGGGAGGAACAGCATCTCTAAACCGCCATTTTGGGCACTCCCGCCAAGTTCCATGTAAGTCATCTCGGTCAGGAGGCTGTAGCCGATCTCCCCCTTGCCTGTGGCGAATTTTTTGTCGTTCTTGATAACCCCTATCTTCACGGCCATGAGCAGCATCACATTTTCGACCTCGCTGTAATACGGCTGGCGCAGGAAGTTGAGCAGGGGAGGCAGTTTGCGGTCATTGGTGATGGCCATGGCGGCGTCGGCCAGCAGTTCGCCGCACATCACGGTGGAGACGATGTTGTCCTCGTCCAGCTCCTTCGGACGGATCAGCCCACCCTCGCAGCCGATGAAGAAAATCACTTCGGCGCCGTTTTCCTTCGCCACGCGCCGGCGGAGATAACAGGGGAAATCCGCGCTGACAAGGCTGTTCGCGCCCAACATGGCCTCGCAGTGGGTGTCAAGGTTCAGCATCCAGGTCTCCGTCGAGCCGTCCAGGGGAGCGAAGCGCAGGCGGGTGAAGGTCTTGTTCCAAACCTGCGGCGGGCGGCTGTCGCGCAGCACGTCGGGGGCCTCGATCGTGCCGTGGAACAGGTCGCCGTCCTTGCGGTTCTTGTACGCCCCGCGTATGACTTTTTTGATCCCCTCGTGCACGATGTCCATATATTTCGGGTTGCGCCCCGTGAGGGGCAGCGGGCCCCAGTAGCCCAGGGTGTCGATGCCCGCGTGGTTGTGGCAGCTCATGATGAACACGCCGCGGCAGCCGATCATGTCCAGTTCGGTCTTCATGGATTCCACGATGAGGTCGCTGTCGTAGCTGCTCATGCCAACGCTGTCCACCGAGACCAGGAACACGCCGCCGCGCCCGGTGTTGTCGTCGATCCACACGGCCGAGCAGGTCATGGGGTCCAGCACGCCAGTGGCCGCGTTGTTGATCCTGTAGCCAGCCACCCAGTATTTCTTCTTCGGCAGGTCGCTGGGCATGATGTCCGTTTTGGCGAAGCCCAGGGTGAAGTGGTCGCTGGCGGGTTCGTCCAGCTTGTCAAATACCGCCTTGGGGATGGCCTTCGCGGGGTGCTTTTGTCCGTACTTCACCGAACCCTTCGCGAAGCGCTCCTGCGCGAAGGAGACAACGCCCCCCAAGAAGTCCAAGTCCTTTTTCGCCATGCCCGCATCGCCCTCCATCTATTTTGTACGCCTATTCTAGCAAATATCCTGGCCGCGCGCAAGGGGTTTTGGAGATTTTACGGTTTGTTTTATGTGTGTTCATAGTTTGGAAGAAAAAACAAGCCCTCCCTATTTCGCTCCCCCCGGCCTGCGGCCACCCCCTCGCTTGCGAAGGGGGCTTTCTCTGCTCTTTACGAAAGCTACGACAAGAGCACAAATAGCCCCCTTCGCAAGCGAGGGGGTGGCCGCAGGCCGGGGGGAGCATAATCACACAATCTCCGCCCGCCACACCTGCGTAAACGCCTCTCCCGGCCCAAGGCTCTGTATCAGCGGCTTCTGGCTGAAATCCGGTGTGAATTCGTTGCTGTCGTTCAGGCCGAACCAGGGCTCGATGCACACATAGGCCGCCCCGGGCTTGGCCCATATGCCCAGCACCGGCGCGCCGCCGATATCGAACTTGACTGTTGGCTTCCCATCGCGCACAAGCGTCACGTGCTTTGATTTTACATCTTTCAAAATCAGCGCGTCCCTGTCGAACAGGTGCTCGTGAATTGTAATATCAGTGGCGTTCTCCAGCACGGGGTAGCTCCCGCCGGCCAACATGGCCTCGTCGTCGATCCACAGGCTGGCGAGGGTCTCGGGCGTGTCGAAGCGCAGTGTGTCTCCCATAGAGCAGTGGAAGCCCGGGTGCGCCCCGATGGAAAAACACATCTCTCCGCCACCGCGATTTTCAACTAATGCCTCGGCGACGAGTGTGCGCTCCTCCAGGCGATAGGTGAGCGTCAGCGCAAACTCGAAGGGATAGCACGCTCGGGTTTTGTCATTGCTCTCCAGGATGAACGAGACGTGATTTTCCCCGTGTTCCAGCAATTGAAAACGGCTTTTGCGGGCAAAACCGTGCTTGGGCATGGCGTATTCCTTGCCCTTCCAGCGGTAGCGGTCGTCCTTCAGCCGCCCCACGATGGGGAATAGTACCGGGGCCTGGCCGTACCATATGGCCGGGTCGCCCTGCCAGAGATACTCTGCTTTACTTTGCCTGTCTTTGATGGAATGCAGCTGCGCGCCATGGTCGTCCACGGC
>Ga0123353_10007993_pt1 | contig 14385 bp, 10 predicted proteins | sample TergutLab28metaG_3_FD_92763 | JGI IMG/M metagenome (GOLD analysis project Ga0123353, IMG submission 92763) | Labiotermes labralis P3 segment gut microbial communities from Petit-Saut dam, French Guiana - Lab288 P3 | ecosystem: Host-associated > Arthropoda: Insects > Digestive system > Gut ... | reverse complement strand
GAGTATTGCTCTATTTTCCCAAGCTGCTCGTTATCTCTGTTTCTGCGTGATTTATTCTTGCGTTCCCTATTTAAAAGGTTTGCATAAGGAGGAGAAGTCCAAATAAGGCTGATACTTTCTTTCTCCAAATAGTCCGGGATATTTCTCGCATCATCCTCCACGGCTATTTGTTTGGTATCGGAAGCAAATATATTTGCACTGCTCAATAAACGCTGCTCACATAATTTTATGTAATCCGCCTGCAAGTCGAATCCAACAGCGTTGCGGTTAATATCATTTGCGGCCACTAACGTTGTTCCGCTGCCGACAAACGGATCAACTACCAGCTCTCCCTCATGAGTAAACAGTTCTATGACCCTTCTGGCAAGAGAAATAGGAAATGTTGCCGGATGGACCTTTTTATCACGGACATCTCGTGTCTCATAATAAAACTGCCAAACACCGATTTGATTTTTAAGCCATTCCTTCGCGCTCAGACAATTTATGTGATTAGCAGAACACTTACAGGAACGAAGGTTATGAATCTGAATTTTTCCCATCTTACATCAATGCGCCTTTACTTTTTTACATATTTACTTATTATATATTATCAATGAATTTTCAACCTTAGTACAGAGTTTCTATTCATAACTGTCGGTTTTCAAAATCAGCGAGAAAACCGTTCTGTTTTTATTTGTTCCTTTTTTCAATGAAGCCATAGGTAAAAAACAACATCCCTAAATGAATCTTCTTCTTATTTTGAGGTTTGGGGAAATTATTGGTACAAAGCAGTCCTATTACCCCCCTATTTCTTTGGCTGCAGCGGATACCAAGCGATCTCAGATAAAAGTTCCGGGATTGCCAATAACTTATTTCCTGCGGTTTATCTTGCTGGCCGCAAAACCGGCACCGAATCCATTGTCAATATTGACTACAGTGACTCCTGCAGCGCAGCTGTTCAGCATACCCAAAAGAGGAGCAAGACCCTGGAATGATGCTCCGTACCCCACACTTGTAGGCACAGCAATGACGGGAACATCAACAAGACCTCCTATCACACTTGGTAATGCTCCTTCCATACCGGCAATGACAATGACGACGCTGCAAGATCGTATGGTGGCAAGAGAATCGAAAATCCTGTGAATGCCGGCAACGCCCACATCATTGATTCTTATGATCAGATTTCCAAGAAGTTCGGCTGTTACCGCCGCCTCTTCGGCAACAGGCAGGTCAGATGTTCCTGCCGTAATAACCGCAATTGGTGTGGGTGAAGGGATGACATTGGTATTTTGAATGCTGATGATACGTGCCTGGTCGTAGTATACGGCTTTTGAAGATATTGGTTGAATAGCTTCAAAAAGGCTTTTCTCGGCTCTTGTGCCGATGATATTGCTGCCCTTCATATGCATGGTTTCAAAAATCATCCTGATCTGATCAATCGTTTTACCGGCGCAATAAACAATTTCCGGATATCCCGTTCTCAGTTCTCTGTGATGATCAATGCGGGCGAAACCCAGGTCGGCGTAAGGTAGTTGACTCAGATCTTCCATCGCCTGGGAAATACTCCTCTTGCCCTCTCTGACCTGTTGCAGAATGCTTTCCAGCTTTTCTTTATTCACAATAGCCGCTCCTGATCCATTGTCCCCGATCGATAACCTTCCAAATCAAGAGTAATATACTGATAACCCAATCGCTTGAATTTTTGAACTACTTTGCGTCTGCATTCATCCGGAAAAGGTTTATTCAAATGATCTGGCTGCAGTTCAATACGAGTTATTTTATCATGAACCCGAACGCGGGATCCTTCAAAACCAAGGGAGTCAAGAAATTGCTCTGCCTGTTCAAGACTTCGCAGATCCTGTATTGCAATCCTTTTATTATGGGGAAAGCGTGTCAACAGGCAGGCATTAGCTGGTTTGTTCCACGTTTGCAATCCTGCATTTCGTGAGCATTGCCGGATATCCTCTTTTGTCATTTCGGCATCTCTGAGAGGACTAAGAATTCCACATTCGTCAAGAGCCTTCATTCCGGGCCTGTAATCATTCAAATCATCAGCATTTGTACCATCAAAAATGGCCTGAATATTAAAATCTCTGGCGACCTTTTGGAGACGTTCCATCAGATTTTTCTTACAGCAATAACACCGGCCTTCAGGATTGGAAGCCATTTCATCAGTCATATCAAGAGTAATTACAAGATGCTTAATTTTGTGATGCAGACAAAAGGACTGGGCATCCTGAATTTCATGCTGATGCATGTACGGCGTTTGAATCGTCACCGCAAGGACAGACAATGGACCTGTTCCGGCGGCAATATAGGACAGATAAGCACTGTCTGTTCCTCCGGAAAGAGCGATTAAAACAGATTTGAATCGGGCAATCTGTCTTTTGAGATTTTTTTCCTTTTCTTCAGGTGTCATGATCTTTTTGAGCTGCAGCAAGAATGATGCGTATAACCTCCTTCATCGGTACACCCTTTTCTCTTGCGATGGTTGCACATTGATCGGCTTCAGGTTTTATGGAAACCTCCTGACCGTCAAGATATGATCGCTTGACCTTTACCGTGCCAAACGGGGTTTTTACTTCTGTGAAACGACGTTGCAGGGTTTCTTTATGGAAAGGAAATATGCGGAGTCCGATGGTTGTGGATTCCGTAAACAGAATTCTTTTCACTTCTGCAAGGTGTTCTCTCTCGCAGATGACGGTAATTTGATAAGCCGGTCGGCTTTTTTTCATCATGATCTGCGTGTGGAATACATCAGGAACTCCCGCGGCATATAATTGTGCAGTAATATAGTCCGTAATCTCGGGGTTCATATCATCAATATTACATTCGACGCGAAAAGCTTCATGATTTTGAAAAGCAAAGTCGGTTGTTTCCGCCAAATACACTCGGAGCATATTGGGGCGTTGAGGATTGTCCCTCTGGCCTATACCGTAACCTGCTTTGATTATGCTGAAGTTCAAGTTCTGTGGGGCAGGTTCAGCAACGGAGGCAATAATGGCTGCTCCTGTTGGTGTGGTAGCCTCAAAAGGGACTCCTCCCATATGAACAGGAAAATTTTTTATAAGCTGGACAGTTGCGGGAGCTGGTATGGGAAGGGTTCCGTGAGCACATTTTACCGTACCGCACCCCATTTCAAGGGGGGAAACAAAAATTTTTTCCGCCGCAAGTTCTTCTAAGCAGACAGCCGCGCCAACGATATCAATAATAGAATCAAGCGCTCCTACTTCATGAAAATGAATGTTCTCGGGTGTTTCGTTGTGGACAATTGCCTCGCTCTCCGCCATAAGACGAAATATTTTTGAGGCCAGTGTTTTGGTGCTGATATTTAAACTGCTGTGATGAATAATTTTTTCGATATTCATCAATTTCCGATGAACACTCTCGTGATCATTTGCATGGGCTGCAGTGTGAGACGAAACACCATCGGTTCCAGCAAGGGGAACATCGTCTGTAATCACGGATACTTTTGTACCTGCAATGCCATGCCTCTGTTCGCGGCTGATATGCAGATTCCATCCTGAAAGATGTAATTTACTCAGTTCATCATGCAATTTTTGTCTATCGATGCCTAAATCAATCATGGCGCCCAGATTCATATCGCCACTGATGCCTGAAAAACAGTCATAGTACAGTATTTTCATTTTCCACTTTCTGTTTGGAAGATTTTATGATGATTTTCAAAATGATATTTTATTTTTTACTCTTGGAAATTGCAATATTAGGATAAAATCCTTCCATTTTAAGAGATTATCCATGAAGCGTAATATACCATAAGGAAACGTCGAAAGAAAAACGTATTTCCTCATTAAAACATTTTTATTCAAAATCACAGGGAGAAAGTGGTTCTGCAGTTTTATTCTTTCACCTTGAAATGTTTTACAAATTTTGATAGATGGCTGCCACGTAATGGAGTTTTGCGGGTAATCAACCACGGATGACAAAAACACACGAAGATATACTGTGTCCCGTTGGCATCTTGGTACGAGGAAAATAATTTTTATATATTGAAAGGGGAAAAATATGTCAGATTCTAGTGGGAAAACAAATACCACAAACGTACAAGCCGTTATTGCCAATCCGTCGGCGTTAGGATTGTTTGGGCTGGCCATTGTTACACTTGTTGCGTCTTCACAGAAGTTGGGCATTACGGAAGGTACGTCACTGATTATACCATGGGCGATATTTTTAGGAGCCTGCGCCCAGTTGGTGGCAGGTTTCAACGACAGCAAACTCAACAATGCCTTTGGTGCAACTGCTTTTTGCGGTTATGGATTTTTCTGGTTAGGCGTGTCAACAACATGGCTCATCCAGAATGGTGTTTTTGGTGAAGCCATTATGGCCAATATGGATATCAGGCAACTTGGTTTTGCCTTTTTGGGTTACCTCATTTTTACTCTTTATATGACCGTTGCTTCGGCAAATACCAATAAGGTCTTACTCATTATTTTTATTCTGATTGATCTTTTGTTTCTTGGTCTTTCCTGTAGCGTCTTCGGTATCGCTGCGGGAGCAATGCATCACTTGGCCGCCATTGCCGAATTGTTAATTGCTATTACTTCATTCTATGGTTCTGCGGCTATTATTCTGAATGGACAATATGGAAAGCAGGTTTTACCTTTGGGAAAACCGATAAAACTTTTTTGATGCCACGGCAGAACATTAGATTCGGCAAAAAAATGGAGTATTCCATGGCATGATGGAGGCTTCATAATTATGTTTAAATTCGCCAGTAATACGTGTGCCTTTGTCAGATGTGTTACTGGCGATCTTTTTCAGGAATATGGAACGAGTGGCAATACCTCCCTCCGTAACTTCTCGCCCATCAAGGGTCGGACCATATGGCAATACTGTATTCAGTAACAACTGTCCGAAACGAGGGGGTGATTTATGACATTCAAAAAAGATAAAATGATTCGTTGGGGTTATTGTAATGCCGCAGGAATTATCTATTTTCCCCGTTATGCCGAACTGTGCAATGATCTTATAGAGGATTTATTCTGTGAAGCCTTGGACATCACCCCGCGGACCCGGATACAGGAACTCCGCCTGGGCATCCCGTTTGTTCATCTGGATATGGATTTCCTCGCCCCCAGTATCCTGAATGAAGTGCTGGAATTTGAACTGGCTATCACCGCAATAGGCCGCTCTTCCCTGACCTTTTATATTATCGCCAGGTGTGGCAAGGAGGAACGGCTGCGAGCCACATTAAAAGCCGCGATGATCTCTATGGATACCAGACGTGCAGTACCCATAGATGACAAATGGCGGGGGATATTTGCTCCTTTTATGGAAGCACCGATTAAATAGACTATGTAAGATCAAGTGCTTGGGCAACTTGGAACGATGCCTGCCAAGGGCTGCCGGAATATTGCCGTAGAACCAATCCTGCCAGTCATCGGTACCTGTTAATCACTAGGTCCGCGGTTCAATCCCGTGCTGGGTCAGCAAAGACAAGGATTTACGAAAAATCGTAAACTCTTTTTCCGTATGAAATCGGGTCCAAAACCTAATTTCCCCATACCTTTCGATACTTTTTGTATACGTCTTTACTCGGCTGTACTAGATTAGATTAAATATTACACCATAATCTAAGGGTTTTTAGTGTTATTTCGGTTCTAAAATCCGAATGCTGACCTCGTCGTTTCGAATGTCTGCAACGGCTGAACCTCCTGAGCGCAGCTGACCAAAAAGAACCTCGTCCACAAAGAAACGCTTTATTTTTTCCTGAATGAGTCGGTCAATTTCTCTAGCCCCAAATTCACTGCTGTAACCATGATGAGCCAACCAATTAAGACAAGACGGAGTTACTTCCAAATGAATATACTTTTCCTTAAGTTGAACCTGGAAAGCGTTTAGCGCCTTATTGACAATCTTCAAAATCTCAGTTTCTGCCAGGCTGTTGAAATTAATTACACCGTCAAGGCGATTTCTGAACTCCGGGGAAAATAATTTCTCTATCGCACGGTGAACAGCGCTACGATCGATCGGTTTTCCTTCAAAACCGATTACCTGGCGGTTGATTTCCCGAACCCCGGCATTGGAGGTCATAAGGATAATGATGTTACGAAAATCAGCCTTACGCCCGGCATTGTCCGTCAGAGTTGCGTAATCCATAACCTGAAGAAGACTATTAAAAATATCTTCGTGAGCCTTTTCAATTTCATCCAACAACAGGACCGCATAGGGTGTTTTGCGAACAGCTTCGGTTAATAATCCGCCTTCCTCGTAGCCAATATATCCTGGCGGTGCGCCAACAAACTTTGCCACAGAATGCTTTTCCTGATATTCGCCCATGTCGTAACGAAGCAAGGGAATATTCATATGCTCGGCAAGTTGTCGCGCTAACTCGGTTTTACCAACTCCCGTAGGGCCCACAAAAAGAAGGGAAGCGATCGGCTTGCGCGGGTCTCTGAAACCGGCACGAGAGTTTTTGATAGCGTTGACAATCCCTTCAACCGCCTCATCCTGACCGAAGATATATGCCTTAAGATCACTTTCCAGGGAGCTCAAGAGTTCTATGTCAGAAGAGGAAACATTTTTTTCTGGTATACGTGCCATTTTGGCAACAACTTCTTCTATTCTAATACGGTCAATTATCGCGGGTTGTTCATGATCGTTATCATCATTGTAGTCCCGCATCATGGCAGATTGCGCTCCCGCTTCATCGATTACGTCAATAGCCTTGTCGGGAAGACGGCGATCATTAAGGTAACGATTAGCAAGTTCTACCGACGATTGCAGGGCATCCTCCGTATAGGCTACATGATGATAATTTTCATATTTTTCCTGTAATCCCTTTAAAATATCAATAGTTTGTGCAACTGACGGCTCCGGGACTTCGATCTTCTGAAAGCGTCGCGACAGGGCACCGTCTTTTTCAAAGATACGATACTCATCGTGAGTTGTTGAGCCGATGCAACGAAGATTTCCCTGTGCAAAGACTGGCTTTAGAATATTTGATGCATCCATAGAACTGCTTGATACGGCTCCGGTACCAACAATATTATGAATTTCATCAATAAACAGAATGGCTCTTTTTTCCTTCTGCAATTCTGCAATCAATCGTTTTACCCGCTCTTCAAAATCACCTCTGTATCGTGTTCCTGCCAACATGGCTCCCATGTCCAAGGCATATATGTTGACATTTTGAAGCCGCCTGGGAACATTTCCTGAAGCCACCATTTGGGCAAGTCCCTCTGTAATCGCCGTTTTTCCTACCCCAGGATCTCCTACGTGAATGGGATTATTTTTCAAGCGTCGACAGAGCACTTGCATGGTCCTCTGCAAAATATCCTCTCGCCCAATGACGGGATCAAGCCTCCCCTGCAGTGCCTTTTGTGTCAGGTTCGTTGTGAATGTGGCAAGAAATTTCTTCTGATTATAATTTTCTTTGCCTTCTTCCGTATCGGTATTCCTTGTATCTTCCTGATGATATCTTTCCCCATTCTCTGGAGCATCCGTATCAGCGCAAGCTGATATACCGTGGGAAAGGTAGTTCATAAGTACAAGCTTTGTTACCCCTTCTTTTTGCAAATAGAATGAAGCAAAAGAATCTTTCTCATCGAAAAGGAAGACCAAAATGTCACCTAACTCCAGGATTTCTTTCTGAGAAGACGTTGAATGGTGCACCGCTTTTTCAAGAATATTCTGAAAACCGACCGATTGAGTAACTCTTCTATCATTGGGAACTGACTGATATTTCTTTAGATGCTGATCTAAAATGGTTTTTAAGCGGTAGGTATTTCCTCCGCATTTTTCAATAATATCGGCTCCCGACGCAAAGAAAAGCGCAGCGTACAACAGATGTTCTGGTGTGATATATTCATGATGCCTTATATTCGCCTCAGCATACGCAGCCATAATAACTTGATTTAAGGTTTCGCTGATTTTCATGGAAAAAGTTCACTCCTCTTCAAGGGTGCATTTTAATGGGAACTCAGACTGTCTGGCCATTGATTGTACCCGATGTACTTTTGTCAAGGCAATATTGTATGTGTAAATACCGCATATCCCTCTGCCTTTCCGGTGAACATTCATCATGATTTTTGTTGCCTCGGCAAGAGGTTTATGAAAAACTTCTACCAAGATTCTGATAACAAAGTCCATCGCTGTGTAGTTATCATTATGTAGAATAACCTTGTACATTTTTGGCTCTTGGAGATCTGCTTGTTTATCTACTTCATCCAGAAGAGAAGAAAGGTTATTGTGGTCTTGCTGGTGGTGGGGCATGAGGGTATAATCCTTGGTGTTTCTTTTTCAGCCTTGAAAAGGTATTCTTCTTTAAATAATATATGTGGTTAAATCGTGTGTCAATAAAATGATCATAGATAAAAAAAAGTACAATGATGAGGCTTTTTGCTCTCATGGGAAGAAAATTCTCTTTCGCGAACAGAACCATTCATGGAAGTTTTTATTCTAGCGTCCGTCAGTTTGATTATTGCTATTTCTCTGTTAATTACCAAACAGCAGAACCATTCTATGCGTGCCTTTGCCGTATTGTGCGGCGTCATTTTTTTGAATCGCACCGGTTATTTCTTTTTTGAGATTTTCGACAAACCTTTTTGGCGCACCACGGAATTTGTGGGGCTCCTTGCGTTATCTCCCTGCGTTCTTTATTTTATTTCTGCCTTGACACACGGGAAATCCCCTATAAGAAAAAGAATGATATTTTTGACGGCTTTGACCAGTTTCATTCTCGCTATTCTTATTATTAGTCCTGTCCAAGAATGGGTCTCTTCCCATTTGCTGCTATATATTTACACATTTTCGATGCTTGCCATTGCATATCTCTTTCTCATTGTTTACACATTGCAGACCCACTCTTCGGAGGAAAAGAAAAGGCTTACCTATCTTGTCTTTGCCGGCGCCACAGCGGTATTTCTTTGCTGTTTTGATCTTTTTTCCTATTTTGGTCTTCCTTTTCCTATCCTTTCAGATATAGTTATCGCCGCTTTGCTCTACTTTATCCTGCTGGTGATTGCCTATCCTCACCTGACCAAACTTTACGAATTGATGGCTAAGTCTCTGATGGTTTTTATTTTATCGGCTTTTGCAACGATTCTCGTATATTTTGTGTTAGGAATATTAGGCAAGGAGATTCCTCTTTCTGTTACACAGATTTTTACCATTTCGTTTCTTATTGTTATTTCCATCCCTCCGATAAAGATGATTATTAAACGGGTTTTTGCCTATTTTTATCCGGCCAGTACGGATATTTTTCAGTCGCTTTACGCTTTCGATGAAAAACTTGAACGAGAAAAAACGCTTCTTTTGGAAGATATGGCCCCTGTGCTGGCACATGAAATCCGCAATCCATTAGGTTCCATTAAAGGAGCCGCACAATACCTGAGTACGGATACGGAATCCGAAGAGCATCAGAAATTGTTGAATGTGATTATCGAAGAAGTTAATCGTTTGAATCGCGTTGTGTCACAATTTCTTGATTACGCAAAACCTTATCGCATTGAAGTTAGAAGAGAAGACATCAATCGCATTGTCCAGAAGGCCATTTCGATTATCAAATCTAGCGGACAAACGGAACATATCAATATTATAACCGATTTGACAGATGATCTTCCTCAGGTTCAAGTTGATGCGGAACAGTTGTTTCAGGTCATTTTAAATATCGCCCTCAATGGGCTGGAAGCGATGGGAGGCAAGGGGGAGCTTTTTTTCAAAACGTCGAGCACCGAAGAGAATGGCCAGTCTTTTGTTTCTCTGGATATTGGTGATACGGGACCAGGAATTCCACCAAAAGATCTTAATCTGCTTTTCAAACCATTTTTTACAACGAAAGAGCGAGGGGTAGGACTAGGGCTTTCCATCTGCCAACGCATAATCAAGGATCACGGTGGAAAGATTTGTGTAAAATCGACAGCAGAAACAGGTACAACCTTCAATATCTGTTTGAGAACAAACTAAAGTAATTTTGTGTCACCTTGACATGACCCATTATCCATAATACAGAAAGATATGCACAGCATACTCATTGTAGACGATGAATTAAATATGCGCTTGGTACTCAAAGCCATGCTGACAAAAGCTGGTTACGATGCCTTAGTGGCTGAAGACGGGCTGATGGCTCTCAATATCCTCAAAGAAAGGGATATCTCGGTTATTGTTACCGACCTGAAAATGCCCAGACTTGATGGAATAGGACTCTTGGAACGAGTTATAAGAGAATACCCCGCCATCCCCGTTATTATCATTACGGCCTATGGAACTGTGAATACGGCTGTCAGTGCCTTAAAAAACGGGGCTTTTGATTATATCACGAAACCCTTTGATCAGGATGATCTCCGCGATATCATCAAAAAGGCTGTTCGTACACGCGATCTGAACCAAAAAGAAGTCATCTGGGCCACTGGAGAGATTGAGCGATATGGAATTGTAGGGACAAGTGCGTCTATGTTGGAAATTCATGAAACCATTCAACATGTGGCTCCAGTGAACACCGTCATTTTAATTACCGGAGAAACGGGAACAGGAAAAGAGCTCATTGCCCAAGCTATTCATAAAAGCAGTCCACGAAAGGATAATCCTTTCATCAAGATTAATTGTGGTGCGATCACAGAAAATTTAGTAGAAAGCGAGCTTTTTGGATACGAAAAAGGAGCTTTTACCGGAGCTGTTATGACCAAGCCAGGGCGTTTTGAACTTGCTCATAGTGGAACTCTTTTTTTGGATGAAGTGGGTGATCTTCCTCGCGACATGCAGGTGAAGCTACTCCATGTCCTTCAAAATCAGGAATTTGAACGTGTGGGAGGACTAAAAACAATTAAGATTGATGTGCGTATCATTGCCGCTACCAATAAGAATCTTCAACAAGAGGTTCGCGAAGGACGTTTTCGGGAAGATCTTTTTTATCGGTTGAATGTTTTTCCTATCCACTTGCCCCCCCTCCGGGAGAGACAAGACGATATTTCCTCTCTTATGGATTATTTTCTGGAAAGAAATAGTCAGAGACTGGGGAAAAGTATTCAAACAGTTGCCGATAAAGTGAAAGAACTCTTCCGCCAGTATCCATGGCCTGGTAATATTCGTGAGCTGGATAATATGATTGAACGCCTGATTCTCATGGCTAAGGATAATCGGATTGATGCAGAAGATGTGCCGGATGAAATACGATATTTTGTTGAAATTGCTCCCCTTTCTTCGGAAGCATCAGCGGAGAAACCCTTGAGGGATCTTGTCAAAGATCATACGGAAGACGTGGAAAAACAACTCATTATCAAGGCTCTGGAAGAATGCGGACAGAATGTGACCAAAACAGCTCAACAGCTTGGTTGCAGCCGCAAAGGACTTCAGCTCAAAATGATCAAGTATGGTCTCCGCAAGGAAACGTTGACATACTAGCGATATGGTACAGCAGATAGCGTAAACGAGATATGATCAGAGCAGAAACAACCTATTCTCGATATTTTCCTATGAGCTTGCACAACCGTCGTTTTTTCGGAAATCTTTTACCTAGACAAACCAATAGTCAGGAATTGGCATGAACGGCGTATAGCAATCACCGTTTTCGAAAATTACTAATTGATTGCACCCGGCATTAGAATTAGGGTCCGCCTATTCCACCCCACCCCAAAATCTGCTACTTTAAATAATGCCCCCTGTAGATTTATTCTACAGAGGGCTAATCACAGAAGGCATTCAACGCCGAATTATTTTTGGCTCCTCAGCGCGGACTCGAACCACGGACCCGATGGTTAACAGCCATCTGCTCTACCGACTGAGCTACTGAGGAAAATAGAAGGCTTTTGCTTGGAACCTATCGACAAGAACTGCAAACGGAAAGTGCATCCAAACCAACACCTGTTTTCCTGCTGATAAAGGCCAGTTGCTCTTCGGGAGCAAAATAACGGCCACAGACAGAACAAGCTTTCATCTTAAATGTCTTACCGCAAATAGACCGCGTGTCTTCCGTAGATGACATGGTGATTTGCCTGGTTGGACATATATAAGCACAACTCCCACAGCCAACGCAGACAGGCGATGGCTCTCCATATGGTGTTCCCAAGGTCTTGTCAACACCACGATACGCAAATCCTAACGCGCTAACACCAACAACATCTTCACAAGCCTTTATACAAAGGCGACAGAAAATACACTTCATACCATCTTCAGCCGGTTTGAACCTCGCCTCTGGCACAATACCCATTTTTGCTGCCATATCACGGATAATATCTGAGGTAGGACAACGCGCCATAAGAAATTGCATTACAAAGCGACGCACTTTAAGAACACGATCACTTTTCGTTTCAACAACAATCCCTTCCTCTGCCGCATAAAGACAAGATGCCACTATCTTCTTTCTCTTCCCCTTTGTTACCTCAACAACACACAGGCGACAAGCACCCGTATTTTCAAGAGTCTCATGGGAACAAAGTGTTGGAATTTCAATTCCATTCTCCCGAGCTACGGCCAAAAGAATCTTATCTTTTTCCGCCTGAACGGCTTTACCATCAATGACTAATTTAACCATTTTCGTTTCCTTTTACTCTATGATAATGGCATTAAAAGCACAGACCTCATAACAGGCACGGCATTGCATACACAAGCTTTGATCAACCTTATGTGGTTCCCGCCTTCCCCCTGTAACAGCCCGTGTTGGACAGACCTTACGGCATTTTCCGCAACCGTTGCATTGCTCGTCCACTATACGAAATTTGATCAGCTTCTTGCAAACACCAGCGGGACATTTTTTTTCTCTAATGTGAGTTTCATATTCTTCTTGAAAATAACGTAATGTGCTCAGTACAGGGCTAGGTGCGCTTCCTCCCAAGGCACAAAGAGAACTGTCAACAATGGCATCAGACATATCCTTTAATAATTCAATATCGCCTTTTTGACCAGTACCGGAACATATATCCTCAAGAATACCCCTCATGCGGCGGACGCCTTCACGGCAAGGTGTACATTTACCGCAAGATTCCTTTGCAAGAAAATCAAGAAAATATTTTGCAATATCAACCATACAGGTCGTATCATCCATGACAATCATACCGCCCGACCCCATCATGGAACCGACATTCGCTAATTCGTCAAACCCTACAGGTAAATCAAGCATTGACTTTGGAATACAACCACCGGAAGGGCCTCCTGTCTGAACAGCCTTAAACTCCTTATCCTTATAAATTCCACCCCCGATACCATACACAATTTCTCTAATCGTTGTCCCCATAGGAACTTCTGCAAGACCAATATGATTAACCTTTCCGACAAGAGAAAACACCTTTGTTCCTGAACTTGTTTTTGTTCCGATTTGTGAAAACCATTTACTCCCCCGTGCAATAATAATCGGAATATTATTCCACGTTTCTACATTATTGAGATTTGTTGGCCTATCCCAAAGGCCGTGCTCAACCGTATGGGTGTACTTTGCTCTTGGTTCGCCGGCCCTGCCTTCCAACGAGGCAATTAAGGCAGTAGACTCTCCGCATACAAAGGCCCCAGCACCTTTGGCAATTTTAATATCAAAGGAAAATTTTTGACCAAAAATATTCTTGCCTAAAAAACCTGCTTTGCGGGCTTGCGATACGGCCAGAGTGAGATTTTCAACAGCAAGAGGATATTCATTGCGAACATAAATGTAGCCCTGACTCGATCCTATAGCATAAGCACCAATAATCATGCCCTCAATGATACTGTGAGGGTCGCCTTCCATAATGCTCCGGTCCATATAGGCGCCAGGATCACCTTCATCACCGTTACATATCACATATTTAATATTTCCTTTAGCCTCCTGGCAAGAACGCCATTTTATACCAGTTGGAAATCCACCACCACCACGTCCCCGAAGGCCGGAATCAATAACTTCCTGAACGACTTGCTCCGGTGTCATATTCGTCAAGGCTTTATGAAGACCAAAATACCCCCCTCTGGCAATATACTCCTCCAAGCTTTCAGGATTAATAATACCACAATTTCGTGTAACTACTTTGAGCTGCCCTTTATAAAAGGGGATATCCTCTCTTAAAGGGATTTTGGTAAACACCTTGGGGAGCCGCCCTTTAACATATTGTATCGTCTCGCCGGTAAATGTATCTTCTTGCTCGTCAACACGATAAAATGGCAGTTCTTTATCCAAATACAAACGAGCAACTTGCTCAAGAAGAACGGGAACTTTCTCAACGGTAACTTTTGCAAAGGCAAGTCTGGGCTTATTGGGAACGACAACATCCACAAGAGGTTCCATGGAATCAAACCCCATGCCACCAGTTTTGACCAAGTCGAATTTCATATTCTTGTTTTTCTTTTCCTCAAGAAAAGCTTCATATACACTTCGTGCCCCGGCAGCAACACTATTTGTCGTCAGTCCGATGCTTATTCGTATTCTTGTGCTCGGAAAGAGCAAGTCCTGTCCTTTTTTTGCCGCCTTATTCAAGGCCTCCAACGTAT
>Ga0123353_10007992_pt1 | contig 14386 bp, 10 predicted proteins | sample TergutLab28metaG_3_FD_92763 | JGI IMG/M metagenome (GOLD analysis project Ga0123353, IMG submission 92763) | Labiotermes labralis P3 segment gut microbial communities from Petit-Saut dam, French Guiana - Lab288 P3 | ecosystem: Host-associated > Arthropoda: Insects > Digestive system > Gut ... | reverse complement strand
TAAAAAAAACAAATTTTCACTTGTTCAACGATTTGTGACTTCGTCATTTTGGGTTGAATGGGAAGTAAATGGCACTCTTCCAAGCTTCGAAACCATGTCATTTGCCTTTTGGCAAACTGACGCGTGTTTTGTTTGATTGTTTCGACCGTAATATGCAGGGACATTTTTTTGTCAAGATATTCAAAAAGTTCTTTGTAGCCCAAGGCTTGCGACGCAGACTGGCTGATGGGTAGAAAACGTTTGGTCAATTGTTGAACTTCATCAAGAAACCCATTGTCAATCATGTGGTCAACACGACGATTGATGCGCTCATAGAGAGCATCACGAGGCCAATCGAGTACGAGAACCTTGCACCGCGATGCGGGGGCAGGCTCGTCAAATTGTTTTTGCCAATCGCTGATGGGAATGCCGGAATTCCGAAAGACCTCGATCGCCCGAATCAACCTTTTGGTGTCGTTGGGATGCAAACGATCCGCAGAAACAGGGTCGATTTTTTTCAATTCCGAATGCAAAAAATCAGGCAGGGCATTATGGGATAGTCCATAAAGCTCTTTTCGCAGTTTCGGATCGGCAGGCGGGCCGGTGAAAATTCCACGGAGCATTGCTTTCAAATAAAGTGGTGTGCCACCGACAAATAAGACCTTTTTTCCGCGTCGTTTTATATCGCGAATCGCCTCATAAGCCGCCGTGACATATTCAGCAAGGCTATAATCTTCACTGGGATCAACCACATCAATCAAATGGTGTGGCACGATCATCCGTTCTTCATCCGTTGGTTTTGCCGTACCGACGTCCAGTTCGCGATAAACCGCCATGGAGTCGAGCGAAATGATTTCCGCTTCCATTTCTTCCGCCAGAGCGATGCCGACACTGCTCTTACCGCTGGCGGTGGGGCCAGTCAGATACCAACAATCCCAACCAGGATTGTCAGGTTTGTGAAATTTGGTATCTTGGTGTTTGGGCATTTGAGTGGAAGAAGCACATACTTGATGAAAAAATGTATTGGTTCAAACAAGAAGTTTGGTACATCTTGTTTCACGTCCCATTGAAGTCTTATCTATTATTGATTATTTTAGCAAAAGTTGGCGGAAAATCAAATATGTGTGACAAGTTTTCCGAAAAAAGTTGTCTCATTTTGCATCATCTTTATGAAGTGGTGGAACAGCGCCGGCAAAATTTGCCACCGGATTCCTATACTACCTCGCTTTTTCTTGAAGGAACCGAGAAGATTGTCGCAAAATTTTCAGAAGAATCGCAGGAATTAATCGAGGCAGTCGTTGCAATTCCACAAAATGGTGATACCAAGAGTAGCAGAGAACACATCGTCCACGAAGCAGCTGACTTATTGTACCATTTTCTCGTTCTGATTGCGTCATGCTATGTGGCATTGTGCGATGTTGAAGATGAATTGGCAAGACGTTTTGGGTTGTCCGGACTCGACGAAAAAGCCGCGAGAAAATAATCATAATTACTGCCTCAGAAAGACTTCGCATGACTCCCATCGGCAAACCCGTCATCACACCTCTCGAACCGACTGTATTAATTGAAGGCCAACCAGCCGTCATCGCGGGACGGTCAACCGATGACAATCACTCTGCCATAATCCCTGGCGAGCAGACGGTTCTCATCGCCGATCACCCTGCTGCAACGTTGGATAGCCAGGTTGTCGGTGAGTCTCATTCTGTTTCAGGCAAGCCAACCGTTCTGGTGGCTGGTCGTTCCGTAGCAGAATGCGCCGATTGAAAACCAGCGGCTCAAGCATACCTTCCCTTGATGTGTTTCCAAGATAAATACATTGGAAAACGAAACATAATTCTTTCGTATTATTTTTCAACCACACTGTCGAAAATAAAGAATAACGCACGTTTATGTTCTGTTAAAAACAAAAGAAAGAGACTTTCCGGTCGTTTCGGTGTTGATTATACTGAAGTATATTGACAATATTGTCGTGTGCCCATTTGAGTTGACTGTTTTCTGAACACCCGTTTCCTTGAAGGAATAGTATTGTGAGTTCCTTATTAATATTACGACAGCTTTTGGTCCGATTTCGAGTGACGTTTGTTTTGACGGCATTGCTTTTAATCGCTATGCTATTGATTTACGTTACTGCTTTTGCCCAGCCTCCCGGTGGTCGTGGCAATCGCGGAAACAACAACGATACAGGCGGTCAGCCTCCGCAATATCGCCCCGTCGAAGCAACGCAATCTCCTGTGCCGCAAACAGTTGTGACCAGTAATGCAGATGGCGTAACGGTGACGGAGACCACAAGTGGCGATGACATTTCCGTCGACGTCACACGACCGACGCAAGTCCAGCCTGTTCAAGTGATCCAAAACAGTCCGGTTCAAACAACACAAGGTCAAGCTCCTCAAGGTCAACAAGGTCAAGGTCCACAGGGACAAAGACCCCAAGGCTCCGGCGGACAGCGACCGCAAGGGCAAGGTGGTTTTCAACCCGGCCAAGGGGTGCCGGGACAACCCGGGCAGGGACGGCCTGATGGACAACCCATGGTGCCGCAAGAAGGAACGGTACAAGAAGGTCAGCCGGGGCAACCAATGCCACCCGGTCAGCCGCCAGGACAACGCCCCATGCAGCCCCGTGCCAACCGATTGGCCGACAACACGCCAAACCCGGACATCCGTCCCGAAGATTTCAACAGGACGGGCGAAGACCGAAAACTGAAAATTGTTTTTCACGGTGTACCGTGGCGAACGGTCATCGAATGGTTTGCATCGGAAGCCGGTCTGTCGCTTGAACTCGAAAGTGCCCCGCCGGGTTCGTTTACCTATCGCGACGAAACCGGTACTTATTCCATCGACGAAGCCTTCAGTAAGCTCAACAGTTACCTGATTCGCCGGAATTTCCTCATGTACCGTACGGGGCAGATGCTCATGCTGGTCAATCTGGCGGACGGTATCCCGGTTGATCTGATCCGTGATGTACCGCTTGAAAAGCTCGATCAAGTCGGCGATTATGAGGTCGTGCGCGTGTTGTTCAATCTGACCGGAACGACGCCTGACGTTGTGCAGGCGGAAATTCAGCAATTTCTGGGACCACAAGGAATGATTGTCCCGTTGGTGAGATCGCAACAGATTTACGTTACGGAGTTCGGCGACAAATTGCGAACGATTCGCGAAGTCATCCGAAACATCGACGATCCGAAAGTGATCCATGTCGTGAAACGGATTACGCTAGAAAACATCGCCGCCGATATGGCTCTTACTCAGCTCAAGCTCATGTTGTCGCTTTCCGACGGTGATTCGACGCTACGTGCCAACATCGACGCGACGGGAAAATCGATTTGGCTGTCCGGGCGGGTTGACCGCGTCAATGTGGCGGAATATTACTTGAAGCAGATCGACTCTAACCCGGTTGACACGAAGGATGTGACTCTCAAGGTTTATCCGATCCCGTCCGCCGACCCGCGAATAGCACTGGCTATCGTGCAAACCCTGCTGGCCGGGAGTCCTGACGTGCGGGTTTCGCTGGATTCCACAATTGGGGCGATTGCCGTCCAGGGACGTGCGAAAGATCATCAAAAAGTCGTCGATGCCATTGAGGAACTGGAAAAGTCCGGTGTTACAACAGAAACGATTCAGTTGTCGCGGATTTCCACAACGACGGCCAAAGAAGCCATCGACAGCTTTTTCAGTGGCGGAACCACCAGCAATACACAACGCAATCAGTTTGGTCAGTTTGGTAGCGGCGTTGGCGGGACTTCATCGACGAGCAGCAATTCGGTTGCCGCACCGATCGTCACGACCGTCGCGTCGCTCAAACAGTTGATCGTCAAGGGAACGAAATCGCAAATCACGCAGATCAAAACCCTGCTCACCCAAATGGGCGAGCCGAATCTTTTGGCGGAAGGCGGGCAGATTCCCGTCAATCAGAATCTGTTCCGGGTTGTTCCAGCGACGGAAAAGCAGGCGGAAATCATACTCCAACTCGCCCGACCGATGTGGTCGCAAATGGGCAACCGTCAGATCAACATCATCTCGACGGATCAGCTTTTGAACCGCACACCCGGACAGAGAACTTCTCCGTCCCCGTTCAACAACCCGCAAAGTTCGCCGTTCGGTCAACAACCGGAACAGTTCGTTCCCCTCCAATCAATTCCGCAATCACCGAACGAGACACAACTGCCGGATTATCTGCAAGGGACGCCGCGTGAACGTATCCATATCATTGACGGGCTTGCCGATGAAAACGCGACAAGCGGCGAAGTCCAACAGCCGGTACTGATGCAACCGTTACCGACACAGCCTCAGCAGTTGCAGCAACCGATGCCACTGCAACCAACGCAACCCCGGCAGATTCAACAACCGAATATGCCGTATCAGCAGTGGGTCCCGACGACGCCGAATAACGTGCCTGGCGTGAATGCACCTTTGACCTCAAACCGCTCGCAATTGGATTTTCACCTCGACAGTCTGTTCGGCCCGGAAGCAACAACACCTGAGTTGCCCGCCATACAGCCGGGCTCCGTTCCTTCAACCGCTGTTCCGGTTGCCCCGCAAAGTGTCCCGGCGGTTGATCAACAGACAACACAACTGTCAACACAATCATCGCAACCGGGTGGTCGTTTCATTCAAGTTGCCTGGCAACAGGAAGAACCGGTAACGACTGCCACCGATCAAGCATCCCCCGACGAGGTAGCCGAGGATAATGCAGAATCGACACCCGATGAACAACAGGGGCAACTGTTCGGTATCGTACCAAATCCGGATGCGATGAACAATCCCCCGCCTCCGCCCGGACCGGGTACGCCTCAACGCATGGGGGGACCGATGGGACGTTCCATGGGGCGGGGGATGTTTTCTCCTCCGGCTTTGCCACCGCAAGACGACATTTCCGTTTCGATCGGTTCCACAGGATTTATCATTCGAGGCAATGATCCCTACCTGTTGGACCAATTCGAGCAATTGATCCATACGCTGAATAACGAAGGGATTCTCAAGTCGCAATCGACGGAATTCTACCTGATCAAAAACGCGAAGGCCGATACGGTCAAATCCATGCTCACCCAAGTGTTGGGAACCTACAGTTCGACGAGTTCGACGAGCGATCCTCTGGCCGGTATTCCGAGCGACCCGATGGAAGCCTTGGTTTCCAGCATGATCGGCGGCTCGAAAATCCAGGCAACCGGACCTTATGATATTTATGTCGATGCCCGGGCGAACATGCTGATTATCAATGCAAACCGCGTCGATCACCTGACAATCCAGGAATTGTTGCCGGTTTTCGACCGACTTGGCCGCACCGACGATGTTTTGGTCAACTCCAAACCGCACCTGATCAAACTGGAATACATGAAAGCGGAAGATGCGGAAACCGCCGTGCGAACGATTTTCACCGAAAACCTGCAAGGTGGAGGCGGTAACCGTGGTGCCGGCGGTAATCAGCCTGGCGGTCGCGGCGGCCAACCGGGGCAGCCGGGTGGTCAACCTGGGATGCCCAACATCATGATGGCCGGAGCTCCCGGTGCAGGTGGTCCGCAACAGGCCATCATGGATATGATTCAGCAGCGAATGGCGGGTGCACAAGGAGGCGGACGTGGTGGCGCGGGGACACCCCAGGTCGAAGTCCAGACCATGACGCTGGCCGTTGAAAAAACGACAAACTCGCTGATCGTTTACTCGCCGGAAGAACTGTTTTTGCAGGTGCAAGACTTCGTCAAGCAACTCGACCAGTTATCTCAAGGCATGGGACAAACGACCGATATTGTACGTTACGATCAGAATTCCTCCGCCCGCATTGCGAACTCGCTAAAAGCAATGCTTGGCACTTCGGTCACCATATCCAACCAATCGACGTCCGGTAACCGCAACAACGCGGGTGCGGGTAATCGTGCCGGTGGCGGTGGTTTTGGCGGTGGTGGAATGCCCACTGGAATGCCAGGTGGTATGGGCGGTGGTGGCGCAATGCCTGGTGGCATGGGAGGTGCAGGAGGAGCCGTCAACCGTGGAGTTGGCGGCGGTGGCGGTGGTTTTGGTGGCGGAGGAATGGCAGGTGGCAGACCTGGCGGTTGAGTACCGACATTCCATGGCATTTGATCCATGATACTTGACACAATCATTCATTTTCTGGAAACCCGGTATCCGCTTTCGCTGGCGGAAAGCTGGGACAATGTGGGTTTGCTCGTTGGCGACCGCGCGATGCCGGTCCGACGCATTATGACTTGTCTGACCGTCACGCCGGAAAGTTGCCGCGAAGCCATCGAGCAACAGGCCGATTTGATCGTCACGCATCACCCGTTCCCGTTCCAGACGGTGCGGCAAATCACGACCGCAACGAATGTCGGATGTATGCTCTGGCAGCTGATTCGTGCCGGAGTGGCTGTTTATTCCGCCCATACCGCATTTGATTCGGCGGCAACAGGAATCAACCAACAAATCGCCGAACTGTTGGGATTGGAAGACATTACGACGCTTTACCCGATCAATGATGACGTGAGTATTGCCTCCAACCCCATTACACTGCAAGGGACCGGTCGCGTTGGAATGCTCCCGCAGTCTGTTCCATTAATCGAACTGGTCGAAATTGTGGCGAAACTATTCCGGCAAAATGTTTTGCCCTACGTCGGCGACCCGACCAAGCAGGTGCAACGTGTTGCCATTGGTTGCGGTGCGGCGGGCGAGTTTCTCGAACAGGCGATCGCTCAAAAAGCGGATGTTTTCCTCGTTGGCGAAGCGAAATTTCACCAATATCTGGAAGCCACAGCCAATGATGTTGCCATGATCCTTCCGGGACATTATGCGTCGGAACGTTTTGCCGTGGAACAACTTACCGATGCCATTGCAAACCAATTTCGCGACCTTGAGACCCCGCCTATCGTCTGGACAAGCCGTTTTGAAAGTGACCCATTGCGTTTTTTTGTCGCAAAAAATGATTCTCCGTGAATGATTCAAGAGAAAAAGAAAAGCGTTTCTTCAATCTATCCTTCGATTCTTTCTTTACTTGGTAAAAATAGGGGAGTTGTGTTGTTTTTCTCTGGTATTCAGGTAAGATGTTGTTAAAATAAAGTTGGTTTTCTGTTGAAACGTTTTTTGACTGTTGTATTGCATCGGATATGGAGATTTGGTAAAATCTCACTAATCTTTTGAGTTAAATTCAAGAATTCCGAAACAGAGAGCATCGTCTGTTCATCAATAAATCTCAGAGAAATTGGGGTCCTAAGATGGATGTAAAACTTGTTGTATCAAGCGGTTCGCGTGCAGGGCAGGCCATTTCGATCAATCTTCCGAAATTTTTTATCGGTCGCGCGGAAGATTGTCACCTGAAACCGAAAAGTGAATTAATCAGTCGATATCACTGTGCTATTCTCACGGAAGAAGGCGGTTATGTCGCCGTGCGGGACATGAAGAGCAAAAACGGTGTTTTTGTCAACGGAGAACGTGTCGTCGGTGAAAAAGAAGTCAAAACCGGAGATAAGATTGTGGTCGGTCCCTTGGAATTTGTTTTTCAAATCTCGGTTTCGGTTCAGGGTGAGAAAAAACCGAAGGTGGAATCAGTGAAAGAAGCGGTCGCTCGAACGGTCGAAGTCTCCTCACAACCGGCGGCGGCATTGGCCGTTGTGGAATCAGATGATAGCGAAGACCTCTCCGATTGGCTCATGGGGGAAGACGACGAGATTCAGGAAACCGCAACCGTCGAATTGAACGGTGTGTCCGATGACTTGAAAGAGCTTTACAGCAGTGCGTCGGAGGAAACGGCATCATCGCATCCGGAAACCGCGACTGCCAAACCGGCATCGACGGCAAAAGCTGCCGACAGTCGGGACGCGGCGGCCAACATGTTGAAAAACTTTTTCAAAGGGGGACGATAATCGACGCGATTTTTTCTCGTTACACCGGTGAAATGATTGCATTTTTTGCCGACTTCCTGTATCATAATCCTCTTATGTTAAAAATCATTGCGTCGTTCCTTATGATTATGTCGGTGCGACTTTGTCCTTGTATTCTCGCAGTTATGGAGTCAACTTGAAATGGGTAAGGAATATATTGATTTTGATCCTGCCAACGGCTATCCCAAAGGGGATGATCTTTTCTACGAATGTCTTGCTTGTCACGTTGAACTTCCTTCCAGTCCCAAGGAAAATCTTTGTTGCAAATGTTTCAACGTGTTCTATGACGTGGACGAAGACAAGTTTTCCGTGCAGGACGTGAAAAAAATCGCTCTCTTTCGACAATTTTAATCTCAAATCTCATCCGCATTCGGGAAGGTTTCAACCCACGGCAGTCCCCATTGGGCCACGAGATCAAGAAACGGGTCGGGATCGAACTGTTCCATATTGAAAACGCCCTGCCCACGCCAGTGACCTTGCAGCATCATCGCCGCACCGACAGCCGCAGGCACGCCGGTTGTGTAACTCACAGCTTGGGCACCGGTTTCCGCATAACATTGCTGGTGATCGCACACGTTATATATGTAATACGTGCGCGGCTTGCCGTCTTTGACGCCGCGAACCCAGCAACCGATGTTCGTCTTGCCGACCGTTCGCGGACCGAGCGACGCCGGATCGGGCAGCAAGGCTTTCAAAAATTGCAGCGGAATGATTTCGCGGCCTTCAAACATGACCGGGTCGATGCGCGTCATGCCGACGTTTTCGAGCACTTTGAGATGCGTCAGATACGATTGCCCGAACGTCATCCAAAATCGCATTCGCTTCACTTCCGGGAAATGTTTGACCAGCGATTCCATCTCTTCGTGGTACAAAAGATACATGTCCTTCGGTCCCACCTCGGCGAAATCGAACGTCTTTTTGACCGAAAGCGGCTCCGTTTCGTGCCAACTGCCGTTTTCGTAGTAACGCCCCTTGGCGGACACTTCGCGGATATTGATTTCCGGGTTGAAATTCGTCGCAAACGGATAACCGTGATCGCCGCCGTTACAATCGAGAATGTCAACGGTGTCCATCCGGTCGAAATGGTGCTTTTTCGCCCGGGCAACATAGACATTCGTCACGCCGGGGTCGAAACCGCTGCCGAGCAAGGCCATCAGCCCCGCCTTTTGAAAACGGTCGTGATATTCCCATTGCGGCCCGTAGCAGAATTTCGCCTCATCCGGATGTTCGTAGTTGGCCGTGTCGAGATAATCGACACCTGTTTCAAGACAAGCATCCATGATCGTCAAATCCTGATACGGAAGTGCAACATTAATCACGAGTTGCGGCTTAACGTCCCTGATGAGCGCGACAAGTTCCGGCACTTTGTCGGCATCAATTGCTTCCGTCCGAACAGGTCGCGGCAGTTCCTTCGCAATGGCGTCGCACTTCGATTTTGTGCGGCTTGCAAACGTAATTTCACCAAAGACTTCGGGATTCTGAGCCACCTTAAAAGCAACCACTCTGCCGACACCCCCGGCACCGATAATTAGAACGCGATTCATTTTGTTCTCCTTACACCAATGAAAAAAGGACAGTTACCGAACAATACAAAGTATTGTAATGGAAATTTGTTCTTGCGAAAGACCTTTTTAGAGAAGCAATGAGTTGTACTACAAAGTTAATCTATTGTCTTTCGTGAAAATACATGATTTTTTATCTTTGTGGCCGTTGTGGTAAAATGATTTAACCACTAAGTTCACAAAGGTTTTCACAAAAATGGCACAAGAGAAATTGTCAGGTTATTGGCAGTTAGCAACATAGAATGCGGATTACTGATTTGCTCAAACTGTATTCGGTATTCCAAAACTGAAAAATCGTTAAAATTAACGCAGTATTGCATATTCTTCTTGAAATATGATTGGATATATTGCCCATCAATATCAAAATAGGTAAAATTTATTACATGAGCTGAAAAAACACTTTATCAATAAATTTCACAACAAAAAACAAATGAGGAAACCATGAGAGTCGTTAATGTGTGCCTTTTAGCAGTAGTTGCTATTTTTTGTGCGGAAAGTTCCGCTTTGGCCATTAATAATCAACCACAAACCGGGCGGCAAATGGTTCGTCGCGTATTATTGCCGGCGCGACCTACTGTTATGCAAACGGTGGCCACACCGGGGGTTGCGATTTTCAACGGTGAGAATCTCGATGGATGGACGACTGTTGGCGGAAGCACCGACATCAGAGCCTGGGAAGCAGTTGACGGCACTTTGCACCGCAAATCCGGCGGCGGTGACATTGTCACGGGAAAGGAATACGGAAATTTTATTCTCGATTTTGAATGGAAAATTTCGCCCGGTGGCAACAGCGGCCTCAAATACAAGTTTGCCAATTTCGACGGCGATTGGATCGGTTGTGAGTACCAGGTACTCGATGATGACGCGCACAGTGATGGAATGCTTGGAACGCATCGCACCGCCTCGGTCTATGACATCATTGCACCGAAAATTGATGCCGCCAAGCCCATCGGTGAGTACAACAAGAGCCGCATCATCGTCAATGGCAAAAGGATTCAGCATTACCTGAACGGCCGATTGACCGTCGATGTGATCGTCGGTTCACCGGAATGGGAAAAAGGGTTCCAAGCCAGTAAATTCAGGGATCATGCAGAGTTCGGCAAAATCGCCGAAGGCAAAATTCTTGTGCAGGATCACGGTAATGAAGTGTGGTTCAAGAACATGGTCGTCCGCGAATTGAAAACCATGCCGGTCAGAAAAGCCGGTCCGCTCCAAAGGTTGCGTTCGGGTGGTTTGTTTCGATAATTGACAGGAAGTTCCCTCTTCACGGCAGTGTCGTTTTTAAGGTCGGTCTGCCATTGGTTTGCGGTTTTTTCGTGCCGGGTTGTTGCGGGATGACGGGTGTTGTTGTCCCGAATCGTGTTGGAGAAGGCACGGCGGGAACGGTTTGAGTTGTCTGTTGCTTTTGATCGGCGGTTTCTCGCGAAACAACCGACGATGTTGACGGTGTAATTGAGCGGATAACGACACGGGTGTTATCCATCGACACTGATGGTGGAGTCGGATTTTGACTTGGGACGGTTGCTCGTTGCGATTCCACAACGCCGGGAATTGTTGCGACCATGCGACCGTCATTGACAATCGTAAGCGTTCGCGGCGGCGGTAATGTGTCGCGTGACACGGCGTTTTCTTTTGAAGTTGCGTTGACCATCTGCGGTTCGATCGGTTCTTGCATCGAACGCATCAAAGCTTCGAGGCTGACATCGTCGGAAAGATCGAAATCGTCACTGTCGAGCGCAAGGCTTGCCGTTGTACGATCATGGTTTTGCGGCATATCCCGCCGTATTTCGCTTGCCGTCAGGGGAAGAAGTCTCTCGTCAATGGAATTGGGAAGCGTCGGTGGAGCTTGCAATCGCAAGTTTTGCGAGGGTGCTGTCTGTTCCTGAATTTTAACGCCTTGACTGGACTGTGAGGCATATTTCGGCATGGTCGGTGATTCTTTTGCGGTCGCGAGAGCAATGTAACGATCCACTTCGCGGTCAAAAACCGTTTCCGCAACAAGGGCGAACTCTTGCGCCACTTGGGGGCGAACAATCTTCATGCGCTGGGCAAGTTCGGCGAGCGGTTCAAAATCGTCCTGCGCAGCCTCGGAAATATTCATGACAAAACCGACCGTTTGCTCGAAATTGTTGTCGGCGATTTTCCCGACGACGGGAATCAGCATTCTGGCCAGCATTTCAGCACCGGGGTTGTGAATTTGCACGTAAGCGTCGAGATCACACTGCACCACGAGGCGGTTGTCCCTGGCCTGACCATAATGCGATTTCAGGAAAAGAACAACATCCCCTTTAATCTTGCGGCGTACTACCGGGGCATCATATTCGCCCGACGCATAAACGATACAAAGGTTGTCGCTCTTGTAAAGTACCTCGACTTGGCTCGTTGAGGCCGTTCCTTCCTTAAGTTCGTACTTGTTCGGTCCGGTTTCCTTCATCGAAAGATTCGTTATGCCGAGCAGTTCCCAAAGCTCAATAACAACATCCGGGTGGTCGATCAAAAAGTCGTACATTTCCGGGTCGCAATAGCCGGTTTGTTGCGGCATCCGGCGCATAAACGTCTTGCCGTCCACCACTTCGCGAATCAATTTTTTCGATCGCTCATCAAGTGCGTGCCAGGGAATGGTTGCACTATCCTTGTTGCTTTGTACCGCTTCGTTATTCTTCGTATTCTGTTTGGCGTCATCCTGCGAACGTTGCCTCAAAATCCCTTGCCCGAATGTTGCTTGAACCGGAACAAGTAAAAATGTCGCAACATAAATTATGGTACTCCAATACAAGACGAGCGTCAGAATGGACATTCTGAAAGGCATCATGCCCTTGCCGTCGGTTGCAACCGGGAGTGCCTTACTGAAAGTCAACGTCATAGGTTTGTTACGATTCTATGAAAACAGAATTATTTTTTATTTCAATTGCGATTTTCTATAATTCCCAAAAGTCGCATTTTGCCAATTCTGACAAGAAAATCCCTTAAGCAATGCAATCGCTCCGTTACATTTTCTTATCGACCGCCTGAACAGGCGACGGACAATTTTTTGCAGAAAGAATCAACGATTTGTGGCAAAACACCATTGCATCAGACACCGTGGTTTGGCACAATTCCACTATTCATAATTACACATAAATAATGTTGATTGCGTCGAATCATAACTGCTGTTATTTACGGAAATCCATGACTTTTGTTCGTTTTCCATTTCGGATTTTGGCCTGTTTTCTACGGCCTCCCTGGGGCATTATGTTACTTACCACGGGATTCATTCTATTTGCTTTTTTCGCTTTTGGGAAAAAACAATGGGACGAAATTCAAAGCCAATCATTGTTTGCTCAACTCGAACAATCAAAAAACAATCAAAAAGATGCAATTTTCAAGCAACCGATACAACTTGACGATTGGCGGCCGGACGATTGGAAGCTGGAAACGGAGCGTAGCGCAGTGACCGGATCGAACGCGACACTGGCCGGTGCCGATGAACCAAAAAATGCTCGTGCTACGGGAATCAACGTTCCGTATCTTGTGGTACAGTCAACAAATACCACACCCAATGATCGGTTGCAACAACTGACGGGTGATCAAAACGAGGAATCCAACGATTTTCCCGTGCTCGATAATCAAACGGCACCATCAGCAAAATCTGCCACAAGTTCCAGAGTTGGATTTTATAGCCTGTATTCGGCTACTCCTGCGCCAGTGCAACCGCAAAAAAACGATCAAATTCTGATCGCGCGCGATCAGCCGCCACTTGCTTCGCCGTTTCTGAACGAACGCTTGCAACGGGTAGCAATTCGTGATCTATCAAAGCTTCCGACGCAAGACCTCATGAAGTTAATCAATCATGCCAATTCAGAGATTTCCGTACAATCGGAGACCCTTCTCAAAAAACGCGACGGTTTTCAAGAAGAGCATGTCCAACTGGCGCGAAAACTCTATCACCCGGATTCATCCGTGCGAAAATCATTGTTACCGCAACTGGCGGATAACGATCAGCTTGAGACATTCAGTTGGCTGTCCGAACTGCTCAAAGACCCCGAACAGGAGGTACGTTATGCCACGGTCAAGGCGATTTACAGCCAAATTCCGCTTGAGGAGGACGAACTCGCACATTTGAAAAATATCATGCAATCGGACACCGACCAACGCATCGCCGCCGTGGGACAAGGGCTTGTGGTAAGGTAGCCTTTTTTAGCGGCAAGAAACAGTAGCCGGGAACGTAAGTGACCGGTTGAACGGTAAAACCGGCCACTTGCGTTCCCGGCTGCCATTCGCAAAACTTACGCCGAGACACCTTGATTTTCAAGCGTTTAGAGATTATCTTGGTATTTGTGGCGTTTTGTATTGACGCCAAATATGTAGCAAAAAACGACTGGCATTTTTTCTTTGTGTCCTTAGTGAAAATCTTTGTGAACTTTGTGGTTAAAATGTTTTATCACAAAGTTCACAAAGGATTGCACAAAGAACACAAGGTTAATGGCGTTATATGGTGTAATCGTTGCCGATGGTTTAATGATGGAAAGAAAGGGAATGCTATGACGAAAAAATCTCTGTTCGTGTTTGTGATCTTGACGCAAATGGTTTGTGTGTCGTTGTATGCGCAATCTTTGAACGATTTGGATGAAATACTTGGTACGTCCCCGATTCTCCCTGCTTTCTTTGTTGCGGGAGGGGGAACAAAATTAGCCCCCCATGGTGTTACAACGGATACAGGAAAATTTACCCCCCAAGGTGTTACAACGGAACTGAAAGACCGTCAGCTTTTTATCACAACCGGACTTGAAAACCAATGGCCGGGTATTGTGTTGCAGGGTAATTGGAAAATTCGCGAGAGTTATGCTGTGACGATGTTGCTGGTCAACCATGACGACCGTCGTCCATTGACACTGAATTGCCGGATGGATTCACCGCGACCTTCGGATAATATGCGCAACACCTATACTACCAGCGTGACACTCGCACCGGGCGAAACGAAAGTGTGGTCTTTTATACCGCC
>Ga0123353_10007990_pt1 | contig 14388 bp, 12 predicted proteins | sample TergutLab28metaG_3_FD_92763 | JGI IMG/M metagenome (GOLD analysis project Ga0123353, IMG submission 92763) | Labiotermes labralis P3 segment gut microbial communities from Petit-Saut dam, French Guiana - Lab288 P3 | ecosystem: Host-associated > Arthropoda: Insects > Digestive system > Gut ... | reverse complement strand
TAGTTTTCTAAGAATTTTTCATGAATAAATATTTTCTAGTGGAAATATTCTGAGGAGAATAATATCCGTGAATGTGTTGAAAAGCTCAGACCCAGATGTTGGCCTGAGGAAACTACAATATGCTACAAGATCTCATTAGTCCATTGATTGATAACTAATTTAAATGTAATTTTATATTTGTCAACATGCCACACCGTGTACATAAGTGTACTAATACTCTTTATGATTATGCCGTAATTAATTTTTAATACTTACGTTAGTTTAATGTATGAACTTGAAAAAAATTGGAAAGGTATTTATGAGTAAATTTGTTGGGACCGGGCCCTCGTCTTATGAAAAAAGAATTTACCGGGCCGCGGTCTCACAAAGATTGAGAAACTGGCTTAGAGGACTTGCCTTCTCAAGGACGAGGAGATGGTTGATTTTTCAAAATAGCAAACTTCTTGGAAAATTATTTTGGACTCGAGGACTGGCAATGTGTTTATATCCTAGGTAGATGCTCATATGTATGTCGTACTAAGCAAGGCAGAAAAACGCGTTCCTAATGGGGTATTGGTACCACAGAATGTTTAACGCTGTAGCTGAGGTATCACACAAACCAAGGTCGTTACAACCGAGTTTTAGTGTAGTTACAGGCAGGTTTGAATGTGTGATTCCGATCGGCATGTCTACAGTCCACCTTCACGAGCATTTGAAAAGGAGGAGAGTCGCGTCCTTTTTGTACGAGTTTGAATTTAAAAATGACCCCACAGAATGCTTTTAAACTAATCCGTGAATGCGCATTGGTGTTTCTGTTGGCGAGGAAAAATTTTGGGAAGTTGTGTTAAGCGTACCACTGTGTTACGTTTTTCGTATTCACGAAATGCGGGTACTGTGTAAGGTGAAGTTATATCGCCCATTTGTATGTGTCTTCCACCGTTACGTACACTACTCGATGGCAAGACTAATGCCTCAGTTGTGTGGTATTAAGGAAATATCATAGTTACAGCTGGCAACCCAAGGCCTTGTGGTTAAGATACTGTATCCTTAGTTCATCATGAATCGACAAGAAACCTGCCAACGCTGGCCTCGTGCATATTTTCACAAGGCTGGTTATCTCGAAACCGGAAGTGTTTTGTTACACTGCCGGTTGCGACATCAAAACCTGCAAATAAGAGTTTTCAAGTACCAGTGCCCCTGTAACAATACCACAGTGTGTAGAGAAAGAATCTTGGAATAATAACCATGGGGGGCATTGGCCCGTTGGGGGGGTCAAGGTTCCGAGCATCCTCGGACCACAAGTTACAACAAACCGTGGGAGATACACGTGTCGCATTCGCTCGTCCCGCGAGGTCATTGCCTTCTTCAACTATGCTCGCACAGACAATCGTTACAAATTTGACATTTGTGCGTGTGGCAAATGAAGATCATGCTTGGCTGTGTAACTTGTTTCCTTATACATGATCAGTACTTACTGCCTTGTTAGTGGTTTTGTTGTGGAAATGAAACAAACGAAATGTGACCGGCTTCTTTATAAAAGTAACAAGTTAGGAAACGCATGCGTTAGTTCCTTGTTAATTATGTCCGTACCTTAAACACGTATGAAGAAAGTGTACTGGACATAAAAATATTTTTTCCAACTTCCCCCCCCCCCCTCAGCGAATTTATTGAGTTACGAGATGGCGCCCGGAAACTCGTGTAAAGTGTCGGTTTTTGTCCGAATTTAATAAAGAATGAAATTGGTGGATAAAGTTTAGTAATTGTTAGATTATTTTGTTCTTACCTTTGCGGCTTTGAATTTTGGTGCCAACCGGGATGTGACGTGTAGCTTGGTTGCTAGGTGCCAGCGTTTTGGATGAACTTGCTGGCGGTGTCTTCAAGAACAAGAGGGATGAGAAAGTGGAAGTTCAGACTGCCACCCTGAGCAAGTAGGGGCACATTCCCAAACTACACGGCGTCACGTACAAGAAGATAAGCTTCAGTTTTTAGTATAACCGTCGAGCACCATGTGCTATAAATGTTGGCCCAGCTGTTCGCGATCTGCTTCTTGCGGACGGGCAGACAGCTAAGCTAATGGACGCATTTTTTTCGTAACGCGTCGAACACAAATATATCGATAGTTCCAAATATTGTGCAGCCTCTTTGTGAATCAGTGGCATTAGAGTCGAAATACCTCTACTTATATGCAAGGTCCTTTCACGAAAGGATTTTTTTTCTTCCTCTCCAGCTTATTATAGGGCAGTTGACTGGGCCGTCGCGAAGCGAAGCCATAATACCATTTGTTGTGAAGATGGCGCGCCGTACGGTACAGGTGTTGTTGGTGAACAGGTTTATCAAATTTCTGAGAGCAGGGTCGCATCAAAGGGGAGTGTATTGTTGGACTTCAGCCTCCCCCCCCCCAAAAAAAATAAACACAATAGGTATGGGCGATGATATAAAACGTTATAGTTATTTACCCTCAGCCGAAATCGACCATTGAAATTGCATTATGACTAGTACACTAGAATTCTGAAAAATACAGTAACTTAGAATGTCGTAGATGAAATTTAAAAACGAGTATTGGACCTTGTGATTTAAGTTAGGTGAGGGAGGCATGGAACACTTAGTTATATGTATGTGTATACATGCAGTTGCAAGCAGTGGTATGCCTGTGTTACAGTTACACTTGAGACATGCTTTTTAAAACACATTCTCAAAATCAAACGTAAATTATGTATAGCCTCAGGATCAGCCTCCCTCCCCCTTCCAGTGAAAACTTCTCGGTGCGCACTTGTGTGGTGTTGTGCTGTGCTAAGAAATTCAGTCGACATTTTAAATTATAATATAATATTTCAAGAATCGGTTTAATGAGTTGAGTACGAAAATTTGAAGAAACCGTGCTGAATTAACTCGAAGCTGGTGTTGAACGTAAGTGAACAGCATGGAAATACTGACATTGATGAAGGCCACCTCCCTTCTTCATTCGAACAAGTTATCGGCTTGCAGTTACTAGAAAAAGAAGGGAGGGTTTAAAAGACTCTTGATTTCAAACGTTCGCCGTGTTCTGAATGTTGTATTCTTTCTTTTGGGTGATTTTCAGACTTCTGAATTTTATATTCCGACGTTTCGGAACACTGTTCCATCTTCATATGCGGAGTAAGCATTCTTCCTGTTTACACCGCCTATGAAGATGGAACAGAGTGTTACGAAATGTCGGTACATCAAATTCAGACGCTGGGGAATCACCCAAAAGAAAGAATACAACAGTGTTTTAACATGTCCAGAATTGCATTGGTAATGTGTGGCCTTGCTCCACCTTGTTAAAGAAACATTTCGTTTGAATCACACTCCATTCATGCCTTGTAAACTCGGAATATAGTTCTCATCCAGAAATGCCAAATGACGTTCACAGTTTACATTATCCTCTTAGGGATACTGGGTCCACAGCAACAGCAGCGGACAAAGTACTTCAAACTTTACACTTCATTGGATGAAGTGGATCTTCTTCATAAAGGTTTGAATTTTCTGTTCTCCATATTTGACTTTGTTACTTAACGATTCCATTCGAATACGAATGGCCCTCATCTGTAAAGCAAATGTTGCTCACAATACAAGGATTCCCCTGAGCGAAGACAGCACATGGATCAACTTTGCCGTGTTCATTCATCGTTGAAAAACTTGTATCTTGTAAGGATGCATCTGTAAATGCTGTCTGAGAATTTGGTCGTGTAGTAAGTAGTAGCTAATAGTGTCAGGTTCTTCAGAGAGGAGAGAAATTGAACAACTTGGTCTTTTTTGGAATATTCTTCTTCCGCTCGTAGCACGGTTTCATCAGTTCTTACACTTCACTTGCATTTAGCGCCACCTTTCAGATTATTTAACACAGGACCAGTTTCTTCAAATTCCCATATGAAACTCGTATGATTTCATCGATAAATATAATGAACATTAAAGTGCCTGTAATTACTTTTCTACACGCTCGACGCCTTTAGCAACTAAACAGTTTTCACAGTAAATGTCCCCAACACACATCTCTAATGTAGGAAGCCCGCTTCACTCTAACGCTGTCACGAAGTGTTACTCTATACAGGTGTGCTAGTAACAACAGAATAACTAGTCCTATTCGGGAAAGGCAATGTACTTATAAATGTAACATTGAGGCGCGTTCGAGTAACTACTCTTGCCATGAAAGAGCAATAGGTATTCCATATTCTGTGTATCTGTGGCCGTAGTTGCCCAGCATGCAATGCACATGCGCCATATTGCGTCATCTGTGGCGTCTGGCTGTACCGTATTTTTCCACAGTGTCTCATAAATGGCACGAGTCTCGGGAAAAGCTTTATTGAACATAAAATATGTGTTTTGATATTCTCCACGACCTTTTTCTGAAACATTTTGCATTTTAAGGAGGACTGGGCTAGTTATCATAAATGTACATGGGGTCTTCAGGCAAAGTACCCGTTATCCGCGTCAGATTTCAATTAAAATTGAATTTTTTCGGCAGATTATCGAAATACTCATAAGAAATTTCATGACAATCCGTTCATTGAGAGCCGAGTTGTTCCATGCGGACGGACGGAGAGAGACAGACGCTGTGACGAAGCTAATAGTTGCAATTTTGCGAACGTGCCTAAAACGCCAAAGTAAAATAGTTGTTTCATGAAGACTTTAAAAAATCTATTCAGCTGTTGAAATCAGTTTTAATAGTTATGATTTCTACTTCATCATTTTATCGGTGTGGAGACCAACCGTTTGTCTGTGGCAGCCCATACGTTTCTCAGTATTTGTCTCCAGAAACACTGTGTGTTTTTATGTGCAGTTTGTGTCGTCGTTATCCGTCACACGCTGTTAACCAAATGAACGAATTCTATATTGTGCCATAATGGTGGCAGGCCTATATCTGCAAAATACTTCCCGCATATTTTGTTATAAAATATAACTTGCTGCCCTGCTTCATTTTGTTTTTTTCTTCCCTTCCTTCTGTGTACGTTCTTTCATCCCAGTTTTTCTTCACCATTAACCATGTCTTCCAACTTTATTCCTAGCATTGACATTCTATTCAAAGACTCCGAAGTTTCTTTCTCATTAATGCTGTTTAGCAGGAGTTGAAATTCCTCCCGCCTCCACGTTGGGTTAGCGTATTCTGTATAGTGATTAGGCTACAAGCTGGACGACCACGAAATCTGCGTTCGATTCCTGACAGGGGACATTCTCTTCCCCGAAACGTCCAAAACGGCAGTGGGGCCTACCCAGCCTACCATTTCACGTCCATCTAGTGCAGCGCTAAGAGTGTGTGGAGATAAACCGCCTGTCCGCCAAGCCTTCGTGGTGTGCACGCGGATGACCACACCAGGTGCCTGGTCTGTAGAACGTTTTAACCTGTAATTTCGTGAAGTTGTGACAGGTGGGATGCTCGAAAAGCGTGAGATAGCTGTTAACGTACATTGTAATGTCTTTGTCTGCGAACGTTTACTGATATTCTTCAGAGCCTTATTATGGTAGACACGATACTTTTTTCACACCGTTTGCATATCTCCCAAATTTTGATTGTTACAATGTAAGAAGTATCGTTTCTTCCGTGGAAGGTAGGTTTATGTCGTTGGATCCCAACATACACTGAGACGTCGCCCGATAGCTGCCGCTCTCGGGGGAGCGATGAGGGAGACCCTGTGACATACTGTTGTAGTGCTATGCTACCCAAACATTTTTTATTAGTTCCACTCATGTCGATTTTATTAAATGTTTTCCTTGGCGATGGTCTTAGGTCTGGTGTCAACCCACTTCAGACCCTGCACTCTTTGTAACTGAAAAAAAAAATGTTACGATATGTTTGTTAACTGCAAATATATCGTATATCGTATGCATGATACAACTACAATGGAGATGATTGTGACATGTTAAGCTTAAGTGTCTAACGACGGTGTAACATTTTTTTCAGTTACAAAGAGTGCAGGGTCTGAATTGAAATGTAACTTACATGTTTTGTTTTGGTTTTATATTTTGTGAAACGTTATGCCTTTTACGTTAAAGGAAGAACACGGGCTCAGATGCTACGGGCATTAAGATGGAGGAAGTAACAGGAGGCGACAGGAAATCGCATAGTGGGGAAATTTGTGATTTATGTGCCTCTGGCCAAATGTTATTAGGGTGTCCAAATGAAGGAGGATGAGATGAGCGGGAGGGGTATTGGAGGGAAACATGCAGTGCGTGCACGGATTTCGTCGGGAAACCGAAAGGAAAGAGACAACTTTGAAGAACCAGACTAACATGGCAAGATAATAGTGAAACGAAATAGGGTGGCAGGTCGTGGACTGAATTCAGAGGGTAAATCGACGGGCTCTTCAGTGATTACGGCATGTACTTTCGGGTGTCATAAAATGCGGTTAACTTCTTGAATAGCAAAGGAACTGTTAGCTTCTAAAGCAGCACTCTGCATCGTGGAGTTAGTTGTTTCCTCCTGCTGCTGTAATACTGATACAGGATTAGGCAGTCCATAGACGACATTCCTTCTCGAATAGTTTGAGTGTGATATGTAATCAGTAAGGTTTTTAAAACAGTAGACGTACGAAACACCGTTCTTATATTATTCATGTTATATGGTATCTATATTTATACGAAAGAACATGTGGCATTGAAATGGAGATGTGTTTCTTTAATCGTGGCTCTTCGCCTCTTTCGGTATTCTTAGGTTCATCAAAACAACAAACCTGAAATGGGGGAGACATGTCGCATGCATGGATGACATGAGAACACAATTTTTAATTAGGAAGCCTCTAGTATTTACTTGAGATTTCTAATCGTAAAGGTAGGAAGATTGTATTGAAGTAGATCTTGGATGATAGGACGAGAAGTTAGTTGGGTTCGCTTGGCTCGTGTGATCATGGCTGTGAGCCTTTTGGTTCCAAGATAATAGGAAATTGCTTGACCATATGAGTAAATCATCGAAGGGAGACTGTAATTGTTGCGGAAGCCCAGGACTGCGAGAGTTTGAGATGGAAACTGAGCCAAGAACGGCCACCCTGAACAGACCAACGTAGGGGCAGGCGTATTTTGAACTCCTTGACTATTTCTTCCTTACATCGCGAACTTGGTGTTTGTCCGCGCCGCACGTGCGTTGCGAGGATGCGGAAGATAGGTTAGCGACCGCAGCAAGGCCACTTCAGACTGACACAGCAGTCATTACGCATGACTAAATTTTGTGCAGTAGAGATGTTCTTCATTCTGTTTGGTAGAGGGTTTAACTCGGATTCTATAGACCAGCGTATACCGCAAATTAGTTTAGGCGTGTTCAGAAATTCCCAGCGTTTTGTTTAAAAGTTTATTATAAGCGACGAGTTTCTATTTGATTTCTAGTGATTCTTTTTCATGTTTCTTACAGGATGAAGCGTTCTCTCGCTTGCGTGGAGGTCAGTCATATGTCCGATGATAATAAGCACACTGCATTCTGGGTTAGATGGTTGTGTTTGTCACAAATGGGAAACGGCACCGAGTCTGAACAGCAGAATCTTTGCAGTGGGTATGCCAGTTTGTTATTTCATAAGGCACCGTGTTGTATGTAGGTGATTTTATTCCAGTAAAGATGTAAGTTTGAAATTGTCAGTAAACATGTTAAGACGCGATAGTAAACATTGTAATTGTAGGCTGTTCTGCTTACTGTGAAATATCAGGCAGAGAGAGTAGCACTCGGATATGTCACTGTGTTTGTTCCGGTCCATGATCCATTACAGGTTAAGATCCACTGGTATAAGAAACTTGAGTTTTTTGTGGTTTCATAATAGCCAATTACTGTTTAGTTGGGGAAGTACGAGTTGCGTCCCGCGGTCAAGAAATTGTATCAGTTGCGTCCCGAGTTGTCAACCCCAACGATGACGAGTTGCGTCCCGCGGTTAATAAGGAACTGTATCAGGTGCATCGAAAGATATGGGTATACAAAATGTCCAACAATTTGAAGGTTCTTACACACTTTTATTGTACTTTGCTTTATACACAATTACATGCACACATACAGAATTCTTGATTGATATCGACAATACAGTTGTTACTGTCTAATGTTTAAGCCCAATTAAAAAATCTTTTCGGGGAAGATGACAGGCACATTAAGTTCCTAATATCGCCCATTTCAAGTTATTGTTGTGGTCGGATGAAAACACTTTGTCCGGAGGGAGTTTTAATGCAGTTAAGTCTCGGAGTACCAAGCACCTGACACCCGAACCGTGCTCATATAATTATTATCCATTCTGCAGAATCGCCTGTATGATATTTCATTAACATACTGTTGTTTCCTGTCGAGAAATTATTCAATTGGTTCTTTAAATATGTTTGATAATTTATAGCACTTTTTTGTGTGAAAAGTTGTTTTCACTCATGATACGAAAAACGATCTTCCAAATATCAGGTTGAACAGATACCAATAATGAGAGCAGCAAGAAAACAAACGTTAGATCTGAAATTATTAAAGTAAGCACAAATAAAAGATTATACTTTCTTGAAAATATTATGCCTATAAGTGAGACATCAGAGCAGAACTCAAATGGATATTGTAATGTAGAGTTTGTATTTACGTTGGATCCAACAAATGCTTCCTTTATTTGCGGCATCAAGGTAATATTTAGTATAATGAATTTATATTTATTTTTAAACTGTGTAACTTCCGAACTCAGATCTGTTAGCTCACTGTGGTTTGACATGCGTAGTATCTGTTATATTTTGTGCAGTAACATGCACAGTTACAGAAGTGGCAAGTGGCAGCGTAAATGCCAGCAATAAGGAACTACCAGTGTGTGTTTGGTAGAAATTTATAAGACGCTGGTGAAACAAATCCGATTCTTGAAATCAGGTTAACCCTATACTGTCCAATTTTTGAGGAGATTAATCCTCTTTTTTGAATGTAGCTGACTTTTTAAATCTTCGTGTAGTGACACTTCTCATTTTGATATACGTCTCATTCTGTGTTTTTTTTTTGCAGTGCGTATACAAGAACAAAAATTTTATGATGCGCACTGTAAAATAGTGCGTTGAGGTGGGCATGGAATAACTCACATGCTTTTATAGTCCTCGATGATGCAGAACATTCGGACCAAACAGGCGGAGGAATACTGGAGTCTGCATCAATATAACTGTCTAGCAGGTAGTCGCAAAACTGTTCCACTCTCTTGTCGTTCGGAAGATTGGATAAAAATTCCAACGCAAAACCGTCGCAGACTTTTCCGCCGGTGGTAAAAGCGACAGTCCGAATATTTTCTTCAAGAAATGACTTACCTCAGAGTCCTTCATTCCATACTGCTTGTTGAGTCCCAAAGATTGTATTTCCCGCCACCAGCTCTGTTCTAAATGGAAGCTACATGCTTTAACTTCCAAGCCTGACCACACTGTTGTCACTGCGTTATGAATGGCGGTTTCGAAGTCAGCATAAACAGTTGTTCGGAAAACATTCACACCTAGTTTAGCATCTTCTGATACCGTATATCTGAATATATCCTCATTGAACGTTGGATGTTTTTGGACGGTAAGAAAAATGCAAGTTTCACATAGTGAGTCCATGAGTTGTAAATAGTAGGTGGAAAAACTTCGGTGCTGATTTGAATGTCCCGTCAACCTAAAGTCCATCAGTGGAGCTAAAAAACTGTAAGTTGTTTTTGCAAGAAAACATTACAATAGTTTTTTTTTCTGTCGAACTTGTTAACACTTGTACAGCAATTAATGCTTCATGAGTTTCTTCATTATCTCTTGGGAGAGGAAGCAGGTGGGAGGAGCGCACTTTGTGCATGTTCCTGCTAATGTTCCTTACGTCTTTATAAGTGACAGTATCCAAGTACTGGCTTCGCAGTTCTTTGTGTATCAGTTTGCGCGGTCTTTCACACAAGTCCTCCATTGCTTTCCTTTTGACAGAATTATTCAATATCTGTCGTCGGTTTAAGCAGGCTTCACTGTCTACATCATGGTTGTGCATCACATCCCCCCCCCCATCCCCCCGAAAATCTCTGGACTCTCATTACACTTTATGTAACATTTACATTTTTTGTCAGTTCAACACCATCGTTCCATTTTGTCAGCAAAAATATTTTTGAAACGAAACTTGGGGAAGCCCTGAATGACAAGGAGATCTAGCTGAAAAGTGACCGCGGGACGCAACTAGTAAACCCCGGTTTAGTTGTAGGTGATGTAATGAGACAGAGATAAAAATTACGGATATGTCAGTGCTTCCGGTCAAGGCATATCTCAGGCAATTTGACGGCGATTGACCAGACACATTTGTGTTTTATTTGAGGGCAAGTCCGTGACTAGCTTTTGACGTACCCTATGTCAGAGTTTTTGTACTTGAAACTATTACCAACAGTTGGACGGTCCTGGGAACGAATCCCGACGGGGGCGAGATTTTCCGCACTCGTCCAGACCGACCTTGAGGCCTACCCAGCCTCTGTACAATGGGTACCGGCTCTTTCCCGGGGGTAAAGCGGGGGGCGTGGCTTCGACCACCCATCCCATCCAGCACCAAGGTTAAAGAAAGGGTATAGCTATAACTTAACTCCCCGCACCCCAAGGCCTTCGTGGCCTGTTGTAGGGTGAATTTACCTTTTGTTACCAGCAGTCTCCAACAGTCTGTACTGATGTTAGTACGTAAGTCTAAAAGGGAGGTGGTGGTAATGGTGATATGGACCTAAGTGTATTACAGTGTTCTCAGAAGTTATTTAGACAGCAGGTTCTTACTGTCATTTCGGGGCTTCTTTGAAGACAGGTTTTATTGTCCATAAGTATTGCCTGCTTGCTGAAAAATACAGTACTTGAGGGGTGATTCCGTATTGTGCACTGAGAAACTCTTTGACCTGTCACAGGCTTTTGTCATTGCTTTTTCCACCTGTGTTACAAGAAGTTCGCACACGACTGAAGTGAGAGCAAAAATTAATTTGTTTTAATTTCCCAGAAAGGGAACTGACCTTAAGAACTGGGGAGGTTGGAGTATTGACATTTCCTTCTTCTAGGAAAATTATTGAAGACTCACCCAGCAGCTGTTCGTGGATCTGTGCGTAGAGTCTGTTTGATGTCAGGTGAACGCTTGGATTATTAGGTGGGGTAACTACAGTCAATAACACAACTAATCTATGTATAATAATGATGTTTTATTATACATAAAAACTACGTGTTTCGGCCATCAGTTGTGTTATCGACTGTAGTTACCCCACCTAATGGTTACTACACACAACGGGGATGGCACACCTCAAAAAAAGAACGCTTGGATGTATAACGCTTGTGTTCTCTTGTAATTGCTGCAAGTGAAGGCGTTAGTAAGGAACAGGACTGAGGCAGTTACATAACAGACAGGTGGAAAGTTGACACTTCAGTGAGTGAGCTTCCGTACGTTGTAAAGGAGCCTACACTGGCCTTGCACCAGTGGTTACCAGAGTGTGCTCGACGGATTCCAAGGGATCCGCGAGCAGTTCGCAGGGGATCCGTGGATCCATTTCTGTAACGGCTACTTTGAAGGTTACTTTTTTTTTTTAATCAAAGAATAATATTTTGTTAAAAATAATCGAATTTCTTTAAGTGACGATATGTTATATGCATGACCTTTAGAATATGTAATTCGGACATTTCTTGAACCACAAATCGATGGACAGTCATTTTAATTGAATGTCAAATCATACATTGCATTGTTACGTATGCTACTGGTGTGTATTAGTATCTATCTGAAATCATTTATGAGATATAATGTTTTTATTTTTGTTACCTATCATCCGGTCACCCTATTTATGTGAGCGAGGTTGTGAGTATCCGTGGTTTTTTTAAGCCAAAAGGGGCGAGCGAGCAAAAAAGTTTGGGAAACCTTGCCCTTCACGATATCAAGGGGTCCTTCCTGGCACCGATAGAAGTCTTGTTACGTTAACAGTGTAACGTGACCATTTGTTACCAAAAGAATGCCAAAAATGTAGGAGGTGGAAAGTAAGGGTAAAAGAAGTGTTGGTGAGGAAGAGAAGGAAAGGAGGATAATTGGATACCCGGCGGCGGACGGTGATAGAAAATGAATACACCATGCTTATTTTATTTATAAATTAACGGTGCCCTGAAACATTTATTCCTCATTCCGATTCACTTTTATTCGGAGCAAAGCCGAAGCAGATGCATTTACGGTTTTTTTTTTCTCGGTAATCTGGTAGTATACGGTTTCGTACCGTTGCCTTCGGGTATTGTTTGAAGTGGGACTTCAAAAATCCGTCCGTTCATTGATCTGTGTCTCTTCCTGTTTTCCGCCTGGTAGAAACGTGATAATAACCGTGCGGTACCGTCCTGTGTCCGTCTTCATGTCGCGATCGAAGGTGGACTGTTTGAGTCGTGTGATGCCGCTTCTAAATGCATGAACATGAAAAGGCCTTATCCAGATGTTTGTTTTTCGAGTCCAGGCGCTTGTAGGTAGTGTTGACGTTAACTCAGTGTCTTCAAGGCATAGGCCAATTGCCGTTTTGACCTGCTGTGTATAATCTTGGCACGCAGCATCCCATTGCGTAACAACAAATGTGTCAAATGAGTGACTGTCATATAGCATCGAAACAACGGAATTTAAACAGTACATGTTTCGACCCTGCTTTCGAGTTATCATCACTTCCCTCATCAAAACATTCTGGAGATCAGTTTCACACTAATAATACGTGTTATCCATACAAATGTACAGTGCTCCAGCGCAGTGGTTATGAGTGCTATGATGATAACCCAAACGCTGTGTCGAAACATACCATTTTCACTGTTTAAATGTAGATGTGTTGACGCTAAACGACTTTCTCATCGGACACAGCACCCGCAGTGTACGTTCTCTTGTCTAACCGTGGGGCTCCTTTGTAGTTTACTGTTTCAGTTTTGCGCGGTTAATACGGAGTGCCCCTTTTATCATCTCCTCGAGCAACCCAATCGCATTGACAGCTTGCATCCGACGGGAAATCACGTGACAGATGCTGCCCTCTGAGCCACTATGAAAGTGACGCTTTGCAGTTAGGATTAATGTAGAGTACTCGTTGAGAACAGTGTACCGACAAAAAGCAAATGCAAGAAACTTTTTAAAACATCATCAGCTTTCAACTGAAGGCCCAACACTTTTCCCTTCGTGCTCACTTGTCTCTCTATACGCAGTAGGTCTGTGTAGTTGCTGGGCACTGTCGTAAACCAGCGTTCGATCGCAAACGCTTCGAAATAGGGAAGAATTTTGCGGATCAGATTTATATTTCTCAAAACTGGTGCGGTTTCAGTTGTCGTAGAAGGCTATGACGCAAGCATTTATTTTTATGTGGCTGCCTAGAGATTATTTACATTGCACAGCATCAGGCCGTCATTAGTTGCCACGGCGGTTAAGTTTTGCTGACTGCTTGCTAGCGGGATAAGAATGTTCCGTCCTGATCACACTAGCAAGCAGTCAGCAAAACCTGTATGACATACAACATTGCTGTGTAAACAGTGCTAGACTCCTGATGATGGACAGAAAACCTGTCGGAAACTTGTAAGAGTTCCATTCTAAAAATAAATTTGAGAAATTAGTGCATCTCGTTGGTTTTATTATAAGAATATATCATGCTGCATGGTCCTCTGAATGTCAAAATCGAAACTTACGTTTATGATTATTATGATGATTATGATAATAATAATAATAATAACAATGCACGTTAATATTTTAGTACAGCAGCCCGGTATTTTACGAAGATCCCGGGCTGAAGAATGAACGCTTTCGTCAGCATGATAACATTGACTATACTGTGTATAAGAGGACCCGGGTTACTGTGTAGGTGTTGTGTAGGCTGTGGGCGGAACAACAGAAGGGTAGGGTCATGTGTAGACAGATTACCGGCAGGGGCAAAGGATTTGTTAATCAAGAATGTCCAAATGGACCCTGGGGACCATACTCAGTGGGTACCGGAACCACTTTTCCGGACGGTAAAGCGGCTGTGGCGTGAAGATGACCACCACCACTGTCATTGCCGACGTTAAGAATGAGTGATCGTACCTGTTGTCTCCTTATGCCTTTATGACATGCGTTGGTATAGCTCTAACCTTTACCCTACATAGACACAAAGTCAAAAGGCAGTTGATGTACATGAGGTTTTAAATAACTTGGAATATTTGAGACGGGACGAAATTATTTATTCCCATATATCATGGAAAAAAAGAACTTCTTATCCTTGGATCCAACCACATTTTTAAGCCTGGATGTTTATACAGAAACCCTTGGGTATCGCGACCAAAGCTATGGGCGGCGACATACCGTGACAGCTGCGGTGCTCAGGTCAGCGATAAAAGAGCCAGTAAATCGTCTCTAATTTGGGGACCGCGGTAGCACAGTGTTTAAGGTGCTGTGCTACAAATCGGAAGGTCGCTGGTTCGATTTCAGATAGTGTCATTGGTATTTTTTATTGACATAACCCTTCCGATCGCACTATGGCCCTGGGGTCGACT
>Ga0123353_10007989_pt1 | contig 14389 bp, 3 predicted proteins | sample TergutLab28metaG_3_FD_92763 | JGI IMG/M metagenome (GOLD analysis project Ga0123353, IMG submission 92763) | Labiotermes labralis P3 segment gut microbial communities from Petit-Saut dam, French Guiana - Lab288 P3 | ecosystem: Host-associated > Arthropoda: Insects > Digestive system > Gut ... | reverse complement strand
TTAACTCTAATATTTTTGTAGCTTTAGCATCTTTATTAGCAGGATTAAAAGCTAACACTTTTTCTTGTTCGATAGACAATTTACCCTCACTAACCAAACATACAGCACTAGTTTTTAGTCTAATAGAGATTCTAACATCCTCGACCTTATCTTTTAATTCTTCCTTCATTAAATCGATAATTGATTTATTAGTTTGTTTAATTTCCTCACTTTTTTGTTTTTCTTCTTCGGTTTCATCACCTATGTTAGCATCACTAATAGATTTAAATTCTTTACTTTTGTAGTTCATCATAATACTTAAAGTGAACTCATCTATTTGTTCAGTCAACATTAATACATCATATTGTTTTTCTTTAATTTTATCAAATTGTGGCATAGCTTCTAAAGCGTTTTTTGATTTAACTGATGCAAAAAATATATGTTTTTGGTCCTCTTTCATCTTTTCAACATACTCATTCAAGGAAATCATTTTCTCCTCATTATATGTTTTATACATCAGCAAATCTTCTAATAACTCTTTTTTAAGTCCATATTGTTCATATATACCATATTTGATTACAGTTCCAAAGTTAGTAAAGAACGATTCATATTTATCTCTATCTTCTTTCATCATATCTTCTAGTAACTTCGCAATCTTCTTTTCTAAACTATCTGATATAGCCTTCATGTCACTGTTCTTTTGAAGTATTTCTCTACTTATATTTAACGCTAAATCACTTGTATCAACTAATCCTCTCACAAATCTAAAGTATTCAGGAATAATATCTTTACATTTATCCATAATAAATACTCCCTTAGAATATAGTTGTAACCCTTTTTCAAATTTATCAGAATATAAATCATAAGGAGATTTTGTAGGGATATAAAGTAACGCTGTATAATTCAATTTACCCTCAACACTAAAATGAGTTTGTGTTAAAGGTTCTTGGTATGCACTATATTGGTTCATATAAAAACTATTATACTCTTCACTAGTAATATCTTTCTTATTCTTTTTCCATAAAGGAATCATTGAGTTAATAATTTCTATTTCTTTATATTCATCATATTCACCGCTAATCTCTTTACCATCAGCATCTAGCTTCTCTTTTCTTTTAGTAACCTCCATCTTAATTGGATATCGAACATAATTTGAATATTTTTTAATTAAGCTTTTTAAACCCCACTCACTCAAAAACTCCTTATGAGAATCTTCTTCAGTATCATCTCTCATATACAATATAATACTAGTTCCTTGTTCAACATTTTCAACTTTTGAGATTTCATATGATTCAACTCCATCTGATACAAACTTATATGCACAATCAGAAAAAGGTGATTTAGATATAACTTCAACTTTATCAGCAACCATATAAGATGAATAAAAACCAACTCCAAATTGTCCAATTAGAGTAGCATCTATCTTACCAATTTCCTCTTTATGTTTTTCAAAGAATTCCAAAGAACCACTCTTAGCGATCGTCCCCAAATTTTCTATCATCTCTTCTTGAGTCATCCCTATCCCCTCATCTTTTATAGTGATAGTTCTTTTTTTCTCATCAAAGTCTATATAGATACTATACTCACTTTTCTTTTCTAATTTTTCATCTGTTAAAGATAAAAAATGATACTTATCAATAGCATCTGATGCATTAGAGATTAATTCTCTCAAAAAAATCTCCTTGTTTGTGTAAATTGAATTTATCATAAGACTAAGTAGTCTTTTTGATTCTGCTTTGTATTTTCTTACCATTTTTACTTCCTCCTAATGTATTATACCATATATCATTAGCACTGTCAAGCAATAAGTGCTAATATTTAGCGATTTTCAAAGAAATTTCTCCTGAATGATATATTTTAATTTCTCCATCTATATCAATTTTAATACCACCATTTTCTATAATTTCAATAACTTTACCAATATAAGTATTACTATTTTCATTAAAAGTAATTACTTTCCCTAAAACATTACTATATTTTAAATATTTTCTAAAAACTTTTTTTCTACTAACTTTATTAAATAAATAAAACAATTCATCTAGAAACTTTATCGCAATCATATTTGGCTCATAATATTTTTTATTTTCTATAATTAATGATGTTGCTGTTGAGTTTAACTCATTATTAAATTCTTCATTTATATTAATTCCAATTCCACCAAAAAACACTTTATTATCTTCTTCTATTATTCCTTCAATTAGTATTCCAGCTATTTTTTTGTTTAATATGTAAACATCATTCGGCCATTTAATATAAACATTATTTAGTATTTTTTTTAAGACATTTAAACATGCGACACTATAATAGACACATAAATCTGTGTCATACTTAAACCCTAAGTTACTTTTAAAAATAATCGTCATACAAACACTATTAGTAGAGAGCCAAACTCTATCAAATCGCCCTCTTCCTTTAGTTTGATTAGTTGTAAATATGACAGTTTTATCATCAAACTCTTTATAATTTTCTTTCGCATAAAAATTAGTAGAATCACAGTTATCTAAAATTTTAAATTTATACTCCTTAGTTGTAGATAAAATTTTACTTAATCTTAAACCGATTATTACCGCAATTACCCCCTTACCAATATCTAATAAAATGTATGGAGCAAATAGATAGGTAAATATTTTATTCATATCATCCCAGCCTACTAACATAAAATATACATATATAATAGCAACTATATAACAACAAATAATACCTACCATACTACTAATAAAGTAGTTGAAAACATCATGTATTTTAAGTCTAGATAAGAGTTTCTTACAACTATGTATAATAAAAGGTGTTAAAGTAAAACCTAATAAAAAGCCAAAATTAGGTAGTAATACTACATGGAATCCACCTTGAAAATTACTAAAAAACGGTAAACCAATTACTCCCCCTAAGACATATCCAATAACTACTAAGCTACTTATTTTTATATCTGTACTTAAACAAATAATGAGTAGCACTAAAATTTGTAATGTAAAATTTACACTACCACCAATAGGAAAAGTTATTTGAGCAGAAATAATCAACAAAGCTAAATAAATCCCTCCTAATACAGTATTTTTTATATGTTTATTTTTTATCATTCTATATGATTAAAACTTTAAAAAAGATGCTCCATGAGCATCATTTTTATTATTTACCTTTAGCTTCACTAACAACTTTTTTAAGTTCAACAATAGTCTCTTCAGGAAGAACATCATATCCACCCTTGAAATCTTTTCTGCTTTCTACAAACTCCAATCTATCTTTCATTCTATTAGCTAAGAATTCTGTATACTTAGGATCCTTCATATCAGGAATAAATCCTGGCCATTCAAATATTTCAATACCAGAGAAATTACCCCACTTTTTGAATACTGATTTACCTTCAACAACAGCTTCAATAACACCAATAGTGTCATCTTTCTTAACTTTCTTACCCATAAAGTCACCAGTATTTATTATATAACAAGCTACATTTCTTTTTTCAATTAATTCTTTAAATTTTTCATAATCATTAACTAATGGATATGTTCGAAAAGGATTTGCATAAGATTCCACTACTAAAGCATCTGGATCAACACCTGCTGCTAGTCTTTCAGCTGAAGTTCTCTTAGTAGCTAAAGTAGCTCCCATAACTGAGGCTAAAACTGGATTAGTTAATTTAACAATTGGTGGAATAGCAGGATCTTTCATTATCCAAAAGATAGCATTAACTGGAGCATCAATTTTATCAACCCTATTAGATGACCATAATTTAGATTTAACAGCTCTTCCATTTCCATTTCTTACATCATCAGCAACAATAACTTTTCTACCTTCAGAATCTATAGTAACTCCACAATTCTGAACTGTCAATAAAAATTTATTATCAGAACAATCAGTAGGATAATCTTGAGTCTTATCAAAGTAGGCAGGTTCTAATGCAATAGATGCACAAGTAGTCGTATTTATAACAAATGCATCATCATGTAAAACTACAATTTTATATTTATTTTGGTGTTTATCATGAGTAATAGTACTCTTACCAGATCCAGATAAACCAAATACACTGGCTACATATTTATATTTCTTACCATCATTTCCCTTAACAGTAAATTCTTTTTGACCACCATGACAAGATGCATATCCATTTCTATTAGCGATAGCCCAAGCTATAGTTAATGTTCCTTTTTTATGTTCTCCAAAGTATCTCATACCTAAAATAGCTGCACAGTTAGTTCCTGTATTAAAATAACAACATCCATAAGGGAATGCTGGTCCCTTCCATTGTGGGTTAGAAAAAATATAAATATCAGGTTCATTTTCTAATAATCTTGATTTTTTATACATTCTTACATATTCATCACTCAAATATTGGAAATTTAACATCCATGAATATAAAACATTTTCTTCACCTTCAGGTAATAGTAAATGTGCCTTAACCATAAACTCAGGATCTAAACCTATGTATACTTCCGCATGATACATAATATTATATCTACAATCATATATAGCATCCATAACTATTTTATCTAGTTTATCAGTATCAGTATCAGGTTCACCTGTAATACATCTCGCTGCAGAAGTTCTTCCTGTAACTGATCCATCATTAAATAATAGTACTTTCGAATCTGGTTCTAATCCAAACTCTTCTCCCTTATACACCGGCATATCAGTTACTACTGTACCAGGTGCATTTTTAGCTAATTCATAAGCCTCTCTTAAAGTGTTTACTTTAACTACATTGTTTCCATAAAAAGCAGCTTCAATAATTGTTCTAGTTGTTGAAAAACCTACTTTTCCCTTCCCAATTTGATTAATTGGATAATTTGCTTTCGTCGCCATATAATTCTTCCTCCATACAATTTATTATATCATATGAAAAACAATAATGGAAAAAGAATTATATAAAAAGCATAAAAAAAAAAGAGAATGGCATTAACCACTCTCTTGAAAATTAATTTTTATTCAACTACAAACCAAATTACTACTAAAGCAACTGTAATCCATCCCTCACGTTTAATAGCAACCCAAACATCATATTCATCAGGATCTAAACCAGTAATAAAACCTCTTAACATTGTTTCATCCATTTCACTAGCTAACATAGAAACTCCAGGTTCAGTATAGATATATAAGTCACATTCAGAATCCATTAATTGTCCACCAATATTAGCAAGTAAAGCTAAACAATCAACTATCATTTCTTCAACATCCTTTTCAGTGTAATCAAGATTATTTTCTTCTTTTTCAGGATCGATACCATAATAATATTGACCATCAATTACTATAGCGGTATTATCATAATTAACTTGTAATCTTACAATAATAACACCATTTCTTTCGATAGTCAGCCAAGTATTTTGGATACCTTCTAAACCAGGAACTTGTAATAAAGCAAGTAATTCTTCTTTAGTTTGAGGTGCTTCACTTACTTCAGTACCCAAAGCAGGTTGTAAATAGATATAATAATCAGATTCCCCATCAAATTGAGCAATTGAAGCTAAGAAATCATCTATCATTTTTTCAACATCGTCATAAATATCTGTTTCATTATCATCACCATAGTATACTTCACCACCAAATTCAATCCAAGAGTTATCAAAGTTAGCTACAAACTTAACTATAATTACTCCTTCTCTTTCAATAGTCATCCATACATTTTGAATACCAGCAACTAAAGGGTTTCTTAATAAATTAAACATAAACTCTTTATCTTGACCGTCTTGATCAACAGGAGTAGGTGTACCACCAGATAGATATATCATCCATTTGTCAGTACTTAATAAATATGCTTTTGCACTCATGTAAGCATCTAGCATTTCGTCAACTGTGTCATAATCTACTTCATTATCCAATCCAAAGTATGTTACACCTTCTACTTCAATCCATGAATTCTCAAAGTTAGCGATAAATCTAACAACAGTTTCTCCATTTCTCTTAATAGCTAACCATACATTTTGAGGTCCTTCTATTCCAGGAGTTTTTAGCAAGTTAAGCATATATTCTTTATCTTGACCGTCTTGATCAACAGGAGTTGAAACGCCACCAGATAAATAAATAACCCATTCATCTTCGCTATCCATGAATGCTTTTGCACTCATATAAGCATCTAGCATTTCATCAACAGTGTCATAATCTACTTCATTATCAAGTCCATAATATGCTTTTCCACCAACTTCCATCCAAGTATTATCAAAATGAATTATCAATACTACAGTATGGTAACCATCTTTATTAACAGTCATCCAAACAGCTAGTTCACCATTATTAGCATTTTCTTGTAAGAATTTTAATAATCCATAAGTCTTCATTGCTTCATAAGACCAGAATACTAAAACAGGGCTACTAGATAAAATAATTCTAGTTTCTGTTTTTTCGCTAGCTCCAGTACCTAATTCAAAAGTCATACCAGCGAAATCACTAAGTAATTCTTCAATATCAGTATAGTATAAATCATGTTCGCGACCAACATAAGTTTGTCCACCAACAGTAATAGATAAATCAACTAATTCATTAGATTTAGCATTATTAAATGCAGCCTCTTCATCATACCCTTCAACAGCTCCCACGCTACCCAATCCATCAATATGAGATTTAATAGAATTAACAGCGTTTACAAAGTCAACCCAAGAAGCATCAGTATATTCTACTGGAGATGGGTGTCCATAAGGAGGAGTATATAATCCAGCTTTAAAAGTATTCATTAGTGTATCTACATCATCTTTTTTATCAGATTTAGCTTGATCTAATTTAGTAACTAGATTATTATCAGCGGCATCTTGCATTAATTGATCAACACCTTCCATATAAGTTTCTAAATCTTCTTCTTCACCCTCTTCAAAGGCTTCAATAGCATCAGTAATAACTTTTACAGCATCTAAATACTCTAACCAAGAAGCAGGAGTATAATCTTCTTCATCTTCCATTAAAGATTTAACATATTCTAAAGCTAATCTAACAGCTTTTTCAAAGTCAGTTTCTTCAACTAAATATACTTTTGCAGCAAGTAATAATTTATCCAACTCTTCATCATCATAATCTTCTAGTTCTGTTAAATCAACACATTCGTTAATTAATTGAATGATTCTAGCGATTTCATTATTGTATGCGTTCCAACCATCATTAGTAACTGCACCTTGTTCAGGAACTTTATTGTCGTTAACATACTTAACTTGTAATGCTTTAGCTACTCTTAATGCTTTTTCAGTTTCAGTTTCTAAAACCTTTTCAGCTTTTTCTAATAAATCATCAAGTTTAGGTTCAGTATAATCAACCATTTCAAGAATATCTTCAACTTCATCAATAGCCTTCAAAATCTTAGCAATTTCTTTACCATACTCTATCCAAGACTCATCAGTATATTCACCTTTAGATTCTATTTTATTGTCATTAACATATTCAATAGCAGATTCCTTAGCTAATCTTAAAGTTTCTTGTTCAAAAGTTTCAAGTAACTCTTCAGCGATTTCCATTAATTCATCTATGTCTTCCATATAAGATTCAAGAGCACTTATAGTCATAAATCCTTCTATTGTATCGGTAATCTCTTTAACAGCGGCTAAATATAAATCCCAAGATTCAGAAGTATATAACTCATCATCTTCTTCAACCATTAAACCTTCAACTATCAATAAAGCTTTACCAATTTCAATTGATAATAATGTTACTAATTTACCCTTAGCAGTAGCTAAATCAGCCATATAAGTTAAACTTTCTAAAGCACCAATAGTAGCACATGCATTAATAGCACTCTTAATAGTTGCTATATCAGTTTGATATTGTGTCCATGAAATTTCAGTATAATCAGCTTCTACTTCAGTAAGCGCATCATCTACTTGTTTAATAGCAGCAAGTTTAGCAGCAGCAAGTTGAGATTCTAATGTAACTAAATTAGCTAAAACACTAGTTATCTTACCAGCAACAGCATACTTTCTAGCAGCATAAATGCTACCTAAAGCAGCGATTTCACTTTCAACAACACCCTTAGCAGTTTGATATAAAGCCCAAGATTCAGGAGTATACATACTTTCCGCTAACACACCACTTAAACCAGCAGTAAATGCACTTAATACAGTAGCCTTTTCTTTTGCAAGAGTAGGTCCTTCTTGTAATACTGGGTCTCCACTAGTGTTAAATTTTCCAAATTGGATAACAGAATTATTCTTGATTAAACAATCATCCATTGTAGATGCATTAGCTTTAGCAGCTTCTTGAACAAATCCAGTTACACATCTTTCAGTTTGCATTGGACACCAGAATAAATCACCAGGTTCTAATGTAACATCATTTTCACCATTAGCTGTTGGAGAAACAACTACTAATATAGGAGTATATGTTCCATCTCCTTGTGGTTTAAATATAAATCTAGCAAATGCATCAGCATCACCAATACTAGAACCATATCTACCATAAGTATCTTTTACTTTGAAAGTAATAGCTACATCATCAACATTTTCATATAACACACCGTTTCCACCACTACTTTGAGGTAAAACAGTACCAGAAGCATTAACATAAGTTCCACAACTAGTTTCATTTGCCCAACCCCATGGTCTAAATGTACCAGGTTGTGCATTAGTACCACTTGCAACAGCAGGTACTGTTGAACTATCAATTGGAGCATAAGTACCTAACGCCATAAATAATATTGCGTCATCAACTTGCAACCAATAACCATTAAATTTATTAGTTGTATTTTGAAGTGCATATGTACCAGGAGTAGCACCAAATGCTGGATTAGAAGTATTGTTATACCATCTAATGTTTGTAGCACCTTGTTCTTCAGCGAAATCTTTTAAGTTAGCTTCATTTATTACGAATGGTAAAGAAAGATCACATTCTGCATAAGCATCACTTAATTTTTCCCAATTCCAAATCATATCTTTTTCAGGAGCAGTTAAAGCATTAAATCTATTAACTAATGAAACTAAATATTCTTTATCTTCGCTACCATCTAATCTATAGATATCTCTATACAACATAGCAGCATCAGCAGTAGGTAATTCAAATTCAGAAGTACCACTACTCAAGAATTTTCTTGCTGTAGAAGGTTGTCCTTGAGCATCAAAGAAACCATTATTTGTTACAATAGTTTTAGAAGCAGCTACAGCTAAATTAATGAACGCTCTTGTTGGAGCTATATCATCACAGAAGAATATGTTTCCTTCAATTAATATACTTGAGTATACATCTCCACCAGTTCCATTTATAGTAAATACATTGTAACCAAGTCCATCATATACTATATTATTAGTAATCTCTACTTTTGCAGGATTAATTTGTGCAGCAGATGGATTTCCACCAATAAATACTGGTCCTAAATAAATGCTACCATCAGTACCATAAACTTGACCATTTTGTTTAAATATATTATTATCAACAACTAGAGTTAATGAAGCACCAACTTTACCAACTCTAATAGCATTTTGACCCCAAACATCAAATGTATTATTACTAATATTAACATAACCATCTAATCCAACTCCAGCACCATTATTACCACCACTAGCAGTTGATGTACCTAAAGCACCCTCTGTCCTGATAGCATCTGCTTGGAAATCCTTAAATGTATTTCCTGTAATAGTAGCATTTGTAACATTGAATAATTGTACAGCTCTTCCTGGACCAGTAGCTACAAAGTAGTTATCAATTACATTAATATCTCTTGAAGTATAAGAAGCTAAATCTGAATCTATCCAAATAGCAGCTTGAGTTCCACTCCCTCCAGAAGTAACACTAAAGTAAGAATTTTGAACTGTTAATCCGTTAACTCCGCCAATACCAGCATATCTAGTTTGAATCTTAGCACCAGTAGACGCTGAGTTAGCAGGTCCTTGAACTCTAATACCATCAATAGTAATATTTTCAATAAAGAATCCATCAATACCAACTCTAATAATATTTGTAAATACAGCTTCTGGTCCTCTATTAGGAGAATCCCCTGGAATACCAGCATTTGGTCCTACCATTTTAGTATTACTTACATTCATTAAAGCAGATAATCCAGCTTCAGCATACCAACCTAAATGGTTTACGATTTGTAAATCAATACCATAAGTACCAGGACCAACATTTAGTGTCATTCCTTCAACCCATTTAACTTGAGACATTTTAGAGTATTGTTTATAAACAGTACCATTAATAACTGCAAATGGAGCTCTACTTCCAGCTTGTAATAAATGTTCCGTATAAGAAACACCAAGAACATAACTTCCATTAAGTTTATGATTTGCAGCATTTAAGTAATCATACTTAGCTTGCATTTGATCACTTTCAACTCTATATTCATCTAATGCAGTAGCATCATTAAATACATATCCTTTTAAGGTTTGACCAGTAACTTTTGGATCTCCATCAAATACTATATATTTTCCTTTACTTCCTGCAAAGTCAGTTCCAGTTCCAGCTAAAGTTAATAAGTATGTTCTAGAAGCTACATCAGAAGCAGTATCATGAACTGCAATAACAACATCCCAAACAGCAGGTGCAGCAATACTAGCACCATTACCAGATTTAACTATTTCATAAGCTCCAACATTCGCATCCCATTTTAAGAAGATTCTACTCCAAAAACTGTTCCAATGAGCAACAGTAGCGCCAGAGTTTAATAAGTTAATAATTAAACCTGTTGTACTATATGAAGTAGACAAACTAAACTGACTAGTAGCATTTTCAAATAAATCTTCATAATCTAATTCTTGATATTTAGATTCATCTTCAAAATCATTTAATCCAGCTCCAGGAATTGGATTTAAAGCAGCAGAGTAAATACCATATGTATACTTAGTATTGCTCTTTAGGTTTGATAACGCAGTTCCATCTTGGTTTAAATAAACATTATAATCTATAACACCCTTTGCAGAATTATCTAAAGTATCAACTACGAAATGAGCATAATCAAATGTTCCAGATGTAGCAATTAATTGAGCATCAGTATGATCTACTTTTTGAACAAAGTTATATAAAATTTCAAACCATGTAATAGCATTTCTAGTATTATTCTCTAGAGATGTACTATCTCTTAATCTACCAATGTAATCCATTCCAGTACCCTCCCAGAATCTATTACCAATTATAGATAATTGAGCATCGTCTACAACAGCTCCTCTTTGGAATGTTCCAAAATCAATAGTTCCATAAACTGGGTAAATACCATATGTCGGACTAATAAAATCATTATCTTCAATAACTACAACAGCAGTTCCACTTAATCTATGGAATCTTAGTCCATATTGAGCATAACCACCAAATGTATTTCTTGCGAAGTAAATCATACCTGTTAATCCTATACCAGCAGCAGTATTAGCACTACCAGATAATAACATTAAGTCAACTCCACCAGTAACTCTTGAATCAACAATTGTTAGATTTTCAATATCTAATAATCTTAGTACTCTATCACCATTAGTTGCATCAATAACACAACCAGCAAATACGACATCTTTATGATAAGTAGTAGTTGTTGTATAAGCAGAAGGCATACTACCTGTTGATACAAACGCTCCACCACCACTTGCTCCAGTATCTTTACTCATCCATAGATTTAAGAAATTTAAACCAACGATAGTACCAGTACCAGCTGTACCAATTCTAGCTCTACCTATGAACGCTAAACCATTTAGTGTAATATTCTCACTACCACCAACGATTCCAAAGAAATCTACACCATTAGCATTAATGATAGCTTCATTATCGCCTCTTCCTTCTAATTTAGCAGCAACATTCTTATATGGTCCATTAATAGTGATATTCTTACCTTCAACTCTTATAGGAGAAGTTAAATTATATTCGCCAGGAGCTACTTCTACAACTAGATTGTTAACCCAAACTATTTCTTCTAACCCTTTATATACATTTTGACCACCATAATAAGTAGTTCCAGCATATACGATTGAATGCCATTCAGCAACTTCTTGTTTAGTCACTAACGCAGTTGTAGTACTAACTGTAGGTTGTGTAGCATAAGCTTGAATTTTGAATGAACTTTCTATGTCAGTTCCATTAACACTAGCAGTAATTACTACAACGCCTGCTTTTAATACAGTTACAACACCATCTTCATCAACAGTAGCAACTTCTTCATCATCAGATTCCCATTCAACAGCTTGTGGTGCTCCAACTGGACCAACAACAGCAGACAGTTCAATAGTATCACCTTGATCTAAGAAGATATAACCATCTCCAGATATAGTTACTTCCTCAGCAGCAGGAACAACTACTTCAACTTCTACAGTTATAAATACGCCACTTTCAGCAGTAGCTTTTATATTAGCTTTACCTGTAGAAACACCATAAATTAAACCATTAACAACAGTAACTTTACCTTCATCATCACTAGACCAAGTAACTATTTGTTCTGACCCAGCAGGTAAAACTTCGAAACCTAATTGTTTACTATCTGTTAAATTTAATTTGTAAGTAGTAATTGGAGTTTGTCCATCTTTAATAACAACTGATTCACCAGGTGCCCATACGATTGTAATAGTAATTTCATCATATACACCTACTTTTGCAATAGCTCTAACAACAATTTCACCAATTGCAGTCTTACTCGGAGTAACTAAACCACTAGAAGATACACTAGCTATTGAACTGCCAGATTCAACACTCCAAGATACAAATTGACTTGCACCAGCAGGTAATACTTCAGCAGTTAATTGTAATGTTTGATTAACATTAATAGTTATTGAAGGAGCAGATATCTCAACATCCTCAGGTTCTGCATTAACAACAACTACCTCACAAGTATCTTTTAAAGTTTTGTTTGCAGAAACATAAACAGTTACAACAACTATTCCATTACTAGGCATTCCAATTATAGTTAATAATCCATCTACAATAGTAGCAACACTTTCATCATCAACTTCCCACTCAACAGTTTTATCAGTAGCACCAGCCGGAAGCACTATAGCTTCTAATTGAACAAAACTACCAATAGGCATATCGTCTTCTGGTGGGTTAGATATAGTAACGCCAGTAGCAGGAACAACAGGCAATGCAGTTACAGTAATTTCCTTTGTAGCAGTTTCGCTTCCAACAGTAACACTAATAACAACTTTTCCATCTTTAACTCCAGTAACAACTCCACTACTACTTACTGTAGCGATAGAATCGTCAGCAGATGACCAAGATGCAGTTCCAGTTTTATTAACTGTTAAGTTAATAGTAGAACCTACTTGCACTGTACTAGGTCCAGATATATCTAAATCAACAACAGCTACTGCAGTTACAGTAATTTCTTTTGTAGCAGTTTGACCACCAACAGTAGCAGTAATAACAACTTTTCCATCTTTAACTCCAGTAACAATACCAGTAGAAGCTCCAACAGTTGCGATTGATACATCAGCAGATGACCAAGTTGCCGCACCTTTATTAGTACTTAAAGTAATAGTTTTACCAACTTCAACACTAAATGTAGTTCCAGTTATTTCTAATGGTTGAACAGGTTCATTTGATACTACAACCTTATGAGTTTTGCTTTCTCCACCAGCAGTAGTAGCCGTAATAGTTGTTTCTCCAGCACTAACACCAGTAACTAAACCATTAGCGTTAATTGTAGCCACTGGTAAGTTACTTGAAGCCCAAGTAACATCTTTGTTAGCAGTCAATTGAATAGTTTTTCCTACTTGCACTTCACCAAGCCCAGTGATACTAAGTTCAATAACTTCACCACCAGAAACAGTTACTGTTATCGGAACAGTTTCTTTTTTATATTCGACATTAACAATAACTTCACCGCTAGCAATAGCTTTGATCACTATAAACTTGCCTTCGACAGTAGCTTCTACCTTTGATTCATCTTCAGAAATAGCTTCTACTTTTTTGTATTGCTTGTCATTCGCTTCCTTATCTTTCTTAGAAAATAATTCCACACCAATTTGTGCTTCGCCATTAACTTCCAAAGTAACTGCTTCTGTCTCTAAAGCTAGAGAGTAAGTAGTACAGGAAATAATAAATGCTGATAGCATAAACACTAAAACGATTAAAAATAATTTTGTAAATCTTTGCATTTTTTCCTCCATAGATTTTTGCATAATACATTATGCAAGATATTTTACCATAAAATATTAATTTTGTCAATCAAAATCAGAAAAAAGCATATATTTTTAACTAAAAAAAGCTAATGTTTTTATCCATATCTATAAAAAAGAAACATAAATAGATTTCCTATATAATATTAACATATTTAATTCTCATTTATATAAAAAATTTACACTTAATACAATATATTTTAGTAAACATATAAGTCTATTCATAAAAAATACAACATAGTTATACTATGCTGTATTTAATTATAAATCATTAATATACTTATTTATTCTACAACAATAAATCAATAATTTTTTATAATGTATTTAAATAGTTTCTATAAGCTATTACTAAGTTAGCTACATTACTAAACTCATGCAAACTATAATCCTCTGGATTTGCGACCATCCACGCAACAGATCCA
>Ga0123353_10007986_pt1 | contig 14392 bp, 8 predicted proteins | sample TergutLab28metaG_3_FD_92763 | JGI IMG/M metagenome (GOLD analysis project Ga0123353, IMG submission 92763) | Labiotermes labralis P3 segment gut microbial communities from Petit-Saut dam, French Guiana - Lab288 P3 | ecosystem: Host-associated > Arthropoda: Insects > Digestive system > Gut ... | reverse complement strand
TCCACTTGTTTGGAAATGTTGCATCCAAAAACCAAATGTTACAATAAACACATGACATAAAATTTTAGAAACTAACTTAAATAATGTTAAAAAATAGGTTTTTATTCCACGTAGTTTTCTTGTAATAAATGCTTGTAATCAAGGAAAGACTTTATGCTCACCCTGTACAACTAAACGGTACTAAATGTAATTGCGTGCGTATTTTACCGAAAACCGTTCGTTGAACACATGCATTAAGATGCACCTGATACCTGCCACATAACATATAGCGCGCTGCTGCGTAATGCGGTATGTATTACCAAGTTTCGTCGTACCATCAGTTCATGTTGATTTTATAATCATAGTTGTCTCTTTTATATTTGTACATTTTTATATTTAATTATTGTAATTTAATCTTGTGTTGTGTGTTTTATAGTCAGTATAACTTACATGTACAATGTTTTGGCTTCCAGATATTTACATCTGGACACGTATTTTGTTGACCCTGCTCACAAAATGTATCAGTACTCCCTGAGGATGGCCCCTTGAGGGCTGAAACATGTAGCCGTGTAACATTATGAATAAAGTGGTGTTAAAATGTATGGTGCGTTAGACGAATTTTTACTTAGACTAATAAATATTTGATGTTTGAGGAGCCCTTGAAAATGTAGCTAATATGGAAACATTTCAGACTAGTGTGTATATTATAATAATAATAATAATAATAATAATAATAACGTTTATATCTTTTATGGTTAATTGTTTAAAGTGCTCAGTAATGCAACCGCATGCGGTTTACTGTAAAAATAAAGTATATTTCAATCACGTTTTTGGCCGATCCAAATAGCCTCGCGTTCTAAGGCGTGGGTCTGCGGCCGCTCGCTTGCAGGGTTTGCGGATTCCAATATCGCCTGGAGGATAGACGTCTTGTCTCCTGTGAATATCTGTTGTCGAGTAGATGTCTTTACGACGGGCTGATCACTCGTCCAGAGAGGAGTCCTACCGACTGTGGTGTGTCTCAGTGTGATCGTGAAGCCTCGACAACAAAGAGGCTCTAGTCCACTAGGGGCTGTTGCTCCATGGGGGTGTCACTGTTTAGGTGGGAGACAGGAATTGAGATAAGTAATTAATTTGCAGAAAATTTCTATCTGTTCCACGGTGAGTATACTATGGTATCGGTTAGAAAGTGTTGTATTGTGTCGGTTGTGATAATAGCTTCTAGTGGTGGCACTGAAATATCTCCTTTGCCTGATGAAGGTAAGATCAAATTTTCTGCTTGTAATTGACAACTTGCCAGTGGGCCTGGGACGTCACTTCTTTGTAAATGGAGGTAATAGTAATAACTGCACCAAGTTTGTGTGTGTGGAGTGTTTGTTAAATTATTTTTCATTTTAATTTTATTTGCAAGTAATCAGTCACGGCCGATACTAGAAGGATGCGAGCCCCGGAGTGACAGTTCCTTCTCTAATTTGTTCAATTGGACACATCCTCTGTATCTACCCTTAATTAAGTAATATTAATGGAGCCAAGTTCAAAGGATAAGTTGGTTAGGTCACCTAGAGAGAATGGAGGAGGATAGGATGCCCAAAAAGATCTTCACTCAAGAACTGGAAGGGGCGAGAAGAAGAGGTAGACCCAGGAAAAGATGGAAAGAGGAAGTAGAAAGAGATCTTCCTGTGCTGGGAGTGAGAAGATGGAGAGAGTTGGTGGCAGATAGAAAAAAATAGAAGTATATTGTTCGACAGGCCAAAGCCCACAGTGGGCTGTAGTGCCAATGGAAGAAGAAGAAGAACGGAGCCGAGTTTGTGTGTGTATTTCAGAGAGTGTAAATGCATTCTTGACTGGTTTGCTACCGCAGCACCTGAACATGCAGCTCACTCTCATGATCACGCCCCTTGCAAGACGCCCGCCTTGCTCGACTCTTTTCTGGGTACTTCGGTATGAGAGCATTTAAGTCAAAGACGGATGCTAATTCTTTCTCGATGGACAGAACGGCCATTTCACCCAGCTTCTCCTCAGCCACCATGTCCTTAAATAATTTTAAAAATTATTTATAGTTTTCAGTTACTTAATTTTCTGGAAGCCACCTTGTTTCAGAGCTTTGTAAAATATTCTGCGTTTTGAACAAAATTTGACCCCCCCCCTCCCCTTTTTTGTCTCCTTTCAGCACCCGAGGTGTACTTGCTCCGCCTCTCTTTTGTGTCCGTTGTTGTCATGCGGTCGGAAAGACAACATACTAAAAGTGTTCACATACTTTGTTTACGAGAACACATTGGCCCACTTCAGAATTCACGCTGCAGATGAGTGCAATCCGCAGTCATCACACTTGCTTTGATCTGTAAATGTCTGTGAAGGTACTGTCTCTTCGTAACCTGTCACTGGTGGCACGTGGGGCGAGTAGATAGCTCTACCCATTCTTAATTTCGACCCACTGTAGGAGTAGGCGGTCAACGCCACACCCTGGCCGCTTTACCCCCGGGAAACACCCGATATCCATCACTGTGTGGTTCCTTGGGCCGTTCTGCACTCACCGGGGCTGTGACCCCAAACGGTCCAGCCAGCAGCTAGTGGCAATACTGACTACCCTGTGCGGCCGGTGTAGGCCACAATGAATATAAAGTAGAATTGCTGCAACAAGTATCTGACGTCACGGGGACCTGTGACGCTGTTTCCATGGCCCACTGATACAGACGACAACGCTGCAAGGCAGCGCTGGCGTTCACGCGCAGGAACGTGGTAGCGTAACGTCACGTTATCGCATTACCATTCTTGCTTTATTTCTGTTCCACTTTCATGTTTATGATGGATATAGTGCGTTAGGTGACGGTGTGCACGAGATGAATAAATATCGTGTATGGTGATTTCCATGCGCAGGACCCATGGCGGCCGCCTCGTCTCTGTCAGCAGATTTTGTGCAACAGCTGGTTTTAAGGAGCTTATTAGTTACCCTAATTGATGGACTTCATTGCACAGGATTTTCCTTGAATGGTTATAAAGCGGTTCCAGAAATTCCCTCGCCTAATGGAATCCAAAGGTTCATCACCGTCATCACGAAACCTCTCTGCTGGACCCCATACAGTCCAATTTACATTTTAACGACCTATTTAAGATGGAGGTCACGTGCATGGGGCGTGTGGCTTAATGTTCTGTTGATTGCTCTGTTAAGGAGAAATGGAATTGACATTTGTACCGTGTAATTTCTAATAGAGCTTCCTTATTCAAGTTTTAAGCCACTTTCGTGAAATTGCGAAAAACGGCTGTTAAACTTTTATGTTTTGCAGACCGTGCATCCTGGTACGACTCTGGGTAAAAGACCAACTTGATGCACAATTATGTTATATAATACGTTTATTATTATAGTCCTCTACATGTTTCGAGCACCTCTGTGCTCATCATCAGGAGGTCAAACTGTACAGCATCTCGTATAGTACTCTCTGTAAGTGACCGTCCGGTGTGCGCAGGTGTCAATCTGCGCACACCGGACGGTCACTTACAGAGAGTACTATACGAGATGCTGTATTGATACAGTTTGACCTCCTGATGATGAGCACATAGGTGCTCGAAACATGTAGAGAACTATAATAATAAACGTATTATATAACATAATTGTGCATCAAGTTGGTCATTTACCCAGAAGCTATTAAACTTGTTGTGTCTGTCCATCCGCACTGAACAACCCGTCTCCCACTGGACGGATTTCCATGAAATTTGGTATTTGAGAATATTTCTTGAAATCAGTCGAGAAAATTCATGTTTTTTTAAAATCTGACAAGTACTCTAACAGGTACTTGGGACGAAGAGGTATGTACATTTATGATAATGTCTCGCTGAACTCTTCTAAGAATGAGAAATGTTTCAGACAACAGTTATAGAGAGAATCAGTACATACCTTTTATGTTCAGTTGCCTTTCGCGAAAATGGTGGCGTTTGTGAATTAATGTGGAAGAAATATATTAGAGCCAGACAAGCCGCAGGTGACGTTGTAATGTGGCGCAGGAAATGTGCGATTTGCGTGCCGGATGTATACGAGACACGTAAGGCACGAGTAGACACACACTAATAATATTGAGTGCTCAACCGATTGTGCACGGCAACAGTGGTTACACGAACGGGCCCCAATGTTAACGTTGTGCGTACGTTCCCTACCGCATATTTTCCTTCCAAAGTACGACATTCTAATTATGAGTGTCAGTGGATCTACATCTCATTTTCACGGGTTTGTCTCTGGCACACACAATCATGTCTTCAGAGAGCTGCTTGACGTAAGTGTTTCGTAACTTCATTTGCTGCTTCCGCGCTTTGGAAGTAGAAATACCGGTGTTGGTGTCTAAAACACCTAAACTCACCAGAAACACAAACGTAATGCCTACGTTTGTGTGACTGTTAGAAATAGACTTTAATTGTGAGTTTTGTGGGTACCGTATAAGGAAGACACTTGTATAAAGTCTGTTTCACGTTCAGGACTCTAGATGGATTATTCTTGTTCTCCTAATGTAACTACACAAAAGGATATACGTGTGAGAGGCCAACAAGATGCACACATTTTTAAATTAATTTATTCCAATTAAACTATCCTCTATATGTTCCGAATAAATAATCGTTCATCATCATGAGTTTATTTCTGTCCACGCAGCATACAGTATTTTACCACGCATCGATGGGGTGTCTAGCCGCTAACACGTTGTGATTGGAACAATTATTGGTTCGAAACATGTAGAAGATAGTTTAACTGGAATAAACTAACGAAAAAATGTGTGCATCTGGTTGGTCTGTGTCACGTATATGTATCACGATGTACGGTTCAGAGAATGTAAAGCTAGATAAAAAAAAGTTTGTCTTGTAACCAAGTATTCCATTTGTTTTGTTTTCTGTATATTTTTGATGGCCCATCAATGTTTTACTGGTACGCTTTACTTGCAGGGAGTGTAGATACACGAACTGTCCGTTGTGTGGTCACTGCTACGACTCCAAGTGTTTCACTTCGTCTTGCCAAGACAACGGCAACAGCAGCAGAGACGGCGACGGAAGGCATCACGAGGAGAGCCTGCACGAGGCTTGTACTGCTGCCCTTCACTAACTGAGAATACAGTAACATAAACGTGAGTGACTTTCACTGTCTGTCGAGTGGTGTTACTTTAGCAGTTATTGTTATAAAGACCGTTGCAATTTCAGCGGGATAAATTGATGAATCCGGTCTGTAGATTGGTTTTCCACAGATAACCCTTTCATTGAATCTGATGTTTATTGGACCGTGCATCATTGTGATAACTGAAGAATAAAAACCAACTAGATGCCACTTATTATTGTATTGTGCTGCTTATAGGCTCAACATGTTTCGGGCCTTACTATGCCCATCATCAGGAGCTCTATGAAATGAAACACACTACACACAAGAGAACACTACGATCACCACGCATAAAAGATCACAACTGTTAATATTAATAGATACACGTTACCAGCGACAAAGAACTTCACACCGAACATACACCACTAAGAACTACAATTTTACACTAACGCTAACCCTTCCATCTTTACAAAACGAAACGACCAAAGTGGTAATCAACATCATAGTCGCGAGCTCCTGATGATGGGCTTAGTAATACCCGAAACATGTTGAGCCTATAAGAAGCACAATAAAATAATAAGTGGCATCTAGTTGGTTTTTTATTCTTAAGTTAACCCTTTCATTGGTTTATTCGTTTACATGGTAACTCTTGAGGAACGCCGAGGAAGTTCAGTATTTCTGACAGTGCAGGACATAATGTCGGAAAATTCTTGACAGACGGTTTGATCAAATTAACGGTGATACTAACTAGAGATAACTTTCTTTCGGCAAGTTACGAGACTGCAATGCCGAACGTAGTATAGATACATCTCGACTGTTTCATAACGACATATTGTTTTCAGGAATCGCTGCCAAATGCCGTAGGCCAATATATCCATAGTTGTAAGAATGGGGGCGGAATACGGACAGTTGCAACTCTAGACGTCAGGAGATGCGTTGTGTTGTGTGACGAGTTTTGTGGACAACACGGCCGTGGAGGTACTAATCGTCGTTGGCTGGTGCGACTTAACGGAGGAGCGTCCGACTCAGCGGAACTTCGAAGAAAAGAAAACTCATTTGCAGTGGTGCTAGTTAAAAAGATTGTGAATAGCGTAAGAAATGGGGCATGGTCGCTCGCGTTTCATTATCTCGAAAGTCTCAAGACGTACGGGACGTACTGACTGACCACAAAATTTGTTTCGTTTCCCTCTACACCGTATGACAGCAACATTTATAATTCCGATACACGGGTCGATTTTGGCCAGTTATGCCCCATATGCGGTCAGAAACGCATGTAGTTTTCCACGTAAGGTTGGCCTTTATAAAGGCCCGATTTTTTACCAGAATTTATGCGTGTCGAAAAAAGTTCAGCACAACTGAGTGCGGCATGTCAGTGACGTACCGTTCGTCGGTCCCATGGTTATTCTATGACGGACGGATGTGGCGAAGTTGTTTGTACATTTTTGCAATTCTTTGTTGTTAGCACAACGAAAAAGTATCGTTACGTCATGGACACGTGTTTTTGTAGTATAAAGTGAAGACCTCTTAGGAGGACTGTTTTCTGAGGCGAACAGATATGTAGGCATGCCATTGTATTCGGGACGGTAACATGGTTGAATATTTGCAGTTGCAAAGGAGCAAGCTGCACAGGGCAACATGGAACGTATGCGAGTTACGTTGTATAACTCGACTATTTGAGCAATAGCCGCGATAATGTAGTTACTGCAGTGATTAGGCTGTGGACTGGGTTGCCCTTAGGTATGGTAAAGGTAGAGATTTGTCTGTGGACTCTATGAGAATGGCCTGTGTAATAGGTGGGATTGTTCAGTTTCAGGCCCCAACAACTTTACGAGAAGGTATTCGCTGGTACCAATTGAATAAGAAGCCGTATGGGTTCCGGACCGAATCGGACGTTTGGAGAATTAAGAATTCTCTTTCCCACACCGGGAGTCGAACCAGGGTTGCTCGATCCTCCAAGTCTTAGCCTGTCACCATACTCAATGCACCGTCTCAGTGCCTGGTCTACCGGCATGGGAAGGGAGTTTCTTGCTTTTCCAAAACTTCGAGACCGGCTGTGGGGCTCACCCAACCTCCCATGGAATTGAAACTGGGCTCTTGTTCCCAGAGACTAAAAAAGGCCGAGGGGTGAACCTAATCACTCACTTCCATCTAGTGTCCGGTTTAAGCATACGTGGAGCTATACCGCCATCCCTCCCCCCTATATCTTCATGATGCCCACCGGTCCAACTTTAACTTTACTGGTATTTGAGTAGTGGGAACTGTGTGTGTGTGTGTGTGTGTGGGGGGGGGGGTACCCACTTCAGGTCCTGCAAGGTACAGGTTAAATCTACAGCGGTTGTTTGTAAACGTGCCTTTAAGCAGGAGAGTCACGTCAAACCGTTGTCATGCAAATCAAAATGCAACAAATTCGTAGGATTTAAACCGTCGGAAGTTTACGTGGCTTGTAATGATTCTTCCTGAGACAGGTTCAGTGGGTGTTTTTTGCAGTTAAATAAATATTGCACCGTATTGCACGGCTGGCCAACTGCGACCCACAGGAGGGCCACATAATTCGTTAAGGACTTGCCTCAGGGCCGCACGTATGTATTATACATACGTCGAAAAGGGGGGGGGGGATATTTGAATTAACTATAAGGTCGTTATTTACAAACAGCAAGTTCCGCTAAAAGTACGGTTGAATGACAAGGCAGTAGGCCGCACTGAATTCTGTGAAACACAAAGAATTATTGGTTTACCGTTTGCGTGTTGTGCAGGTATTTTGTCAGCGACCGGACGTATTATTATTCTTCGAAGTGTATATTTTCGGAAGTGCGAAATAATATTTGTGTGACGGAAAACACTGTTGAATTGTAGTACGTATTTATCGTTGCGTTATATTTATGCCTAGTTTTCTGTTCGCGGTAATTTTGGGACAACTTTTCGAGACTACAGGGATAATTTTATGTTTCATTGATGTTCTTTTGCGAACTTCCCTATCCGTTTCTGCGCGACGCAGTTGTTCCTGTACACGGTGTATGCAATATCTGATATTGCAGTGTTGAAATCATTTGGCAGTATGGTTTGTAAATAGACATTTCGGATTATGGTTTGTAAATAGACATTTCGGATTATGGTTTGTAAATGGTTATTTCGGACTATGGTTTGTAAATAGACATTTCGGATTATGGTTTGTAAATGCTTATTTCGGACTATGGTTTGTAAATAGACATTTCGGATTATGGTTTGTAAATAGACATTTCGGATTGTGGTTTGTAAATAGACATTTCGGATTATGGTTTGTAAATAGACATTTCGGATTATGGTTTGTAAATGGTTATTTCGGACTATGGTTTGTAAATAGACATTACGGATTATGGTTTGTAAATAGACGTTTCGGACTGTGGTTTGTAAATAGACGTTTCGGACTGTGGTTTGTAAATAGACATTTCTGATTATGGTTTGTAAATAGACATTTCATATTATGGTTTGTAAATGGTTATTTCGGACTGTGGTTTGTAAATAGACATTTCGGACTATGGTTTGTAAGTAGACATTCTGATTATGGTTTGTAAATAGATATTTCGTATTGTGGTTTGTAAATAGACATTTCTGATTGTGGTTTGTAGATAGATATTTCGTATTATGGTTTTTAAATAGACATTTCGGATTCAGAGCAGTCGGGTGTATTATCGTCGTCCGTACTCTTCTTACAGGGAGATATACCGGAACTTATTTTTTCATCGAAACCCTGTCGTATCGGTCGGCGTTTGTCTGTTGACACTATGATAATGCTGAGCTTTTTAAGTGCAAAGTAACACCTGACATACTTAAATTTTGTTTTCTGGAAGCTGTCACGAAGGGAAGCTGTAGGATCGAAAGTGTTCATAATGATGAGATGATTCATGTCTTGGAAACTTTTCTCATAAACAACGATTCCTCCCCCCCCCCCCTTCACTTCCCACCGACAAAGAGCAATCAATCACTCCGCACTCTCCTCACAGTGAGATAAGTGACACGTGCTGAACTTGCTATCACGAAGACTACTCATTCGCACTGCAGCTTCTTATACTCGTCCGCGGATACGGTAGTGCGAGACGGCCGAACTTGTTTTGAAAACTGACATTTAGTGTTAAATTATTCAGAGGCTTGTTCGCGAAATAGACTGAATTAATGCAGCTCGTGCAATGCGCAAAATTGAGAGAAATATTTTTATTTCGTGTTCGTAAATTTCCCACCACACTTTAAAAATCCCTTGGGGTCACTATGAGATTTCGGTATTGGTTATGATACCTTGTGGACGTAGTCTGCTTCTTTCTTCAAGGAAGATGGAACGAACAAGCTTCTGCAAAACGTAACCCACATATCAACCTGTATGTCGTCGTAACCCATAATACACAGTGGAAATGTTCGCCGCCGCGGAAACCCCAATCTCTATAAGCAACCTCCTCTGTTGATACTTAGGCATTCGTTTTGTTGCCCGTTCATAACTTTCCCTTTCTCTCTCACGTTTAATAAGTTATAATTAACGACGTAGTTACTTATTATTTGTGGTTTATTTAACGACAGTTTTAGTACTTCAGATTGTTGCCTTGCACTATCTAATGATTGGGCAACAGTGAACAGCGAATTGGAAAGGGTTTGTTAGGAAGCGGCCATGGCATAATTTGAAGTACTGCTCGGCAAGAACGGTTATATGGACTGCAGACTGAACAAAATATCGGTAGAATGTGCTTAGCAGCCCTTTAAATCCGTCGTCACTTTGTCGCAACGAACCAGTGTAGCCATCGCTACTGCTTGCAGAGAGTAGCCCGATAAACTTCTGCGTGTACATATTTGTACGGAATTCTGCCGTGTGTGGACTGAATCCGACGGATAGAGCGAGACGTTAACAGTATTAGACGTTCAGGTGACCGTACATCGTGATAAAGTCTTATAATAAAACCAACTAGATGCACTAATTTCTCTAATTTATTCCAGAAATAAATTTGAGAAATTAGTGCATCTACATGTTTCGGACAGAGGAACTGTCCGAAACATGTGGAATTTTATTCTAGAAATAAATTTGAGAAATTAGTGCATCTACATGTTTCGGACAGAGGAACTGTCCCAAACGTGTAGAATTTTATTCCAGAAATAAATTTGAGAAATTAGTGCATCTAGTTGGTTTTATTATAAGACAACGATATTGTGACAAATTTAACAGTGACTGCATGAGGCGACGATGTTCTGGATTACACGTATTATATTGACGTAGCGTGATTTCGTGTGTTGGGCTACGTAAATTCAAAGAATCCGCACTGTTGGTGGTCATAAAAATGCATGCAACCTACCGTGCACCTTTACACGACCAGAAGATCAGTGTGTGTGGTTTGTATTTCCCCGGAGAGGAGAATCATTAATCCGACTTTTTTCCATCCAGTAATCGACTTAGAACGCTACACTACCGATATTTTATTTGCGCTCAGTGCGCAGTTGGACGAGGGCGAAATTCACTACTATTTTCAGCAGGACGGCTCGAGTGCGCACAGAGTCCGTAACTCCATGAAGCACCTGCGTAAGGTTTTGGAGGCAGTTACTTTTAAAGGGGGTTTGGCCCCAAGACCGCCGTGTCTTTCATCACCACATTTCTTTTTCGAGGGAGCCGTAAATGCAAGGGGCTTTGGGAGCGGTTCACTGAAACATTGTGGGGTGTATGAATAAGGCACGATCCAGTACGCTACTGCAGTCCAGATGCATGCCTTGCGCCCAGCGTCTTTTATATCTGCTGTTAAAGAACTGTGATTTTATGATCATCAGTGAAGCTGGTTAGGCAATACCGAGGCTTCTGCTGGTATCTTAGCTACTGCTGTTGTGTCATGATTGATGTCCCTAATAGTGGTAACTTCTGAACGTTGATAAATGTTACATAGCCGAACCATTTAGAGAACAGCATTAACGCTTAGTGATCGTATTACTTTACTTGTGGTCCATCATCTTGACTACGGAGATGAGGTCAGTCATGTGATATCACGATGTGCCCTGTACGCTGGTCACAGATGCTGCCATCAGGGCCGGATGTAAGAAGATACTCTGTTACCAGTAACTGTCGAGAAACGAAAGTCATGGCCTTGTGATCACTAATCCATTTTATATCGGAAGACCCCGGGTTTGCTTTTCGGACTGGGGGGTTGGTACCCTGACTGGAATATTTTCGTGGTTTTCGTAATTTCTTAAAAGCAACCCTCCCAGCCAGCAGGATATAGGTTCGTTGTGGTTGTGTCCTTTTGACGCTACGCGTTCTGGGCAGTTAAATATGAGGCAGGCAGTTATCCACGTCGCTGGAAGCGTGGAACTAAATAAAATAAAAAAAAACTGTGTTGGTATGATGCAGCGTGCATTCAGAAAATTTAAAATCATATACCAGCATATGGCACTTAATTATACGACATATTCTGCATGTTAATTTTGAATTAACGTCATGACTTGAAACGGAAGCATAGAGGGCTGCAGATCTGTTTCATTGAAAGCAGAATGCGAGACTTGTACTGAATGACACGCTGCATCCTTGTTCCTGTGCTCTGTGTATTTTTTTGCGCGACGCGGCGCACGGTCTGCCGGCCGATCCTGAGATTTGCTTGTTTTGTGGCCAGTATTTTGCGCCAGTTGAGTCAGACGTGCAGGAAATGTGCATGAACATAGCGGGGTACGCATATCTTGCTTCGTATTCGCGTTTTCCGATCCCAAACCCTTTGTACGGCTGTTCTAACAGAGCTTTTCTTCGTTTTCCTCTGTACCTTCAGGCAAGTGCTGGGACATGGGCCTACCTGAGACTGAACCACGATAGCTGCCTTACACATCCTTCCCAATTCATTGATCATTGTATGATTCGACTCTTTGTATTCTATGGTAGTGACAGTGTCGTTAAGTTAACCATAAACACTATATATATATATATATATATATATATATGGCATATCTGTAGGCCTCCTGCATTTCTAAGTGTCTCTTCCGCGCCTTCTGTTTATAGAACCATCATTTGCGTCAGCTTTTTGCGGATGCGGTTTACAGTCATTTAAAAAAATTCTTGTATGTATCCGAACTGAATAATTGTAGTAACTTTCCGCATTTCAAAACGTGATGCCCTTTACGCATCAGGGATTTGTGAACTGGCCCCAGGGTGTGACGTGTGACATGTGGCAGTTCTGCCATTGTCAGGTTCCCCTTTTCCCATTTGTGTTCAAGTTGTGGCGTGTATTTATACCCACTGGGAAATGCCAATGAAAATAGAAACACTCAGTCACGCATTACATTTGATGTTTTTACATCTACTGCACGGTCCAATAAATCCTATCCTTGAGGTATTTTCCAGTTACCGCCATCTAATGCTGACGTTAAGACTGAGTGGAGCTATACCTCCATTCCCCCATATACCCTCATGTTATGAACGGGCGCAACTTTACCAACACTGTATCACAGCTACGTTTAGACATAAATTGACTGCTACGGAAGGAGTACAGAGGACATCCGAGATGGAAGATCCTTTCTGTGTCGAAAATTGGAGGGTCTCACAAGAACTGTAACAATTTTTACCTTATTTATGCCTGTTTAACGGAACCTGCGATAAGACAAGAGGTGCATACATAGTTTTGGTGGAGAAACCTGAAGGAAAGATAAATTCTTGCCGTGGGTGGGAGGGTAATATTAAAATGGCCCTTCAAAAAATGGGGTGGTAGGGTGTGGACTGGATTTGTCTGGCTCAGGATAGGCCACAGTGGCGGGCTGTTTCGAATCCAGCAATGTACTTTTCGAGTTCGATGGAAGTTGAATTTATCGAATAAATTAGAGCCTATGTAGTGCTTCGAGAACATCTGTGCTTCCTGAACCCATTGTCGCTAGTTACTAATGAAAACGAACATTTCCTTCACACGGGATCGAATTGTTGTATTTCGAGCAACAGGTCGCCTAGCGGGTAGGAGATAGGTGTTGCGCACACTGCAGATAGTGAAGTCAAGGTTAGGAGGTGCAGATATTTCGGACTTTCCGCTTTTAACGATCAAACGAGTAACATTTTGTCTGTATAGCCTACTGATAACTGTGTTTTCGTTTTGCGAGATTGATTTTGGTGTTACAACGCTACTTTATTGCGTGGTTGGAAGGTTCCGCCTCGGTGTGAACCAGATTTTCGCTCTTGTGACATTTTACACAACGTAGATTGGTAGTTAGTTACCGACGTTTCGGGACATGCTGTCTGTTCCATCTTCATGTGTCATGCAGTGTGCTTGAATTGATTGACCCTTGAAGATGGAATCGATAGGTTGTTCCGAACCGTCGGTAACTACATACAATCAACGCTGTATAAGATCCCAGAAGAGCGAATATCTCAATGCTCTTTCAATTGCAGATATCGCGGTGTAGCGAATAAAATGAAAAGGTTTTATTGGTTTGATGTGGGAATTGGGAAGGAGACTTTTGTGGTGTTATTAAAGCTCCTGTCACGGCGTTTGTCTCTAAATTTGGAAATCTTGAGAAATATCGGAGAACAGATAGCCAATACAGTTGCCGAGATTCGAACTGTGTATCTCGTTACGTTAGCGTACTTAATGTTAGTTTGAACAGAGGCATCACGATGTGCTCATAAACGTAGTATAATATTAAATAATGTACGTCAGCGCAACTACTTTATTACACAAGGTAATTACGCGCTATGCACACATTGGGATCCCATCGTGTAAACAATTGACAAAATAAGCCTGAAGATGACTGATCAATAGTCGAAACATGTAGCCTATATAATTACCGTGCGTAATAAAGTAGTTGTGCTGACGTACATTATTTAATATTACATTACTTAATGTTAGGTTCACGAGCCTTCACGATGTCGTGGCAAGTTACCGGATGGTGCGAAATTTGAAATTCTTATGGCTGTGCAGATAAAGATGCAAGTGCTGTGGGAAATGACCCTGTGTAGTTAGTGCATAGTTTCCCACGTTTTGGGGGAGTTTGCTGCCTCCATCTTTAGGGTGCAGTGTCTTCTCGGAATCTGTAATCTACGTACTGGAAGGGCACAAGGGGCCTGTCAGAAATGCCTACGTGCATCGAGACCGAAAGGGCTCGAACCGATTTGCTATTCTACGTACTGGAAGTTGTCTAGACACATGCAGCTTAAGATTTGGTTACTTTGTAGTTTAGAAGTTGTCGAAAGTTTAGAGTATAGACGTTTACATGATATATTTATTAGCTGTTTTGTTGCTGCTTTAATAGGAACTGAGCAGTACAGAGTGTGTTCCGCACCTGTGCCTGTCTACAGTGCACTGACTGTCACCGTGTGTTCCGCACCTGTGCCTGTCTACAGTGCACTGACTGTCACCGTGTGTTCCGCACCTGTGCCTG
>Ga0123353_10007983_pt1 | contig 14394 bp, 5 predicted proteins | sample TergutLab28metaG_3_FD_92763 | JGI IMG/M metagenome (GOLD analysis project Ga0123353, IMG submission 92763) | Labiotermes labralis P3 segment gut microbial communities from Petit-Saut dam, French Guiana - Lab288 P3 | ecosystem: Host-associated > Arthropoda: Insects > Digestive system > Gut ... | reverse complement strand
CTAGGCGCAAAACTTAGTCTCTCACTGTGAGAAAAAATAACAAACCTATATAGACGTCACACAAAATCCTAAGGAGATTATTTCGACCTAACAAGGAGGAAGTAAGAAATGAATGGAGAAAACTACACAAGGAAGTGTTTCATAAACACTGCTCTCCTCCGTATATTATTAGGGCGATTATACCAAAAAAAAGGGCTGAGATGTGTACTATATACATCAACCTTGGGGAGATAATAAAACATAGAGAATTTTAGTCGAAAAACCTGAGGTCAATATGAATACCTGTGTGTATAGAGACTGATACTATTAAAGTGTGAGTGTGCGGAATGAAATCTCATTATTCATGATAGGATCGAGTGGGGAGTTCTTGTGAGCAGAGAAACGAAACGTGGGTTTCTATGAAAGCAGAATTTCTTAACTGGCTAATCGATCCTTAATCTCCTCAAAATGACTTCTTTCTCCTCCCCCTGGAGTTTGTCATTTCTTTTCTAGTTAAAAACGTGCCTGTAAATTACATAAATGACAGAAGTACTTAAGAAGTACCATTGTGGCGCGTTCGTGTAGTCATTTTTTGTCATGTAAAAGCGACAATGCGTTCTGTTTAACATGCTCTGCTACATGTCACTGTCAACAATATGTGTACTGAAAACATTAATACGCAAACGCAACAGTGAGTCCTATGTGTATTGTTGCACAACAATGATTTCATGTCAAATCCATATCGCCGGTAACAATAAAACATACTTAGGTTTTCATGAGAAATTCCCGAAAATTTTGCCCGATATTAACAAATTATATGTTATCGACATTTTATAATAAAAGTACCCAATATCAAATTTCACGAAAGTCCGTCCAGTGGAGACCGCTCTGATAACTTGCAGACAGACAGACTGAATATTAAAATGCAATAAAATATGTACTCCGTCTGACACGACTATCTTTTTGCTATTCCACTATTTCAATCACGAATTATATATTTGTGCATTATTTGGATAATAATGTGTTTAATTAGGAAACAGTGTTTCATACAGGTATGACCTCTGGTTCCTGTAATTAAAAGTTAACGATTTTATCTGCAAGCTGATACCGATACAGTTCTGTTTGCTTCAACAGGTTTTCCACTGCAAAGAGCGAACAAGGGGAAGAATACAACTGGGTGGCCCTTTGTTTCTGGATAAATGAAAGTCTGTCAGACAGAACGTGAATACAAACGCACAAAACCTTATTGTCAATAAATAAGTTGTTTGGCCTCTGACGCAGTACACCGATCAAATTGGATGGTTCTTGTCCAATATTACACAGGGCGTTCACAAATTAATAATACGGTTCATAAGGTGCACCAAAGTGTATCGGTAGTTCCTGTCACTGTACCAACTTGCACACTACACACACAGCGGTGGTTTTCATCAAGAGGACGTTGGACCACCTGCAGTTCTCGCAAGGAGAAGTTGGATTCTTTTATTGAGAATTATAACAGATCAATAGCAATCCAATCCACACAAACACAATAAGCGTGCACTACTCGTTCTTTTATTATTACTTTTCTACGACACGTTTCGGTCTTTCATTCGACCATCATCAAGTAGAGGATACAATTACAAAAAGGAAGAGTGTATTTTAGAAGAGGCCTCCACTTCACAATCAACCTGATAAAATACATTAAATGTTATTCCCAATAAGGAAGTAACAGAAACATAAAATATTCGATAAAATTTGCAACTAAAATCCACAGTGTTATAAAGACGAAATTAAAGAGGTTTCTGTATATTAAACGTTAACTGTGAGGATACGCGGCACACAACTGGCATTACTGATGACAGCTCGATTGGCACAGGTAATCTGTAAATGGTAAAAAATTTTGATGGTCTTCTATAATAAATTAACTTTAAACAGATCCAATATATTTCAAACCGGTCATGGTGGTTGCACGGTCTAAGGCGTAGGTCTGCGGCCGCTCGACTGCTGAAAATGTGGGTTCGAATCCCACCGGGGTCATGGAAGTTTGTCTGTTGTGGGTGTTGTGTGTGGTCAGGTAGAGGTCTCTGCGACGGGCTTACCACTCGTCCTGAGGAGTCCTACCGACTGCGGTGCGTCGCTGTGTGTGGTCTAGACACCTCGTGAATGAGGAGGCCCTGGTCCACTGGGGGCTGTTAAAAACTGATTATTTTTTACAGTACCACTCTGCTAAACGACCAAAATGTGTCGTACTGAAGTAACAATAAAAGGACATAGAGTGACTTGGTGTTGTGTTTGTGCGGACTGGGTTGCTAGTGACTGACTAGCACAATGGGATGAAGGTACGCAAAGTACAGGGTTATTCGAAATGATTGTCGGGGTTTTAACAACTTGTCATACACAATATACTTGAGATAGGAGTATGCGTTTTTTTTATTTAATAGAACAACACTCTAAGTTTATGTTACATACCTTACAGGTGCTCTATATGTGCACCCATTGTGATACTACAAACATCAACACGATAATCGATATCGTTCCGAACTGTTTGTAGCATGTCAGCGATGGTGGTTTCAATGGACGTTCTGATTCATACCTTCAATTCCGGGAAACTTGCGGGAAGAGGAGGAACATAAACCTGATCCTTGGCGTAACCCCACAGAAAGAAATCACATGGGGTTGCATCTGGAGAACGGGGTGGCAGTTGTTAAAACCCCGACAATCATTTCGAATAATCCCGTATAAGAAATAGTAATCTCAATAATGCTTGCATGTGACAGTCGCTTGGCTAATGAAGACATTACCTCAGTTTTGAGATTTTCGCAGCGGTGTAGCACAGGACCCCTCCTGGGATATGACGCAGCTTCAGTGGGCAACAGGATCCCGATGTTCCGAGGGAACATAACGCCCTCATGATTTGAAAGGTTGGGACCAGGCGACCCATGGATGCAGTATCATATCTCAGAAGAAAGGAATCCCTAGAGAACGTTTTTACCATTTTTTGAAAAAAAAAGCACATTCCTATTTTTCAAGGGCTCATCTCTGGACCCTATCTTGACCCAACACATTTCGTCTTATTATTAGCATCTCCTCTTATTCCAAACGTCTTTTTTGTCTGGTACACACCGAACACTACATACAGAAAATATTATTTATTATGTGCAAGGCGATCAGTAATGAAAGGATAACAAAATCCATTACGTACGGAATATAAAAGTAACAGGACATGTTGGTGCAACACCACTAAACCCAAATTCTTCCCTCAGTTACAAATTTGAGGTAACGCATCAACATAATACGTACTGCTTTAAATTGCTTATCTGTCTTATTCTCTTGTAGTTTTCAGCGAGAAGAAGTTTTTAGACCCTTGTCAGTTTACTGATTTCTGTCCTATGTAAACCAGTCTTTAAAACACTAGTTTAGAACGAGAAGTTTATATTTAGTGTTTTCGATTGAACGTCATGGCAGAGTGCTTAGCAATTTTGCTATGTATTACTTAGGTCCTAATTGTAAATATCGGTCCGGAGACGAGGTATATCAATAATTATTCCCTCCTAAATCCTGAGAAAGTACCTGAAACTACACCATGACATCTTCCTTCAGCATCCTGTCTTATTGATTACTCACTAACTGTCCTACCATCTGGCGGTACATAAAATTTTTAAGAATAACGTGGCTGAATAAGCCAGGAATAACTAAATTTTGTGTTTTGGTACTAGACGTAATTGCAAATGGTCGGTAAAATTAATTACAAATACAAATAAACAAGGAACCTGCCAATGTGCGGAATGGCAGTCGGGAACAGCAGGCAATGAGTGGTCTTTACACCTTGTGGACCGGGCCTACGTTTAACAACACTTGACTGAAAAATGTTTTGTTTGACGAACTTCGTGCAGAGCCCTTAAACATGAATTTTGAAATCTGTGTTCTTCAACCTGGGTTGGGCCATCATCTTTCGTCTCTTGCTGAAGTTCATTTCAGCGTACCAATCTTCATATGTTACATCATGGTTACAGCGGTCGAGGGCACATTCTAACTTCGAATGCTCCAACAATAAAAATGTTAGCTCGAATTCCACGTGTCTTTGTGTCTGTGTTTTTTATGTAAGTAGAGGTCGTGAGGGACACACCGCGGTTTTGCTTAACGATGCAGTAAATTGCCAGGATTATGTAACTAGATATGGTGACAGGTGGAAGAATATGAGTGCGGATCATTCGTGGAAGGATAATGACAGGAGAAAATAGAAGTTTTCGAGATAAACCTGTCCCAGTGCCGCTTTGTACACCCTAAATCCCATATGGACTTGCTTAAAAACGAAACTTGTCTTGAACCATCCATCTGCCGAGAAACCCTGCCAAATCTCCATAAAAGATTTGTACTTACAGAAGTTAATCCCAAAATGCTGCATTACAGAGCGCCTAATCGTTTTTTTACAAACATTTAAACGTGACAGTCGAATGGTTCAGTCACAGCTGTCGGAGCCCTCGCATGCGGCTACAGGTAATTCTTAAGAAAGCGGTATGGTCATATGAATAGGCCTAAGCAGGTCTCAGATGTCGAACACATCTCGAAAAATATTTTATGACGCTGGTGCTAGCTTGAAAATTAAAATCTAACTGCAATTATGCAAAGTGTATTCAGCAGCTTCATGAGATTCACTGCTGTACTCTTTTTATAAGAGGCCTGTATGGCTGCAGAATGTGCTCTGCCTCTTTTTTGTATCGGATACGCTTTATCGCAGGACTGTGTAGGATTTGGTCTCTCAGAAACGAGATTTAGAATACGTTTTTGTATAAAAAACAAAATTATTTGTTTGTAAGATTCATATTTTCTGGGCTATAAAGTCATATCGGCTGTTAACTACTGACCTATCGGTGGTGAGTTCTGCATGCGGCTTTAATAAATTCCAGAAACAGATCTTCCAATAGGCCAGTAAATATTTACCAAACGACAAGTCTAATAACCAAGAAAACTTGAGTGTTCGTCAGCAGCGCTGTGAGAACCTTGAACTTCCCAGGATTGCTCTACATATTTCGCCTTTTCTACAATAAGGCTTCTTCCTTAAACTGGTTTTAGTTATAAATACGATTTCCTTGTCATTATTCCAGGCACTACGTAGAAAAACATTTAAAATTTGGGCTTTTCAGCTCAGTTACCACTGTCCTAAAAGGAGTTTCTTTCTTCCTACTGCCTGTCAGATAACATATTCCTGACGTGCAGATAAGTTACCTTGTGCCTGCGATGTGGCGTGGGAGCTCCATGACCCCTTGTACGATGTGTCTGGAAAGAGAAATAAAATTTAATTAACAATCCTTTCAGTAAATTTTATGTCGACAAGCTGGGAAGTAGAATATAGTTTCGATGACATACATCCTTGACGCAAGAATGAAGTGATTTCACAAATCTTTAATATAAGGCGTAATATGAAATGCATTTCCTTACGACACTGTACAGTGTACGAAGTGCAAATATCCTCAACAAGGTGTTTATTCTCTTATTCAGAAGCTTGTTTTTGATTACCGGTCAAACAGAACATGGAGATGGCAAGGATTTCCGACAGTAACTCGTAACTGGTAGTTTCCTATTAAAAGAAATTAAGTGCCGCTGCCAATTCGTGCCGTTTTGTGAATGCAGTTATAAAACATAAACCGTATGGGCTTGAGACTTCCATGCACGTAGTCAGTACATTTACTTGGGAAGGGTCATCGCTCGTGTTGTCTACCACCGTGCCGGCGCACGGAAATCTCCAGTAAACACTTCGAAATTCTATCGCATTCTAGCAACGGGACTACAATGGACTGCTGAATTTTCCTCGAGCGGGATGAGCTCGTTTGGGTTATCCTCAAGCGGAACTCATAAAGCCAAATTCTCAATTCACAAGTTCGCCCCTAAGCCACATTGTTAGTAAATTAAATTTTACGGACTTCGGGAAAAACCATGGACACGCACAGACAGACAGACAGACAGACAGACACACATACACACACACACACATACACAGTTTACCTTTTTATTTCAAACAAGGAAGGTAGGCTACAAATGAAAGCGAGGATAGCTCAGTTGTTACAGTATCGAGACTGCGGGCATATTTAACGAGGAGTGTGTGTTCGATAACCGTCAGGGGCATGAGAATTTTTTCTCAAAAGCCTCCAGACTAGATTCCCCCTCCCCTCCTCCAGTCTCCAATTCGAGGGGTACCGGGAGTAGAGCCGATGGGACGTAAAGCTGGCCGCTTACCTCCTTCTAGAGCCGAATTCAAGAATGCGTGGAGATATACCACCACCACCACCCATATGTCCTCATGTTGTGCTTATGAACAAAGTTACTTTTACCTTCTTAGCGACTAAAAACAGATATTAAGAAAACTGATGGTTACGATGGACCGAACTGGCCCCGGTAATTCAAGACCGATTTCTTGTCATGACTGTTTCGTAAACTAGAGTTTCATAAAGGTCGCCAATTTCTTGGTCATATGGGTGACTCTAACTGTTCAAAGAGCGTATATAAGCCGTGAAATCAGTGTTAGCATGGTACTTTCTCTGCACGACATTCGTTTGTGAAGGCCTAGCCTATCTCGCGTCGGCCGGAGACTTTTCGATTAGCGTGGTTATATAAATTAAGGAAATGCAACGTTTTTGAAATATTTTTTTTTATGTTCCAGTCTTAATGTCAAACGGTTCAAGTCAAAACAGATTTTTTAAAGAGTGAACATAATGACATGTACACAAAAAGTGATCGTTCAGTTCAGTTGGTGTCTCCCTTCACTACACTTCATCTTGATACATTACCTTCTGTTGTTTACTCCTACATTATGTTTTGTAAGAAATTTTTCGTGTTACAAATAAGCAAGGAAATTCTGGCAAGATCTGTACACTTTTCCTTCTACAATTGTAGGCCCATGGGTCAGAATTTACGCCCTTCTTTGTGTTGTACCGTGGCTCAATAACACACCAATTTTGTTTTCCGTTAATTCTTTGAGGACTATGATTCTTAGTGAAAAGCAAACCTTTCTCTGGTGCTACTTAGTCTTGTTACAAGTAGCCACACACACACACACCCAATTCGGAAATACGGTTTCTAATTAAAAAGGATAGAGGCATTATGGAGACCAGAATATGGTTGCATAGGATGATAAAGGGTGTGAAAACATGAAGTCGAATCTGTCCATGGATACTAAATCGATTCTTATACCATTGGTCTCTGTATCAGCTACACATTTCACAGCACAGCAAGTGGTTATCTAGAATGCAACCATATGGAGTTAAGGAAAACTATTAGGGGGAAAAACATGTTATGTAACAGCTGTCGTAACGGCGACTGAGCGATAGTTGTTACCAACAAATTAACACTATTCCATTATCTACAAGACGTAGCAAGCATCAAGACCAGATCCCCGAAACCCTTCATATTATACATAAATGAATACAACGCTGAGCGTTACGAGTGTTCTGGGCTTTCCGACTTGAATGGTTAACAAGGTGGATTCATCACTAAGTCGACGATTCGGTTATGCTTGTTCACAAATCTGCAGCCTTCTGCCACATCAAAATATAACCAGGTGCTCATATAACACCATCCAGTTCAGTGAATAATCTGCTAGTTCGGTTCCGTTCACGACGGACGAAAAATTGTAAATATATGTAAAACTACAAGCGATGAATAATACAACACAGTTTTTATTCACAGACTTGATCGACGTTTTTAAATTACGGAGGTTGTAACGAACCGACTTCGTAGTTAGTAACTGCTCTTTAGCTGCAGAAGGCCGAGTTCGATCCTAGTCCAATTTACATGGATATTGCAGTGGACAAATTAGCACTGGGACAGGTTCTTTTCGGGAACACTTCGGTTTCTACTGTCAGTACCCTACCAGTGCTACATATACACACTTCTTTCTACTACCATCGATGATAAGTAGTCTTAGAGCTGATACCATCATTGAACAGTACATTTCCCTCTCTTCTGTACCATGGATACGGAAACAAGATAGACATGAAACTAACAATACTGATAAAGACCAACCTTGAATATACCCACTCCGCAATCCAGGTCCGGATGGGAGAAAACTATTAAAGCATGAACACGACGCTTAATAAAGACGAAATGAACAGTTTCCCTTGGCAGGGCATTGTTGTATACTTAGCGGTAAAGAGCCCTTCATAAGCAAACTGCCCCGTGCAGGCCATGAAGACACGTACGGGAGAGGACACGGTACACAGCGCAGTCTTAAACTTGTTATATGGAGACGAGTACGCGGCTTAAAATACTGGCCACTTTACCCGGGAAAAGGGCCCACCCAGTAGCCATTAAATAAGAAGCCTAGTGGGCTCCAGAACTCTCCCCCTACCCCATTGCCGGCGAGAATAGACCTACGATTCCTTGGTCATTCAATCCGTAGCACAGTAGCAGTTAAGACCATGCTTCCCTATAAGGAGGAACCTCACAATGGAGATTAAACATTTTAACAATCTTGTCATTGTGCGGACCTGCTGCTGGGTGTCAGATGCATGTAAATAATGAAGGCAAAAACCTACATTTATTTTGAACTAAACTCTCGTACGTATTCACCTACATCTATTATGCGACTACTTTGCAGAGGGTAGCAGCACTAGAACCTATTCCTACCTCTCAGATATACGAGTAAGTACGTTTCAAGAAGTTAAGGAAACAATACGAAACACGTTAAAGTCGGGTTTTGTCTATTCTTTCTGTTAATTGGACAGAGATCAATGCTCATACTTCAGACACAGCGAAGTGTGGAATCGGTATGACTTGTCAAGCATACGTAGAGAACATGCTTCAGTATGAGTGTTTGAACAAACGTGAAAGCAACAAGACAGGAAGATCGCCATCCGTAAAGGAACATGCACAGAGAACACATGCATCATGTACACCGTGGCACTATCACAGTCAGTAGTCATTCCGAATAGTTTTATTTTGTCTTCAATGATCCAGCGTTTTCGCAATGCCATCCGAGAAGAAACATGAAGCCTGCATTTACTTAACTTACAGTGCAAATGACGATGCATTTGAATATACGTGTATTTCTTTACCCTGGAAAATGGTAAATCTACTTTGGCTAAGAAACGCACAAAAATACTGTCAATCACAACAGTTTTTAGGTAATATGCTCTACTGTCTGGAGTGCTACATGTTTCGGCTTATTCACAAGCCATCGTCGGGCACAGGCAAAAAATACATAAGCAAGAAAGCACTGATATGCAATATGTGGCAACACGAGTTGCATGTAAGAGCTCATTTTTCATATATTTTTATCCTGTGCCTGATGATCGCTTGTGAATAAGCTGAAACATGTAGCACTCTAGACAATAAACGACAGTGTATAAAAGAATACGCTTGTCATTGAAGGTCCATTTGTTCGTTTTCTCTACTCTTCACTGAATCATTCCAAAGGCGTGTCTCTCCCTAAGATTTGCGTGGTTATTATTGCTGTGTATTACAGAGGTTATTTTGGTTAGTACTGACATTTGGATTTAACATAGCGGTGAGGGGAAACATCCCCATCTTTTGGGAAGTGACGCCATTAGTGTGGCGGAAATTTACCAAAGTTACGCTGGAACATACTACCTCTGTCTTCAGGGCAGAAGAACAAAATATCACTCCCACCTCGAAAGTTTGCGAACCCGTCCATCTATGACGCTACAATCCCTTCTGGGCCCTGGCTTCCCTCAGATGACGACTACATTCTTCTCCGGGTTCCTAGGATCTGTGATGTACCCCTCCGAACGAAGTCCTCCCATCATGCTCTTGGTTTTTCCACTGGTCATAGAGCAAGAATATTAGTCCTCCAGTTTTGAGGAATGGTCGGACGTTCCAAGTACGAGAAGTCAAATCCTTTTCCTCATAGCCAGGTCATATTGTGTTTATCAGTCCTCTCCTAGGCATCTCTGATGTTTCCTCAACATGAAATTTTTTTACGGGGCGAGGTTGTCATCCTTACGCCCCAACCCCCAACTTGGACCAGACTTAGTCTGGGTTATCACATTCGACCTGTCCGGAATGGCAGGACCTACCAGCAGCTACGCTACCGCCGGCAGAACTTTCAGGATCCTTTGACCAGCCAAGCCCCACCACTATTTAACAATCAGGATACCATCGGAGGAAAATTTGCGAATACACCACGCTATTTTTTCTAGTACCGGCAATAAGAGATTAACCTTTACAAACACTTCCAATGCTCTCTTTCCTATGAAATTTAATCAAAATCCGCCCAGACGTTCTTTGATATGAAACGTAAATTAACAGGTAGAAGGACGAACACCTACGATTTTTCCTAGTTGCGCAACGTCAGTAATTACAACAATAAACAAATACGTGGCAAGAAAATTTGTAAATTTTTAAGTCTCTAAGTTTACATCAACGTCACTGCTCAGTTATCAAACTGCATTTTTTACGTAATTACACACAGGGCAATGATGGATATTTCCGCCTTAAAGATAAAATATATTATGGCAAATAAATTTATACATTTTTAAATTTACAACTCATTGCATCATAGACCGCGGAACCTATACAACTATCAATTGCAATTACAATGAATTCGAGCAAAATACAATCTTATCAAATGGAGTGAATGTTAATTCGATTAAAGGAATTTGATATTCAAGAAATTATCCGTGTAAAACCTTAAGTGTACATATCAATCCAGTTACAATTAGGTTAGATCACTGTTTTTCCAGATTTTAAATTCCACATCTACGTACAAGAAGACTTGGAAATTATGCATTTTTCAAACTCTCTGGATTTGTCATATTAGGCCAAAGCCACTCAAAATACACTGAAGACAGTAATTTCTTTAAAATTTTTGTAATAGCCGCAATGAAATCCTTCCGTTTATGTTTACAGCTACGTAACTATAAATACGTATTATTTAACTTAAAAACTAAATGGTTTGGTATAAAGATTTGTGTGTAAAATGAAAGCAAGAGCCACTAGTCTTTCAGACGCTACGAAAAATAAGGTGTCAACACTGCTAAGTCTACAGGTCTACTGAATCGACTGAACGTTCACAAATGTACAGAATAAATGAATCAAATAAGCTGACGTGCGTTTTAAATATCTGAGACCAAAGGTCAGTTGTCATCAGACGTGACTAAGAGGTATCAAGTGACATGATATAGACGCTTTGGTATGATAATTTTCATGAGTAAACCTGCACTTGATATACATTAGGTAAGCCGACAGTGGAATGAGGCAATGTCTTATGTATATGGAATTTCAGAAACAAATGAGGAAGGGAAAAGTATAGAAGGAGAGACAGTACAAAATACTGCACATATTTTTACTTGTGAAACTAATGTCAGTATTATATTTGAAGTATTTAATCCTACCATAGACAGGAAAAGGTAGGAAGAACATGAAGATAGAATGGATGAAGCCAAGTGGTTGAAGACAGCACAACATTATAAAATTACGATATGAATTTAACAGAAAGAAAAAGAAAAAGAAAACGTCGATGTAGCTGTTAGGTCGCAACAGGAAATGGAAAGTTGAAGTTCACCCTAGAAAAGACCAAGAAGACTGAACGGTGAGAACAGATCTGATTAATACGTGCAACAAGAAAAATAAAAAGAGACGTCAGTATTCACATCGAATATTACGCAACTCAACAAATTTTATTTCAAAAAGGGCTGCGGAAGTTTAGACATTGTCTATATTTACCGGCAAACAGCATGGAGAAATTGGTGAATGTCCCGGTTCTGCTGAGGTAATCAGCCGACGTCTTGATGTCCAACATTGTTCACTGTGACGTCATAGGCCCAGAGCTTAAACTACAATGTCACGTGGTCTTACACTTCAACAGACACGCATAACTTACATGCACTGTGGACAGTACGGCCATCATCGTCTTCACTTAACGCCCATCACTCTGGAAATGGGGCGGACATTTTCCTATTGGCTATGACGATGGATAATATTTTGAATGAAACTCAGGTCATTGAAGTTATATGGGACAAAATGGGTCTGATAATCGGTTCGTTGAAGCAAACTGTTTAAATATATGTTAGTGGCGATGACGACTGTCTTTGGGTGTTACAGATGCCACCACAAACTGAAAGTCCACAAAATACTAACAAGACGTATTCAAATATATCCAGTTAAAAAAGTGAAATACGAATCACAACATTTTCACATTCGAAGAACAAGTTTAACTGCAGTGGATATTCAGTCACGCAGAGCAGTTCTTATATTCATTCGGCCGATTAAATTAGAATCACACTAAGATCAACAACAGAACATACAAGAGTACACCTGACGGCAGAGCCAGACTGTCCTCCAACTTGCCCAACCACGGTCTCTTCCCCTTAATCACTTTTTCCGACACAACTACTAATGTTCCGGTAGCGGGGTTCCAGGTTACCGTCCTCCGGAGGTGTCACTTCGAACTGGAGTTTTCCGGTTAACACGCGCAGAGGAGTTTCCCCTCGCGGATGGATATGAGCTGATGGATCGCTGGGGTGGTTTTGCTGTTTTCTCTCAGTCGAAGGGTTGATACAACTCACAAGATGGGGGGTGGAGCTAAGGGGAGAACTGAGATTCATGTCGACCAATCACAATGCAGCACCATACTGCGTCATTCGCCAAACCCTCCTCTATTTAGACTTTTCTCTCTCTCTCGCTCTCTCTCTCAAAACCGTCCGTGTTCATGAAGGGGGTTGAGGAGCGAACATAAAGAGGGGGATAAAAAGTGCCACCAAACACGCGTGAATGTTATGGAGATAGACTTTCCTTCATGGGAGGGCCTTAAAAAGATACGCAGGCTACCACATCGATCGGAGACACACATACACACACTGACAGGAGCTAATGTCGCACATCTTGTCTCTGTGTCTATCGATAAATAAATTCTCAAGTCTGACAATTTGTCTCCAAGGCGAACAGCAGTGACGCTTATTAACCTTGTAAAGCCTAAGTGCTACAATATGTAGCACCAGGTGTAACATTAAAAAATTCTGTATTCTGCCCACAATGTATTTTTATGGATTTCACAACAAACAGCGATTATTTCTCTATACAGCATTAGCTCGTCGGTTTTTATAACCGAGGCAGACAGTGTTTACTGCGCGGTATGGACTGGGTCTTTAAATCAGACAGATCCAGTTTCGTCCGCAAAGGGTTAATTGTGAATGGACGAATAAAGCCTGAGTGTAACAAAAGAACAGAGACTGAAGGTGATTGAAGAGGGCAATTAAAAAAACATATCCCAGTACGAGGAACGAAGTGATCAAAGAACGTACAAATATAGAGAATGCATATAATTACGTAGCCTTCATTTCGTATCACGGTATTACAGTACTTAATAACTCCTGCGATAGAAATGGTAACGAGAATAAAGGTTTACAATAAAGACTCAGATGACAGTTGTGAGAGATAAATTTCAAGATAGCAGGAAAGCCACGTAGAAAACCACAAAAAGGCTTGTAAGAATATGAACTGAAATTATCCACAGAAATTAAAGAATATTCAATGAAATAAACATTCGAGTTTCAAAGACGAATCCCGAGTGATATTAAAAAAAAAAGAGCGAGAATTTGAGAAGTGATCAGTTATATTAATACTGTCTTGAGGGGTGTGGTTGAAATCTAGTAGAAATTTACCAACCGTTCGGAGAAACTTTTTGCCCCTTCTACCACAAAGACAGAGGCGGAAATTTCCACCGAAAAGTTTGTAAAGTTTCTATCAAACAGCATGGCGTCAGGACCAAAAAAGCATAATTGTCAAAATCACCGTCGTGAGATCCTCAAATATTACAGTTTCATTATTGGTTAGGGGGTTCCCATGAGATCTGCGCTTGTCTGGGAAATTACGCAGCGTATAGTGATTAATTCCTTACCGACGTTTCTGGAAAAACTATCGGTCCCATCTTCAGGGGTCAGTATCTGGATCCTTGAAGATGGGATGGGACCGTTAATTTGTCCCGAAACTTGCGGTAAGGAATTACCACTATACGCTGCGTAATTTTCCAGAAGAGCGCCGATCTCATCTACTTCGCGGCGGAAGCCTGAAATCACGCAGGGGTTCCCATGTTTGGCTGCTGTTTTCTTACTTCATAAGGTCGACAGTAGGCCCAATAGGTGATCTGACAGAGATTCGTGCAGTGTTTGTAGACAGGGACACTGACTTATCCTTAATGGCTTTCTGACGTATGTAAACAAATATAACTGGGCCGAAAACGTAGAAAAGTAAGCAGTAACTCCCTAAAAAATTTTGACACTTCATAACAGGCTGTATGAGACACAAAAGAACTCATATGCTGCTTCCAAATGCTAACCTTGTTTCTTATGCGTATTGGACAGTGCATCATCTTGATATTTGAATAAAGGTTGACCAACTAGATGACACTTGCTTTATTATATATTGCTCAACATGTTTCAGACGTTAATACGTCCATCTTCAGGAGCTAGCGAGTACTTGTTG